>Ga0310786_10000205_pt1 | contig 100774 bp, 91 predicted proteins | sample AusTroGonzalo_MG_FD_203881 | JGI IMG/M metagenome (GOLD analysis project Ga0310786, IMG submission 203881) | Bovine rumen microbial communities from tropical cattle in Woodstock, Queensland, Australia - Gonzalo_03 (v2) (version 2) | ecosystem: Host-associated > Mammals > Digestive system >... | reverse complement strand
GGGCGAGCATTTAATCCGCGAGCGAAGCCGACCGCGTCAGCGGGCGGTTGAGCGCAGGCGCGCGAATCAAAAAGGAACTACCAGCCAGCGCTTATCTTTCCTTGCACACCCCGACAAGAGGGAGTCCGAGGGAGAAGTCACCCGGGACTTCGCCCTCGGGCGGTACGGCGGAGCCGGACCGGGGGCGTAACAGCGGGGCGGGATCGGCGAAGCCGAGCCGGAAAGCCCCGCTGACCTCAAAAAAGCGCGTGAGGGGTTCGGGGGCGGCGTAAAACGCCCCCGGAACCGCCCGTGCTCGCCGCAAGCATACGCAAACTGTACACCCCGCGGACCGGCGGTCGGTATTTGTTGACGGCGGTTTTGATGCAAGGCTTTATGGTGCGGCTGTGCCGCGCCTCGCCCCGCACCCCGGGTGCGCGCCGCGCACCCATTCGGGGAAAAGCCCTTCGCTTTTCCCCGGACCCCTTTTGCCGCTTACGTAAAGATGCAAGCATGTTTGCAGACGATCCTTTGAATACGACGACCTGCGTTCTGCAGCCGCCGTATGAGATACGGCAGCAGCAGAACTCGCGGTCGCAATGCTCGGGTGCACTCGGCTTGCTTTTTGACCGGCAAAAAGCAAGCCTCGCTCGCCCCCTGCGCGCTCGCGGGCAACCCGCTCGCAACAACCGTATGCGAGCAGCGAAACGCGAGTGGTGCCTTTGAGCGTTTTTTTTTGCACTAGCAAATATCTGTTTGCAGACCTTCTCCCACCACGCCAGCTTGTCACGCCGTAGCGCCATCGGCGCGAAGGCGGAAGCGCCGTCCCCCTCAAAAAACCTTTTCGTGTGTTTCGTGTATTTCGTGGTTTCAAAAAAGGGGGCGGCGTCCGCCGCGCACTGAAAAAAACGTGTTTTTTATTCGCAGCGGGGTTGATTTTTTAATTTAAACGCAATATATTATTCGTTGTAAAACAAAATTTTATCGTTTTTTGTTAAGTGTTTTATAAAAAACATTTATCATCATTCCGGGGGAAGGTATGAGCTATACGACAAGTTGCGGCATGCTGGACGAAGTGCGTCGGCACTCCGACCCCGCCTGCGACCGTTTCTACCGCACCTATCTGCCGCTGATCCGGCTCCACGGACGGGACTGCGGAGTCGCCGACGCCGACCTCGACGATCTGGTGCAGATCGTGATGATGGATTTCTTCCGCAACGACCGGTTCGTCTACGACGCGGACAAAGGCAGTTTCCGCGGCTATCTGCGCCGCATCATCCGTTCGCGCAGCATCGACCTACTGCGTCGGCGCTACCGGGAAAAACGCAGCGATGCCCTGTCCGATGACGATGAGCTGTTTCTGGATCATCGCTACGACGAGGAGTGGCACCGCTACATCCGGGAGGAGGCGATGCGCCGCCTGAGCCATGCCGTTTCGCCGGTGCACTATCAGCAGTTCTGCATGATCGCGCTGCAGCATCGCAGCGTCGGCGAAATCGCTCATTTCTACTCGGTCCCCGCCGCGACCGTCTACTCCGCGTACCGCAGGACCCGGATCGCGCTGGATAAGATCGTCCGCGACATCGAACAAAACGCGCTGTGACGGCTCGTCCCCCACGTCAATGGCGGATCAGAAACTCCAGAAACGCGGTGCGGAGTTTGGAAAAGGGCGGATACCGGAACGGCAGATCGAACCAGCGGCTCTGCTCCATGACCGGCTTGAAATGGACGAAGGTCTCGAAGGTGCGCCGACCGTGATATGCCCCCATGCCGCTCGAACCGACGCCGCCGAAGGGCATCCCGGGATTGATGAAGTGGGTGACGACGTCGTTGAAGACCAGCGCGCCGGAGCTGCTCCCCGACACCAGGCGCGCCCGCAGCTTGCGGTCGCCGCCGAAACAGTACAGCGCCAGCGGCTTGCCGCAGCGGCGCAACTCGGCAAAAAGCGCCTCGTCCTTGTCGTAGGTCACGACCGGCAGCACGGGTCCGAAGATCTCCTCGGAAAGTAGCGGATCGTCCGCCTCCAGTCGGTCGACGACGGTCGGTTCGATGGCGAGGCGCTCCGGCTGTTTGTCGCCGCCGCAGATCAGCCGCCCGTTCCCGACCAGTTTGCTCACCCGCTCGTAGGCGCGGACGTCGATCATGTGACCGTAATCCGGGCTGTCGAGCGGCGACGTGCCGTAAAATTTGCGTACGGCGCGCTTCAGTTGTTCCGCCAGCGCGTCGCGTAAGCTCGAATGCACGATCAGATAATCCGGAGCGACACAGGTCTGCCCGCAGTTGGTGAACTTGCCCCAGACGATCCGCCGCGCCGCGATCTTGAGATTCGCCCCCGGAGCGACAATGCAGGGGCTCTTGCCCCCGAGTTCCAGTGTCGCCGGAGTCAGATTTCCGGCGGCGGCGCGCAGCACTTCGCGCCCGCCCTGCCCGTTGCCGGTGTAAAAGACGTAATCGAATTTTTCGCGGAGAATTTCGGTGAAACCGAGCTCGCTGTCGATCGCGAGCACCTCGTCGCCGAACGCCTCCTCGATTATCCAGCGCAGAAAAACGTTCACATGGGGAGCGCGGTCGTGAAGTTTCAGGACCACCCGATTCCCGGCGGCGTAAGCCCCCGCCAGCGGCTCCAGCGCCAGCAGCAGCGGATAGTTCCAAGTGGCGACCACCAGCACCAGCCCGTAGGGTTCCGGCACCACTTTGCCGGAGGCGGGGAAGTTCATCCACGACACTTCGGCGCGGCGGGAACGCGCCAGCTTGGGCAGCTTGCGGATCAGATAGCGCAGAATGTCGGTCAAGGGCAGAATTTCGGTGGCGCAGCTTTCAAAAGCCGATTTGCCCAGATCGTCGCGCAGCGCCGCGATCGCCGCCTGCCGGTGCTCCACCACCAGCGACAGTAGTTTTTTCAACCGCGCCCGGCGCTGCCGGACGGTCGCTCGAGTGCAACCGTCGGCAAGAGCGCGCATTTCCGCCAGCTGTTTAGAAATCCCGGATCTTTCGCTTTTCATACCCGCCGCCTCAGTCTTTGGAAATGTAACAGCGCCTGACCCGCGGCGCAAACGAACAGAGTATTTCCTGCGTCACGGTGCCGTTGATGCGCGCCCAGTCCTCGACCGTGATCCGGGCGTCGCCGGATCCGCCGATCATCACGACCTCGTCACCGACCTTCGCCTCGGGGCAGCCGTCCAGCAGTATCGACGTGTAGTCCATCGACACGCGACCCGCGACCGGACAGTATTTACCATTAAGCAGCATGTACCCGCGGTTGGAGAGCGGGATCTTCACGCCGTCGCAGTATCCCGCCGCGACGACGCCGATCCGGGACGGACGGGTCAGACGGCACAGCCGCGAGTAACCGATCGAGTGCCCGGCGGGGAGTTCGCGCACCGCGATAAGGCGGCTTTTGAACGACACCGCGGGAACGAGCGGCAAATCCGGAGCACTGGAAAAACAACTGCCGTAGATCGCGGTCCCCGGTCGGACGAAGGTGAACGGCGCGGCGTAACTCTCGGGATAGTTGACGATCGCATCGCTGGCGGCACAGTGGAGCTCCGGTATGACCACCCCCGCCGCAGACAACCCCGCGGCGAGTTCCCGGATCGCCCCGATCTGACCGATGGTGAAGGGATCGTCGAGGTTTCCGGCGCAGGCGAGATGGGTGAACATCCCGGCGATCCGCAGTCCCGGCAGCGCGGCGATCTTCCGGATCGCGGGAAGCGCCTGCTCCGCCAGCATTCCCAGCCGTCCCATACCGGTATCGATCTTCAATCCGCAGGGCGCCGTGCGCTTCTGCCGGAGCGCTTCGGCGCTGATCGCCTCGGCGGTGGCGGCATCCTCCACCGGCAATATGAACCCATGACGGACCGCCTCGGGTATTTCGGAGGGCAGAACCGCGCTGATGATCTGCTTGGGAAGAGGGACGTCGACCAGCTCCAGCGCCTCTTCGAGCGTGGCGACGCCGAGAATGGCGACCGCGCCGCTCTCGACCGCCGCCGAAGCGACTTGTCGCGCCCCCATGCCGTAGGCGTCGCCCTTGACGACCGCAAGCAGTTTGCAGGGGGCGACGCGACCGGCGATCATCCGCAGATTGGCGATGATCGCGTCAAGGTCGATTTCCAGCCAGGTGCGACAGTCGATATCCATCGTGAGCCCCTCCCCCGAAAATCGTCACTTCGCGTACTCGACGGAGCGGGTCTCGCGGATGATCGTGACCTTGATCTGACCGGGATAGGTCATCTCCTTTTCGATGCGCGCGCAGATATCCTTGGCGAGCATCTGCGCCTCGCCCTCGCTGATCTTCTCGGGGGTGACGACCACCCGGATCTCGCGCCCCGCCTGAAGCGCGAAGCACGATTCGACGCCGGAAAACTCGTGGGCGATCGCCTCAAGCTGTTCCAGACGCTTGAGGTACAGCTCGGTGGTCTCGCTGCGGGCGCCGGGACGCGACGCGCTCAAGGTATCGCAGGCGTTGATCAAAATGTCGTAGAGGCTCTCCGGCTCGACTTCTCCGTGGTGGGCGGCGACGGCGTTGACGACGTCCTTCGCCTCGTTGCACTTGCGGAGCAGATCCGCGCCGATCTGGGCGTGCGGACCCTCGACCTCGTGGTCGATCGCCTTGCCGATGTCGTGGAAAAGTCCGATGCGTTTTGCCTTCTTCTCGTCCAGACCGAGCTCCGCCGCGATCATGCCCATGAAGTACGCGGTCTCCAGCGAGTGCTTGAGCACGTTCTGGGAGAAGCTGTAACGGTATTTCAATCGCCCCAGCAGTTTGATCAGCTGCTGCGGCACGCCCTGAATGCCGGTCTCGAGCACCGCCGCCTCGCCGACCTGGAAGAGCTCTTCGTCCAGCTCCTTGGAGATCTTGCGGACCAGCTCCTCGACGCGGGTCGGGTGGATGCGACCGTCGTTGATCAGCCGTTCCATCAGCTGGCGGGCGACCTCCTTGCGGACGGGGTCGAAGCAGCTTATCACCACCGCTTCGGGGGTGTCGTCGATGAGGATGCTGACGCCGGTGGCGGCTTCGATGGCGCGGATGTTGCGTCCCTCACGACCGATGATGCGCCCCTTCATCTCGTCGTTGGGCAGCGGAATGGTCGCGGTCGTGCGCTCGTAGGTGCAGTCGGAGGCGTAACGCTGGATCGCGTAGGTGAGGATGCGCCGCGCCTCGCGTTCGCTGCGGTTCTTCGCCTCTTCGAGCAGATTGCGCACCACGATGCCGGATTCGTTTTTAACCTCGTTGCGGAGTTTTTCCAGCAGCACTTCGCGCGCCTCGTCGCGGGAGTAGCCGGAGATCCGTTCCAGTTCGTCGATCTGGCGCGAAATATTCTTCGCCAGCTCCTGTTCGCGCGCCGTGAGGCGTTCGCGCAGCAGCGCGGTCTCGTGCTCCTGCTTTTCGACCGCCTTGATTTTTTCGTCCATCTTGTCGGCGCGGTTGTCCAAGAGCTCCTCGCGCTGGGCGAGGCGTTTTTCGATGTTGGACTGCTCGCGGCGGCGGTCGCGCAATTCGTTTTCGCACTCCTCGCGCATCTTGATCGTCTCCGCCTTCGCCGAAACGCGGGCGTCGCGCAGCAGATGATCCGCCTCCTTCTCGGCGTCGCTGATGATCTTCTTCGCCGAGCGGTTCGCCGCCCCCTGCTTGAGCTTGGTGATGTAGTTGCTGATGAAGATACCCACCGCGGCGCCGACCAAAACCAGAAGCACCGTTATGAGTATCATCGAACCGATGCTGATATTCATATCGCCCATAACCTTTCCTTTGCTTTCAAAAGCGTTAATCCTTCAACTTCTCACACTCGACCAGACGCTTTTCCGTCACGATCCAGCCGACCGGGCGGTCGTGCGCTTCGCACGGCAGCACCTCCGCCGCCAGCTGGCAGTCGTAGACGGTCGCGGCGGCTCCGCGCACGGACTCCGCCAGCATCCGGTCGTAATACCCGCCGCCGCGCCCCAGACGGACGCCGCGGCGGTCGCATGACAGCGCCGGAACCAGAAACAACAGTTCCCGCCACTCCGCCTCCGGCAGAGCCGGAAGCTCCGGACGCGGTTCGCGGATGCCGTAGCGACCGCGTACCAGATCGCGTCGCGGATCGTCGATCCCGACGATCTCGTAGCAACCCGTCGACGGCGACCAGCGCGGCAGAAACCACGCCTTGCCCGCCGCCAATTCGGTCAGCTCCGGCTCCGCGCCGAACGCGGCGAACGCCGCCACCGCCGGAGCCTCCCGAAAGACGCTCCAGTGCGACAGCCGTTCCCGGATGGCGGCATCCGCCGCCTGCCGCTCCGCCGGGGTCAGCGACTCCCGAAGGAGCGCGTACTTCCGGCGCAGATCCGCTTTTTCCGGCGCCATAAAAAACTCCGAAATCAATGATCGACAGAGGAAAGAAGGTATCGGCAGGTCTACACCGCACGGCACACCGGCACAGCCCGGGCAACCGTCCACCCCGACCGGTTCGGGGCACGTTGCGCCTTTTGCGGGCACAACTCCTTCCGCCGCCGGGTATTTCAATCCGGCATCGATGCCGGATTCGGTTCCACATACCGCTGACCAAGCGCTGCGACCGCGCTTCGTCCCGCTCTATCCAAAGTCTATATTTAAAACGGAATTTACATCCGATTGGAAAATATAATACATTTTGGTAGATTATTAAAGCCCGATAAGTGATTATTTTCAATTTTTTTTGCCCTGACAAATATCCGCCGCACCCCGTCGAAACGCCAAACGGGATTGACTTTTCGCCCCGCCGTGGTTATATTTTCCGTCATGAAGAGTATTTTGAACAATATCCGGATCAACGCCCGCCGTGCCGGAAACGATCCCGAAGGGCAACTCCGGCAACTGGTGTGCCGCGAATACGCGCTGCCGCCGGCGGCGCTGAAGCAGCTGACGATCCTGAACCGGAGCATCGACTCGCGCCGTTCGGACCCGATGCTGGTCTACAAACTGCTGATCGAGGCGGACGACGCCCACGCCGCCAGACTCGCCCCCGCGACGCCGGAAGAGCTCGCCGCGCTCGCTCCCGCCAGCTTGGAACTGCCGCCGTCCGGGCTGCGGAATCCGCTGGTGCTCGGCACCGGTCCGGCGGGGATATTCGGAGCTCTCGCGCTCGCTCTGGCGGGCACGCACCCGATAGTGCTCGACCGCGGCGCTCCGCTCGAAGAGCGTTGCGCCGACCACGAAAAATTCCTGCGCACGCGCGAGCTCGACGAGGAGAGCAATCTGCTCATCGGCGAAGGCGGCGCCGGGACCTTCAGCGACGGCAAGCTCTACACCGGCACCCATGATGCGCGGGGGCGCTTCGTGATCGAAGCGCTGATCGCCGCCGGGGCGCCGCCGGAGATCCGCTGCCTCGCCCGTCCGCACGTCGGGTCGGACGGGTTGAAACGCACCTGTGTCGCCCTGCGGCGCCGCATCATGGAACTCGGCGGGGAATTCCGCTTTCACGCCCATGTCCGCGAAATACTGGACTCGAACGGTCGCTTTCGCGGCGTCCGGCTCGCCAACGGCGAAACATTGATCGCCCCCGCGCTGCTCTTCGCCCCCGGACTGGGCGGGCGGGCACTCGTCCGCGAAGCGGCAAGGCGCTTCGGCGGCGCGGAGCCGAAACCCTTTCAGATGGGGTGCCGCATCGAACATCCGCAGGATTTCATCGACCGGAAGCAGTACCACGGCAGCCGCCCGGAGTGCCTCGGCGCCGCCGAGTACCACATCGCCGCCGGAGGCGTCAGCAGCTTCTGCATGTGCCCCGGCGGGACGATCGTCAACGCGAGCGCGTGGGCTCGGCACAGCTGCACGAACGGCATGAGTCTTCACGCGCGCGACAGCGAGTTCGCCAACGCCGCGCTGATCGTCACGCTCCGGTCGCAGGAGTTTTCCGCGCCGGAGGAGCCGTTCGAGCTGATCGACCGTCTGGAAAGCGAAGTATTCCTCCGCGGCGGAGAAGACTACACCTTCCCCGCGCAGGACGCCGACGCCTTTCTGCGCGGTTCGCTCCGGCTGTCGCGTAAAGACAACTCGGCGGAAACGGGCTACGTGCCGGGACGCATCGACGAACTACTCCCCAAGCGCGTCCGCGACACCCTCGCCGGAGCGCTGCGCGACTTCGACCGCAAACTCCCCGGCTTCATCCGCCACGGCGTCCTCGTCGGCGCGGAAGCCTGCGTTTCGTCGCCGCTGCGGCTGCTCTGCGACGCGCGCGGCGAGTGGAGCGCCCTCCCCGGCGTCCACCCCGCGGGCGAAGGCGTGGGCGCCGCCGGCGGGATCGTATCCGCCGCTTGCAGCGGCATCCGCGCCGCCGAAACAATGTTGTGGAATCATCCCCCCGCGCGGGCTTGAAAAATCCCGATAAGCCGGTATGTTAAGTCAGAAGCGGCAGGTTTGCCGTCAACCAAACAACCGGGAGGGATCATGTCGAAGTCATTGTCACTAGTTCTTGCCGCCGTATTCGCCGTCGGCGTCTTTGCCGCCGAGAAGTACCCACTTGAGCCGCCGCAGAAAACGGGCGGCGAAGGATTCTTCACCGTGCTCGCCCAGCGGCGTTCGATCCGCAAATTCAGCGAAGTTCCGCTTTCGGTGTCTGAAATTTCCACTCTGCTGTGGGCGGGTTTCGGCATCAGCGGCGACAAGGATCGCCGCACCGCGCCGACCGCCGCGAACCGCCGCGAGTTCACGCTCTACGCCATCTTCCCCGAAGGAGCGTACAAGTACCTGCCCGAAAGCAACGAGGTGGAGAGAGTCAGCACGGAGGATCTGCGTCCCCTCGCCGCCGGCAACGTCACGGCTCCCGGGTATATCCTGATCGTCGCCGATCTCAAGCGTGCCGCGAGCGAGGAGTACGCCGCGATCGACTCCGGGTACATCAGCCAGAACCTATACCTCGCCGCGACCGCGATGAAACTGGGCAGCTGCGCACTCGGGAGCTTCCGCCGCAACGAGGAGAACGTCGCCAAACTCAAGTCCGCCCTCGGGCTCGCCGAACACGAAAAGCCCATTCTGAGCCAGGCGGTCGGCAAGCCGGAGTGACCGGAGGGAAAGGATAGTTACCGCCGACGCTGACGCGCACGCAAACCGCCGAACCCAGAATGACCGCCCCAAACGGATGAAAACGGATGAAAACGGAGTATTACGGAGCAAGCGGGGTTGGAACCAACAAACAACTGTTTGCCGACCTCCACCAACCACATAAGCTTGTCACGCCATAGCGCCTATGGCGCGACGGCGGATGCGCGGGCACCAATAACGCGTCTCCGTTTCAATCCGTTTCAATCCGTTTCAATCCGTTTTACCGCGGCAGGTTTTCTGGCGGCGACCCGCGTGCGCGCCAGCGCACTACCCGCTGATCCCGGTTTGCAATTACCGGTACCCCATGTTATATTACAATGGAATTATATGTAAATCATCAATAAACTCTGGTTGTTGCACATCATGAACAGCGGCATCTCTTCCGAACGGATTACCGGCGACACTTATCCCGATAATGAGCTGTTTACCGAGGAGTCCGGCTTCGAACTCGGTGTCACGGCGGGGGCAACATCGCTGATCGTGGAGACACTCAATGCCGAGCCCCCCGACCCGCCGATCGCCTCCGCCGACATCACGACCCTGACGAACCAAAACGTCACCGTCACGGCGATCTTTTCGAGCGGCTCGGTGAAGAAACAGTACAGTTTCAACGACTGGTCGTGGATGACCTACACAACCGGAGTGGAGATGACCGAAAACGGCACGGTCTATTTCCGCTCTCTCAACTCCTTCGGCATCGCCTCGGACGTCACGAGCTACACCGTGTCGAACATCGACAAGGAGCCGCCGGTCAAGCCGACCGTAAAAGCCGACATCACGACCCGGACGGCCGGTCCCGTCACCGTCACGGCGACCTTCAGCAAAGATTCGGCAGTCCGGGAATACAGCCTCGACGACGAGATATGGCAGACCTATACCTCGGGCGTGGAGTTTCTGGAAAACGGCAAGGTCTGGTTCCGCGGCACCGACGCGGCGGGCAACCTCTCCGAAGTCGCAAGCTACACGGTGTCGAATATCTCCGCCGACGCGCCCGTTCCGATCGTGACCGACCTGTCGACAAGCGGTTTCATCGACCCCGGGACGGGAACGATCTTCAAACCGAACCTCGCCGAATCCGGGCTGTATACACTCGGCGGAACCTTTGTGGGCAGCAAGAAGGGCAGCGTGACCATTTGGGATGAGAACGGCAAGAAGGTCGCTTCGGGCACGGTCAAAGGCGGCGTCGTCAACATCAAGAAAGAGTTGCTGCTCGACAAAGGCAACGCCTACAAGGTCGAGATCAAAAATACCGACACGCAGGGTTCTGCTTCGATGTATTCGGTGGAACTTCGGGTAAAGGAGCTTTTCACCGATGGCGACAACACCGACGATACCGTTGCCGGCGCCAAGACACTTGCCGCCGGCGGGAGTGTGAACGACTGGGTCGGCTACGGCGATGCGGCGGATTATTACAAACTCGGCGTCGCCGCAAGCGGTGGTTTCTACGACCTCGGCATCTCCGGCGTCAGAAACAGCGTGAAGCTCACGGTCTACTCGGAGCAGGGCAAAAAGCTCAAGAGCGTCACCGCCTCGGCGAAGAAACCAAGCGTGCCGCTCGCCGACCTCTGCCTCGGCAGCGGCAGTTACGCCGTCGTCGAAGCACCGAAGGCGGCGAAGGCGCAGAACAGCGAGTATGTCTTGAAATTCACCGAGCGTGCGACCTTCAACCGGCAGAACAACGACTGGAACCATGCCGAAGTGATCACTTCCGACGCAACCTTCACGGGCGTGCTGACCAAAGCGGCGGGTGGAGACACTGTCGACTACTGCGACGTTTCCGCACTCGGCAATCTGACCATCGACATGACGGCGGGCAAGGCAAAGGTCTCATTTTACGACGCGAACCGGCAAGCGGTCAAGGTCGCACTCGATCTGGCGAACGGCAAGAGCAAGTTCGCCGCGTCGCTGACGCTGGCATCCGGAAATGTCGCGACCAATCGCGTTACGATCATCGCGGTCAATGAATTCGTGAAATACCTGAAGATCGAAGCCGCAGGCAAAAAGCTCAACAGCTACACCGTCGGCATGATCGCGTAAAAGCGCAGGGTCAGATATCCACCGGAGCGCGGTAATCCGGACCGCCGCCCGCGACAAATCCGTTGCTGACGCCCGTCGGCGATTTGCTGACCCAGAACGAATAGATGCCGCCGCGCTTCAGGATGAAGCGAAACCGGACCACCCTTCCCCGGAGCGCGGCAAGTTTCGCCCGATTCCACTCGATCGGCACCTTGGTGCGATCCCCGGAAACCGCACGGCACTCGCCAGCGGAAAATCCGTCAATGGTCCGAAAATCCGCATCCAGCACTTCGACGCTGAGCGAACCCGCAGGCGCGTCGATATTGACGAACAGAAATTCGCCGTCGAAGACCAGCCGGCGCGTGACGATTTCTCCGGCATCCGCCGCGTCCAGCGAGACGAATCCGTCCCGGCGGAGAAACGCGATCCCGGTCGCGCCGTTTTCATACATGGACATCTTGTCGCCGCCGCCTGGAGCACCGGCGAATCCGGTGAAATAAAAGACGATCCGCTCCTCGCCGACCGTGCACACATTACCCAGCGACTGGACGTATCCCCGGTCCCAGCAGTCTTCGCCCGGCTCCGGCAGAATGGCGCAGCGGCGATCCGGGCGGTACCAGTGAAAACCGTCGCGGCTGTAAGCGAATTCCAAGCCGGTGATCTTTGGCAATCCGCTGCGCTCGCACTCCTCGTTCGGCGGACCGTAGTGCAGCTGGAACATGCCAAGCATCAGACTTTCGTAAGGAACCGCGTCCAGATTGTACAACTGGGGCGCCAACCCAGTCGCGGGCAGCGGCAGATCTGCTTCGTCCACCCCCGCCCAATGCACGGCGCGCGTTTCCGCGTCGGAGGCGGCGAGCCCGCCCCACTGAGCGGCGGCGAAAAAATCGTTCCCTTCGGCGTAATCCCGCATCCTCAGCAGCGGCTTGTCGGCATACGAGCGCAGACTGAAACACCATTTGCCGGTGAATGGATTGTAAAACATCGTACTGCGGTCGCCCGCGTATCCCGTCGCGATCGGCAGACTCCAGTGGATGCCGTCCGGCGAAGTCATCACCATGCCCCGCGCAACGGAGGGACACGGCTCCATCAGAAACATCTTGTATTTCTGCCTTGGATCGTCGGTATGATAATCGTGGACCACCGTCCACGAGTCGCACTTCAAACCGGGCGGCAGCACCCGGTTGGTCCCGGGAAAGACATCCAGCTGCGGGCGGACCCAGCGGATCCCGTCGGCGCTTTCCGCATAGCACACGGTACCGAGAAAGCCCGCCTCGTACCACATTTGATAAATGCGTTTTTCGTAGTCGAACCAGACGCCGCCGCTCTTGGGACAAGCGCAGGCGGGATGGGAGCCGCCGCCCAGCTCCAGATCGGTTTCGGGTTTCAGTACCGGGTTGCCGGAAAATTTTTCCGGGCGGTGGTATTTGCGGACGCACGAACTAGATTCGACGAGAAAATCGTCGACGAACAGCTCCCGACCGCGTCCGAGCGTGACGACCTCCGGCGGTCGTTCCAGATACGGTACCGGCAGTACACGGCGCTCCCGGAACAGCTGCCGCGGATATTCGGGCGGCCACTTTTCCGGCAACCGGATGTTATTGTACAATACCTGGGACGGCATGGCGATTTATCCCGAATTCGACTGCGTCGTAACCTTGCGAACGACCGCTGGAAAATTCATGTGCCCGCAGCAGCGACGCCCGGGCACATGACTTGATTCACGCCGGAGGCGCGAAACGGCAATGCACTTCAGAGCGCGGTGAAATGAACGGTGAATTGCTTTTCGCCGGTGGTCAGCACCACATCGGTCGAGCCGCGACCAATCGCCTTGAGTTCGATCTCGGATTTATCCAGACCGTCCCGCTCATGTTCGAGCTTGACCCGGACCACTCCGGCATTGTAACTGACGACCCGCCAGTAGATCCGGCTGCCGGGATTTTCTCCCAGCTCGAAGTCGATATCCGATCCGACCGGCAGGGAGATCTCGTAATGCTCGTCCTTGCCCAAAAACATGTAGGCGTAGTATTTGTCATCCTGCAGCAGCGCGAAATTCCCGGTGGGAGCCGCGGGCGCGGCCGGAGCCGCCGTCGCAGCCGGAGCGGGAGCCGGAGCCGCCACCGTCGATGTCGGCGCAGCGGGAGGCGCGGCAATCGCACCCGGCGCAGCGGGAGGCGCGGCGACGGCTCCGGGAGCGGGCGCGGCAATTCCCGCCTGGGGCGCGGTCTGCGCTGGAGCGACGGAAACATCGGCATCGACGTCGCGGAACCGGGCGGTGGAACCCGCCTCGGCGGTCAGGCGGATCCGGACGAATCCCGCCTGCGGAGGCAACGTGAAGTAGCGTTTGATCTTCTGGTCGAAGGCGGTGAGCGCCACCTGCTGACGGTCGGACCCCAGCAGGGTGCGCCCGGTCGCGTCGTACGCTTCATAACCGGCGGAGGCGTTGCCGATGCCGCTCACTTTGAGTTCGAGTTTGAGCATGTTGCCGGGCAGACGGTGCAGCTCCGAAACCACGGACTGCCCCCGTCCCGGCTCCGCCCGGAGTTCGAGGATGAAATCGTCCCGGTCGTTTGTGGGCAAAATATTGGCGTTGCCGCCATCCGCCGTCAGAGTCCACCCGGGGGCGGGCGAGTAACCGACCGGCTGCCCCCGGAAATCGCCGTTTATCGGAAGATCGACGTCATTGTCGGCGACGACCGAAACACAAGGCATAGCTGCCGCCAGAGCCAAAGTCAATAGTTTAACCTTCATAAGTACCACCCATACAGTTGACGGTTGCACATCAAATGGCGTAATATCAGCCGCAACCGAAGCCGATAATGCCGCCCGATTCCGATTATAACATACCATTCTGGCAATATGTTTTCAAGCCTGCGCCTCGGATTTGCCGAGATTCTCAATTCCGGTTGGGAACTCCGTGCCTCCACGCTTCGCGGCAAATCCGCTTGAAAAGCCGCAGAAACCATGGTATAGTAGTTCGATGTCGCGATTTCGATACCGACGGATCATCGCCAATGCGGAGGTCGACCGATAAATCTTGACGGCTACGTTGTAACAATACGTCTCTCCTGCACACGGGATCAAAACACCGATGCCGTGCGCCAAATCATAACCCCATTCACCGAAAGGCATAAAGCATGAAAAAATCTTTGTTCGCCCTCGTCGTCATGGCGGGAACCGCAATGATGCTGCTCTCGGGCTGCGCCTCGACCTCCGTCGACACCAACCGCTTCGGCAGCCAGGTCGCCCTCAAGATGAAAGAGGTCGAATTCATCCCGCAGATCGCCGTCGGCGACGAGTACATCTCCGGCGCGTCGGAGTGCACCGTCTATTGCGGCTTCATCCGCATCGGCGACATCTCGAAGCAGGCCTCCGGCATCTCCTTCACCTCGGGCGACTCGATCTGGGGCGGCGCCGACGCCTATCAGCGCGCCGCCATCTACGACGCCTGCACCAAGAACAAGGCGGACATCCTGCTCGCGCCGCAGTACACCACCACCGTCGACGGACACTTCTTCAAGAAGACCGTCAGCTGCACGGTCAAGGGATTCCCGGGCTACATCAAGAGCGTGAAGCTCGTCGAGCCCAAATGCGACAAGGCTCCGGAAAAGAAGTAATTACCGATCCCAAGCCATTGTTCTGAACCATATCCTCCGCCGTCTTGCAGGAGAGAATCCGGCGGAGGATATTTTTTACAATCTTTCCGGCGACCGATCAGGCGACCGCGCAGATACGTTCCCTTGCCGAAGCGGTCGACAAAAAAACGGTGTTCCCAATTTGCCGACCTTGACAAACGCGACGCGGTCATCTACATTATTCCCGCCAAGTGAAAGTTCGATGACTCACTGCAGCTTGATAATTCAATCGTAAAAAAACAGGGGAACAGGATATGTCTACATCAACGAAATTTTGTCTGCCGCTGCTACTGGTGCTTTCACTTGGTTGCAGCAGCGATGAAACATCTGTTTGCAGCGTGTCTGAAATCAGCGATGCCGCTCCTCGCAATCAGGTGACGGCAATATCGACCGAGGAAATTTCCGAAGTCACCGTCGCCGCGGTGCAGAACATGATGTCGGACAAAAGATTCAATGATCATATCATGAAAGTGCGAAATTCCGACAACAACTCGGAACCGCCGGTCATACAATGCGGTCACATCGTCAATTGTACAGAAGACCCGGATCTGAACGTCTCCGATTTTTTCAAATCACTGCATGAAACCGGCGGCAAGACGGGGAAATTCATCCTCAAATACGACCTCTCCACGCAGAACTCGGATCCGGCGGAGGCAAAACGGCAGGTCGACCGGTCGCAGCCGCCGAAAATGCTGCTTGTCCCGTGTGTCATACAGACCATCGGACTCAAAGGGAAGGATTTGGTTGTAAGACGCACCTACACCTTTACGGTCGCCGGTGTAGAAGGCGTTGTCGTGTGGAATTTCGCCAAGAGCATCGACATTCCGCTCAACGCGCGTATTCCTAAAAACATCGGAGTTGTCGACGAATTTCAAAAAGTTCTGGTCGGCGTGATGCGCGAATGCTTCGAGAGCGATAACATCGCCGGATTTATCGACGAGTACCGAAAACGTCACCGCGACCGCTCGGCTGCTCCGGTGGTGAAACTGGCAAAAATCAAAAACGCTACTGCCGATCCCGAATTCACGAACGGGTTGGTCTGGATCCTGCAAAACAGCCTTTATCAAACCGGAAAATTCAGAATATCCGCCTACGAAGGCGAAACCCGTCTCAACTCACTATCTTCTCTGCGTGAAATACTCAAATACTCCGACGATAAGGGCGAACGCATTCCCCCCGTTTCCAAGACCGATTTGATTCTGGACGTAAGAATCAAAGAGGAAGTCGGTGAAAACGGTATCCTGATGCGCACTTACAACTTTTGCTTGATAGACAATGAATCTGGGCGACCCATATGGAATTGGACCAAGGCGCTGGGGTATAAACGCAGATAAATGCTCTTATAAGGACAACGCCGATTGCCCCCCGCCTGCCCTGCCGGAGTTATTCAAAGTTCGCGGCTCAGCGAATAATGGATATTTTCCGGACACCGGGGCGAAGGTTCCGTTTTTTCCATGGTGACATGGAACCCCATCTTGAGATAGAAGCCGGGAGCCTGAAAGGTGTTGGTCGTCAAATCTATGCGTCGTGCTCCGGCTTGTCTCACCAGCTGGATGAACTCTTCGAAGATCGCCCGTCCGGTGCCCTTGCCGCGCACGGCTTCCTCCAGAAAGAAGTAGTCCGCGAAGACTCGGCGGGGGTTGTTTTCCCAGTGGAAGGCCACCCCGCCGTGCGAATTTCCCGAATCGTCGCAGGCTAGCAGCGCGAACTGTTCCGGAAAACGCTCCGCATGGACCTCGATCCGCGCCCTCCCGGTCTTGGAAAGATTGTAGTTGTAAAGAGCGTCGTGTATCGCCGCCACGTCCTCATAACGCCCGGAAAGTCGACTTTTCATATTTTTGCCTCTAAATCCGACTGGAGGCTCATTTTTCTCAATCCATGCGCACGTCCCGCTCGAAGCGGCATTCCGAGAGCTCGGGAGCCTCCGAAGCCTCGCACCAAAGTCCGTACTTCCAAAGCGGCGAAGCGTCGGCACGCCAACGCACGCGCACCCGGTTGAAAGAACAATCCGCCAAGTTTTTCAGATGAAACGCCGCCGGAGAGTTTTTGACGCCGAACTCCCCGTAGGCCAGTCCCGCGCCGTCGACGATGTCGTCGCCGCCGCCATAGATGAGGTCGACGCCGTCGAGCGTGAGGTCGGAAACGTCGCCGCGCCGGTTCGCCTCGAAAAAACAGCTCCGGTCACCCTCGGCGCGGATATTGCGGAACCCGACCCTACGGATGGGTTTCACATCTTCGTCGCGCGCGCCGCGCACGTCGCTCAACACGGCAAGCGGACGGCGGCATTTCATCGCGATGTTACTGAACAGAATGTTTTCGATCGTCACGCCGGGCGACTTCGAACTGTAACGCGAGACCAGCTGGATCCCTGAGCGGGTATCGTGGATCACGAGATTGCTCACGACCGCGTCGCGGATCACCCCGTCGCCGACTCCAACGCGGATCGCCTGACACGGCGACGACAACACGCAGTTGGTCACGGCGATCTTCTCGCAGGGGCGCGGATTTTTGAGCGGCGCCGCGTTGGCGCGCAGGGTTATGCAGTCGTCGCCGGAGTCGATCCGGCAGTCGCTCACCGTCACGAAACGGCAGCAGTCGAGGTCGATGCCGTCGCTGTTGGGAGTCATCCGGTGGTTCATGATCCGCACGCCGCGGATGTTCACATGTTCGCACCCGTGGAGAAAGCAGCACCAATACGGCGACTCGTACAGTTCGACGTCGGTGATGGTAATGCCGGCAGACTCGCAAAAGAAGAGCATCTGCCCCGGACGCCATTCGGGGCGCAGGAACTTGCCGGGACGCACGGGATCCTCCGCGCCGCTGAAAAACGCCTCGCGGTTGCCGTGGATGCGCCCGCCGCCCCGGATCACCACATTCTGCACTTCGCACGCGACCAACAGATGCGCTCCGCTGACCATCTCCGACGCGAAAACGCGGTTCTGCTCACAGCAGTTTTCATCGTAATCCGCGGGGTTGGGCGAGCCCCGAAGCACCGCGCCGGGAGCCAGCTCCAAGCCGCCGTTGGAACGCAGATAAAGCGTCCCCGTCAGATACTCGCCCGGCGGCAGATACGCCACGCCGCCCGCATCGAGCGCCCGCTGTATTGCAGCGGTGTCTCTGGTCGCGCCGTCGCCCGCGGCGCCGAAATCCCGAACGTTGTGCATAAAGTCCTCGCGTTTGAAGTTATGTTCTATAAAGTAATGCTTCCAGTAAGAAATCGCAAATCCGCGGTTCGTTTTTTCGCATCCGCAGTCCCGCCATTCCGGCGCGGAGCTTGCAAACAGGCGGCTATGAAGGTATTTTATATGAAATACCGTCCGGCATCGTCACCCCGACGCCGGAGCGAAACCGGAGCTGTTTTTCATGAGTGCTTTTTCACCCGCGAGGCCGCGGGAAATCAACTGGAAGTGGAATCTCGCGGTCATCTGGTTCGGACAGATCATCGCGCACTGCGCCCACGCATTCGTGCTGCCCTTCATACCGCTTTACATGCGCTGGCGGTTCAAGCTGACCAGTGAAAGCGAACTCGGTCTCTATATCGCGGCATTCGAGTTTTTCGGGATGCTGACCTTCTGCATCTCCAATCCGCTCTGGGGCGCCTTCGGCGACCGCTACGGGCGCAAGCTGATGCTGCTGCGCGCTTACTTTCTCAACGGGATGTGCATCCCGCTTATGGCGGTCGCGCCCTCCCCGGTGTGGCTGATCGCCGTGCGCGCACTCGCCTCGTGTTTTTCGGGCACGATCAGCGCGGCGCAGGCGCTGGTGGTGACGACCACGCCGGAAAAGTACCACGGTTTCGCCCTCGGCACCTTGAGTTCCGCGCTGTGGTCGGGCAACGTCTTCGGACTGCTGGGGGGCGGTCTCGTGGTGCACTTCTTCAGCTACACGACCGCCTTCCTGACCTGCGGAGTGCTCTTGTTTTGCAGCGGACTCATCACGCTTTTCTTCACCCGGGAAAATTTCACCCCGCCCGCGCGGACAAAGGTCGAAAGCGTTGCGCGCCCGCAAAAGAATCCGGCCTTCGCGCCCGCGATCCTCGCGCTGTTCGTGCTGTTGTGCCTGCTGTCGATGTCGAGGCGGATGGACACGCCGTTCCTGCCGGTGCTGGTGGCGATCATAGGCGGCGAGCAAAACGCCCCGCTGTATACGAGCTACATCAGCGCATTGGCGGCGGTGGGCGGTATCCTCTCGGGACTGCTCATCGGCGCGTTGAGCGACCGCTATCCGGCATGGAAGATCGCGATCCCCGCCTTCGCCGTCGCCGGGGTGTCGATGCTGTTTCAGGCGCACACGGATTCGCTGTGGGTGTTGGCGGCGTTCCGCTTCGTCTGCTTCTTCGCCGCCGGAGGGATCGAACCGGTGATATTCTCGCGCCTCACCCACAGCACGCCGCCGGAGCACCGCGGCGCGGTGCTGGGCTGGAGCGCCAGCATCCGCGTGCTGGGGCATCTGCTCGCCGCGGGGTTGAACGCGCTGATCATCGTCTGGATCAACACTCGCGGCATCTTCGCCGCCGCCGGAATCATCATGCTGCTGTTGATACCGCTGAGTTCCTTTATCTTCCGCACCGGCAGAGAATCCCGGCTGGACTGAAGATTTAAAAGGACAAAACTCCGCGACCGGAAAATCCGGGTGCGGAGTTTTGTTGCCTTGCGGACGACTTACTTCTGCATCGCCTGGGCGACCGCGACCGCCACGTCCACCGACGCGCCGACCATCGGGTTGTTGCCCATGCCGATAAGCCCCATCATCTCGACGTGCGCAGGGACCGACGAGGAGCCCGCAAACTGCGCGTCCGAGTGCATACGCCCCATAGTGTCCGTCATGCCGTAGCTTGCCGGACCCGCCGCCATGTTGTCGGGGTGCAGCGTGCGCCCGGTGCCGCCGCCGGAGGCGACCGAGAAGAAGGGCTTGCCCTTTTCGATGCGCTCCTTCTTGTAGGTGCCCATCACGGGGTGCTGGAAGCGGGTCGGGTTGGTGCTGTTGCCGGTGATGGCGATATCGACGTCCTCGTGCCACATGATCGCCACGCCCTCGCGGACGTCGTCGGCGCCGTAGCAGCGGACCGCCGCGCGCTCGCCCTTGGAGTACGCCCGCTCCTCAAGGATCTTGAGCTTGCCGGTCGCGTAGTCGAACTCGGTCTCGACGCCGGTGAAGCCGTTGATGCGCGAAATGATCTGCGCCGCGTCCTTGCCGAGACCGTTCAGGATGACCCGGAGCGGGTTCTTGCGGACCTTGTTCGCGGACTTCGCCAGACCGATCGCCCCCTCCGCCGCCGCGAAGGACTCGTGACCCGCGCAGAACGCGAAGCACTTGGTCTCTTCCTGCAAAAGCATGCTCGCGAGATTCCCGTGGCCGAGGCCGACCTTGCGGTCGTCGGCGACCGAACCGGGGATGCAGAAGCTCTGCAGGCCCTCGCCGAGGGTCTTGGCGATCTCGCTTGCGACCGTCTGACCACGCTTGATCGCGACCGCCGCGCCGACGAGGTACGCCCAGCAGGCGTTCTCGAAGCAGATGGGCTGGATGTCGCGGACGCGCTGGATGATGTCCAGACCCTTGCCGCGGGTGATCTTTTCCGCCTCTTCCAGCGAAGAAATGCCGTTGTCGTTCAAAAACTTGTTGACCTGCGCGATTCTGCGCTCATAGCTTTCGAAAAGTGCCATGATGACTTCTCCTTACGCCTGACGGGGGTTGATGACCTTCACGGCGTCGCCGAAACGGCCGTAGCTCTTCTGGAACTTCGCCACGAAGTCCTTGACGGACATCTTTTCCAGCTCTTCCGCCGGGGTCTTGTTGACGAACTCCATCATCTTGCCGAGGTTGACGAACTGGTAGCCGATCACCTTGTTCTCGTCGTCGAGCGCCAAGCCGGTGACGTAACCTTCCGCCATCTCCAGATAACGCACGCCCTTTTCGGCGGTGCTGTACATCGTGCCGGTGATGGAACGCAGCTGCTTGAGGTCCTCAAGCCCCGCGCCGATCGGCAGTCCGCCCTCGGAGAACGCCGTCTGGGTGCGACCGTAGACGATCTGGAGGAAGAGCTCGCGCATCGCGGTGTTGATCGCGTCGCAGACGAGGTCGGTATTCAGCGCTTCGAGCAGCGTCTTGCCGGGCAGAATCTCCGCCGCCATCGCCGCCGAGTGGGTCATGCCGGAGCAGCCGATGGTCTCGACCAGCGCCTCCTGAATGATGCCGTCCTTGACGTTCAGCGTAAGTTTGCACGCACCCTGCTGCGGGGCGCACCAGCCGACGCCGTGCGTCAGTCCGGAAATGTCCTTGATCTCCTTTGCCTTGGTCCATGCCCCCTCCTGAGGGATCGGCGCGGGACCGTGCTTCGGTCCTTTGGCGACGCAGACCATCTGCTCGACTTCGTGGGTGAAGTTCATGGTTGTTCTCCCGATGTGTATATTGTCCGAAAACTTTTCCAGATGGAAAATTCAGTATATAAAATACCGCGTGGAGAGCTTTTTTTCAAGACTGCGCGCTTGCAATTCCGCCCTGAAAGCGTTAGATTAACCGTCGGCGCGGCGGCGAAGTCTTTTCCCCTTCGCGACCGGCGCCGGCATGATACGGCAAAACCTACCATCTACGGAGCAGATACGATGATAAAAGTCAACCCGCTGGCGGTGTTCCGCGAGGAATTCGACAACAGCGCCATCCTTTTCAACCCCGACAACGGCGACATTTTTTCGCTGAACCCGACCGGCAAGGTGATCTGGCAGGCGCTGGCGGATGGCTGCGACGAGGCGGCGACGCTGAAGAGACTTGCCGACGCCTGCGACGCCCCCCTCCCCGATAGCGCCGCGGACGACCTCAGGGAGTTCATTTCCGCATTGAAGGAAAAAGGCTTCGTCGCCGATGTCTGATTTTTCCAAACCTGAATTGCGCCGCGCGGACGACGCAGGCGAAGACTGGCGCATCTATCGCGGCAGCAGCATGCTCCGGGTGTTTGCGCCCGGCGATCTCCTGCGGGGCGAAAAACTGACGGCGGCGCAAGTCGAAGTCGGCGACATCATCGCCTTCGACACGCCGGGCGGCAGCGTCACCGTGCACCGCGTGATCGAACGCACGGCGAGGGGGGGACTCCGCACGATGGGCGACAACAACCCCCGCCCGGATCCCGCCCCGGTCGTCGCGGACGCCGCAGTGCTGCGCATCCTCGAAGTGCGGCGGAAAAACGGCGAGACCGAACCCGTGAGTCGCGGCGCCGCCGGGGTCAAGGAATTCCGGCGCAACCGGCGATGCCGCTGGTGGGAGGCGGAACTCCCCCGTTACGCGGCGGGCGTCTGCCGCCGGCTGTGGCCGTTCAAGCGCCGGCTGGGCGCGCCGGTGCGCTTCGGCGACGACGAGATGTTTTACGCCTCACAACCGGGACCTTTGGTCGCCCGGCGCGATGCCGAAGGCAGGGTACACTGGTTTTCGCCGTGGTACCGCGTGATATACAGGATCGACTGACGACTATGAGCAAAATCCCGATACTGTTTCTGATCTTCAACCGCCCGGAGACGACGCGCCGGGTCTTCGACGCCATTCGCGCCTACCGCCCGGAGCGGCTCTTCGTCGCGGCGGACGGACCGCGGTACCAGTTGGAAGGCGAGACCGAAAAGTGCATGCTTGCCCGCGAAGCGGCGCTGCGCATCGACTGGCCTTGCGAGATCAACACCCGGCTGCTCTCCCAGAACCTCGGCTGCCGCAAGGCGGTGAGTTCGGCGGTCGACTGGTTCTTTTCGCAGGCGGACGAGGGGGCGATACTGGAGGACGACTGCCTCCCCTGCCCCGGCTTTTTCCGCTTCGCCGAAGCGATGCTCGAACACTTCCGGGACGACGAACGGGTAATGCACATTTCCGGGGTGAACTTTCAGAACGGCGTGAAACGCGGCAACGCGGACGGCTTCTTTTCCGCCATTCCGCACATCTGGGGCTGGGCGTCGTGGAAGCGCGCGTGGAAACACTACGACGCGGATATGAACGACTATCCGGAGTTGCGCGACTCGGGGGAACTCGCCGCCAGGCTGCCGGGGTCGCGGTATCTGAAATGGGTGCTGCTGCGCATGATGGAGCAGACCTACCGCAAGTCGCCGTACTTCAACACCTGGGACGTGCAGTGGCACTACGCGCTCGCCAAACGCGGTGCGCTGGCGGTCACTCCGAACGCGAATCTGGTGAGCAACATCGGCGGCAGCAGCACCCACCGCGTGGAAAACTCGCTCTGCGAAATGCCGTTCGGGGAACTCGCGGAAAATCCGACGCCGCCCGGACCGCCCGAAGCCGCCGACACGGCAGCGGATCGGCGCACCTTGAAGAAGATCTACGCGGGCGGCTTGCGCTCGCGCCTCCGCTACCTCGCGGAACTTTGCTTCGGGCAGAAAGAGTGATCGGTCAACCGGGCGACCGCTTCCGCGACCGCGGAAACGGGAACGGCGTCGACGCAAGGATAAGTTCCGGAAGGGCTTTGCGTGCATCGCCACGCGCAACCGGAACAGGGCTTTTCGACATTCACCGTATGGGGTGAGCGCACATACTCCGGCATGGTCTCCGCCGGGTAAGGATAGTACCATCCGGGGTGGCCGCCGCCCGTCACCGCGAGCGCCGGCACGCCGCACCACGCGGCGAAGTGAACGCCGCCCGTGTCGTTGCCGACGACGAACCGCGCGTTCGCCAGCAGCCGCGCGAACTCCCACGCCGAAAGTTTTCCCGCCAACGGCACGGCACGCCCACCCAACGACTCCGCTGCGGCGGCAACGAGGGGCGCTTCGTCCGCGCTCCCCGCGACCGCGCAGCGCAGGCCGACCCCGGCGAGCGCTTCGCCCCAACGCTCCGGAGACCATGCGGCGCGCGCGCCTTTGCCGCTCCCCGGGAGCACCACGACATAGTTCCCGTTCTCCCACTCCGGCAGCGGCGGCGGCAGCTCCGGGCGCGGAACGCTCCGCCACGCTCCGAGCGCGTCGGAAAAGGTCCGGTTCTTGCACGCCTCGTGACACTCCGCGCCGCACGCGATATGGCGGTCGTAGAGAAGCTTTTCCAGTTTCCTGCCGTACGAAGCATGCAAATGCGCCGCGCCGACGGCAAAAGCGCATCCCGAGTCCGCTCCGGCGGCGAGAGCGATGCGATCCTCCAAGAGCGGCTCGCGGAAGAAGCGCGGCTGCAACACCGTCCCGTACCCGCCGGAAGCGACCCGGGTATTCACATCGCGCCGATACGCCATGTCGCCCATGTAGCGCCGCACGTCGAGCGGGATGATTTCGTCGAAGGGAAGCAGCCGTTCCGCCGTTTCGCTCCAATTCGCGTTGGCGCACAACGTCAAACGGTAAGAATCAGCCGGGTAGATATCGCGCAAAACCAGCGAATACGGCAAATACAGCGCGAAATCCCCGAAACCGTCCAGCCGGACAACGAGGATATTGCGAGGATCGTTGCCGCGGCGGCGGAACGACGACCGCGCCCGGAACATGTCCCATGCCAACGCGATTTTCGTTCTCCACCGCATTTCGGAGTTTCCTTTAAGCTACCGTTTTTTCAGCACGAAGACCCCGCCGATGGCGAAGATGTTGGGCAGCGCCTCGGTGAGCCGGGGGAATCGCGCCGGCAGCGGCGTTTCCTGAAGTATCTCGATGTCCAGTTCCTCGCACAGCTCGCGGAAATCCTTGATCGTGCTGAAGTGGATGTTCGGAGTGTCGTACCAGTGGTAGGGCATCTGCGAGTTGCGCGGCATCCGCCCCTGAAAGAAGACCTGCAGCCGGCAGCTCCAGTGCCCGAAGTTGATAACGCTGACCGCCGCCTTGCGACCGATCTGCACCATGCGCGACAGCAGACGGTCGGGGTGGCGCATCTCCTGCAGCGTCTGACTCAGCAGCACCCAGTCGAAGCTCCCGTCGTCCGTGAAATCCAATTTGCCGTTGAGGTCGCTCTGCACCACGGGAACGCCGTTGGCGATGCAGCGGCCGATCTGATCGGCGTCGATCTCGACGCCCTGAACTATGGCGCCCGCATCCTGAAGCTGCTTCAGGAACGTGCCGTCGCCGCACCCCAAGTCGAGCACCCGCTCGCCGGGGGAAATGAGCCCGGAGATCACGTCCAGATCGCGGCGGCGATTCAAATCGCGTATCTTCTTAAACATGTTTCAGACCCTCCTGACGGTGGCGCAGGAAATCCCGGATCATCCGCCCCAGCGTCTCGACCTCCAGCAGAAAGGCGTCGTGACCGTAACTCGACTGGATCTCGCAGAACGACACGGGAAGCTTGTTTTTGAGCATCGCCTCGACGAGGCGCTTCGACTGCCACGTCGGGAAGAGCCAGTCGCTCGAAAACGACACGACCAGAAACGCCGCCTTCGTCAGCGCGAAGGTCTTGACCAAGTCGCCGTCGGCGTGCGCCGACAAATCGAAGTAGTCGGTCGCCCGCGTGATATAGAAATAGCTGTCGGCGTCGAAACGCTCGACGAAACGCCTGCCCTGGTGCTCCAGATAGCTTTCCACCGCGAAATCGTAGTTGAAGTCGTAGTCGTAGGAGTCCTTGTTCTGCAGATTGCGCCCGAACTTGCGGCTCATCGTCTCTTCGGAGAGGTAGGTGATGTGGGCGAGCATCCGCGCCGCCCCCAGTCCGCGCGACGGCGGCTCGTCGGCGGAGTAGTCGCCGTTCTTGAACGCCGGGTCCGCCTTGATCGCCTCGCGCGCCACCCAGTCGAAAGCGATGTTCTGCGGCGAAAACTGGCACGCCGTGGCGATCGGGATCGCGCAGTCGAGCGATTCGGGGTATTCGACCGCCCACTCCAAGACCTGCATTCCGCCCATCGAACCGCCGACCACCGAGAGCAGTTTCTTTATGCCGAGGTGGTCGATCAGCGCCTTTTCGGCGCGGACCATGTCGCGCACGGTGATGACGGGGAAGTTCAGATTGTAGGGCTTGCCGGTGTCCGGGTCGATGGAGCGCGGCCCCGTCGAGCCGGAACAGCCGCCGATGATGTTGGAGCAGATCACGAAGTACTTGTCGGTGTCGATGTACTTGCCGGGACCGATCATCGCATCCCACCAGCCGGGTTTGCGGTCTTCGGGGGTGTGGCGTCCGCAGACGTGGGCGTCGCCCGAGAGCGCATGGGTGATGAGCACGGCGTTGGAGCGCTCCGCGTTGAGCGTTCCCACCGTCTCGTAGCGGATGTTCACATTCTTAAGCTCGCGTCCGCAGTCGAGCGGCAACGGTTCCGTCAGTTGGAAATCCCGCGGTTCGACGAGGAAGATATCTGTACTGTTTTCGGCGATTTCGGGTGCCTCGCATCGGTTGTAAAACTCTTTGTTCGTTACAGCGAACTATATTTTATTAATATAGCACGAATTGCGAGTTTTTACAATACGGGGGAGAAGCACACCACGAGTTCGCCGGGGGCTTTTTCGCCGTCGATGCGGGTGCGTCCGTAGTCGCGCTGGAGATCAAGTGCGAGCATCGTCCCCGGCGGAGCTTCAAACACCGTCACGCCGAACCAGCAGTCGGTCGGCAAAAAGCCCAAAAGAACATCGTTTTCGCCGGGCTTGAGCGTAGTGCCGCCGCAATCCGTCAGGAACACGCCGGGGCTGTCGGCAAACACTTTGAGCCACGCTTCGCCGCGGTTACCGCCGACGAAACGTTTTTCGAGCTTCATTCCCGGCTTGACCGCGACGCCCTGCCAGCCGCCGAAGGTCCGTGGTCCGTTGTCGAATATCCAAGTCTTGCCGTCGGCGCCGACGATCTTCGTCCCGTCCGGGCGAACAAGCCGCATCACTGTCCTTTCGCAATGGTTGCGGTAAGTTTCGTAGGAAAAGACGCACAGCCACAACCCCGCCAGCACCGCCGCCGTGAAGCGCAACATCCGCTCGCGCGACGGTTTTTCTCGCACATACTCCACTGCCCCCGCCGCCAGCACGGCGGCGAGCGGCAGTATCGGAGCCCGGAAGCGCGACAGATCGTAGAAGAGCGCGATCGAGAGCCAGTAGATCGTGACGAAGCCGTACAACAGCCACAGCCCGAAACCCGCTTTGCGCAGGCGCGGCAGCATCAGCAGCGCCCCGGCGAGCGCCAATGTCAGCAACACAGCGCTGCGACCGATCAGCAGAATGCACAACAGCAGACTTTGCGCCCCCTCGCCGTACAAGGAGACGTTGTTGGGTATCTCGCGATGATCCCAGAAGAGCAGGATTTTCCGGAACTGCAGTTCCAGAAACGCCGCCGGCGCTTCGCGGAACCAGTTCCACATCTGGCGCGGTACGGATATTCCCTGCTCCTGAAGCCGCATCATCCGGTGCCAGCTTTCCGGATACTCCATCGGTCCCGCCGGAAGCCCCGGCTCGCGTCCGCCGGGGGGAGCCTCGGGCGTGTTGCCGAGCGCCAGAACCGCGCCCGAAGCGGTGCTCGGCCCGCACAATTTACCGGTAACGCGCGTATTATGCCAGATGAAAGGCAGCTCCACCAGCAGCAGCGCCGCGACGAACGCCGCGATTCCGGCGACCATGCCGCGCCGCCGTTCGCGGTCGCGGATCAGCTGCTTCGCCGCCCAGACCGCCGGAGCGAACAACAACAGCAGCGCGTTGCCCCGCGTCAGAACGGCGACTCCGGCGACGACTCCGCAACCGCCCCACCAGTACCAGGTGCGACGCTCGCCTGCCAGCAGGAACAGATAAAAAAGCAGCGTAAGATTGAAGGTCTGCAAAGTCTCGTTCAAATGGAACGGAGCATAGAGCAGCAACGGCGTCGACACGGCGACCAGAAACGCCGTCAACAAGGAACTGAAACGGGAAAAGAGTTTTTCCGCGCTCAGCCCGGAAAACCACACCGTCGCGCCGCCGAGCAGACACTGCACGACCACGACCGTCCAAATGCCGCCGCCCAAAAGATAAACTAGAGGAAGAAACACCGCATAGTAAAACGGCTGGTAGTAAAATTCGCCGGAGTAAGTCCCCGAAACGATCTGGTGCGCCAGATCGATGTACGTCGCCATGTCGGTTACTTTGGAGGGCGACAGCAGATTGTTTGCGCCGCCGTTGATTTTGGCAAACTCGAAGGCGACGACGAGCCGCAGCACTGCCCCGAGCACCGCGACGATACCCAGCAACAGCAAAAAGCGCCGCCGGGAGAGATGCGGATTTACCCGCTCCTCCGGCGGCGCGTTCTTTACCGGGTGACGCTTCAAATCGTCATCAGCTCCTTTTCCTTCGCGGCGAGCGCAGTATCGAGAATGCCGATGTAGCGGTCGGTGAGCTTCTGGATGTCGTTTTCCGCCTTCTTCTGCTCGTCCTCGGTCATGATGCCGTCCTTCTGCGCCTTCTTGACGAAGTCGTTGCCCTCGCGGCGGACGTTGCGCAGACCGACTTTGGCGTCCTCGGTCTCCGCCTTCGCCTGCTTGCAGAAGGCGACGCGGCGCTCCTGACTGAGCTCGGGGATCGGCAGCTTGATGGTCCTGCCGTCGCTCATCGGGGTGATGCCCAGATTGGACGCCATGATCGCCTTTTCGATCGCCTTGACCGCGCCCGCATCCCACGGCTGGATCACCAGCAGACGCGGCTCGGGAGCGGTGATGCCGGCGATGGTGTTGAGCTTGGTCGGGTTGCCGTAGTAATCGACCATGATCCCGTCCACCAGCGCGGGCGACGCCTTGCCGGTACGGATCGCGGCGAAGCTGTTTTTGAGCGACTCCTCGGTCTTCTTCATCCGGGCTTCGAGTTCGGCTTTGAAATTTTCTTTGGTCAACTGCGCCATGATCCGTTCCTCCCGTGATCGGTTGTTTGATGATGTCGGCGAATATTATTTACGGAAAAGATAATCCGTCCGGCGCGATTTGTCAATTTGCGGGCGGGGCTTTTCCGTAAAAAATCCGCGGATTTCCCGCGTCTGCCCCCGATTCGGAGACAAAAAGACCGCGGACTCCGTATTTGGAAATCCGCGGTCGGACAACTTGTGACCGTCCGTCAGGGGCGGAACCGCGCCCCCGGAATCACTTTTCGGCGGGAGCGGGCTGCGCCAGCAGCTTCTTGATCTCGCGCTTGCCCATATTGCGCAGCGCGCAGATGCGCACCTTCTGAGTCTGACGCGGGACCCGACGTCCCTGCTCCCAGACGCTGACCGTGTGCATCGCCACGCCGATGGCTTTGGCGAACTCGCTCTGGGTGAGACCGAGCTTGTTGCGGAGGCGCTGGATGCCGGCGGCGTTGATGCGGACGCGCTTATCCGCGGCTGCGGCTTTGGGCGCCGCGGGGGCGGCTTCGGCAACGGCGGGAGCACAGCACTTCCCCAGCACCGCGATCTGACGTTTCTGCTCGGCGACCTGCTTCTTCAACGCACCGATCGTTTCCTGCATCGGCGCCAAAGCGGCTTTGATCTCCTTGCGAGCCAGACGCCGTATTTCGTCGTAAAGAGCCTGCTTGATGTCCATGATCTCAATTCCCTCCGTAGCTAGGTATGGATAATTTCGCTTGACACACCGTACGGCATGTTACAATAAAGTCAGCGTTAAAAATCTTCATATTGCCATATTATAACATCATAAGGAGCTTTTTTCAAGCATTGTTTTCAAGAGATTCCGTTTTTTTGTCCGTATTGTCGACAGTTTTGCAAAAAAAACCGTCACACTTCACATGCGGTTAACAAGCATGGAAAAGGCATCAAGGCGGCTCGCAATTCCGTGAAATTATTTATCCTGGTTGCGGAGCGTCAGATACCCGGTCAAATGAAAAGAGTTGCCTGTAACCCGTTTTCCGAAGGTCATAAGCGAGGAAAAACCATCCTGACACTGATAGCGCGCCATGACCACGGGATCGCGGTTGTTGAACTCCACCATCACGGTCATGCCAGCTCTGCCGAAGGCGGCGCTGCGCGCCTCGCGAAACGCGTGCCCCGGTGACAGTTTGACCAACTTTTCGTTGCGCCAGATACCTGAAAAATCGACCTTCATCGACCACGCGGGCTGAAGGAACACGAGATTCATCTCCTCCCCGCCCTCCCGCCGGATATCGGCGACCACCTTGATCGTCGGCGAATCGCGCCGGATCGTGTAGGTGTAGACGGCGCGCAGTCCGCCCGGAGCCACCTTGTCGCCCTCGACGTGACAGTAGACGCCGGAACAGCGGATCGAAAACTCCTGCGCGGTATTGGTCAGCACCGTCTGCTCCGCCCACAGATCGGTGTAGAGCCAGTACGCGGTCTTGCCGATCACCGCGCGGTCGAGGAACCGCACGATCTCCGGGAACGGGACGCCATCCGGAGTTTCGAACCATACCGGAAACATGTGACGGGGAAAAAACGTACAGACGAAGTGATTGTTGCGCACCTGGATATACCCCGTTTCGGGGAGCGTCTTAGCCATCGGCTCGTCAGCGCAGAGCACGCCTGTGAAGCACAACAACAACAAGCACAGCCAGCAGTTTTTCATATTCCCGAACATCTCCTTGCCTGTCACTCCCTGACGACTTGGAAACCGTAGGTCCGCCCGGCTTCGCCCGACCACGCCTCACCGGGAGCGAACTCGTCTTTGGGAAGCCCGCCTAGTATGCGCTTGAGCTTCGTCCCCGGCGGCAGCGCGATGCGCTTTTCGCCCGCCGTCGCCGTGTGGATGAAGACGAGGTCGCCGCCGATCCACGCCGCATCGCGTGTATCGGGAGTATACAAAAACACTCCCGCGCGTCTGGCAAGTTCGCGCATCGCCTCGACCGGCAAATTGGGCAGCGTCGAAAAGTAATGCGTCGCCCCGTTGCGTTTCAAGACCACCAGCGCCGGGTCGCCGTTTTCGTCCCGCCCCAGCACCGCGTCGAAGCCGGATACTGGAACGAACCACGGAGAACTTTTGCGGATGCTTTCGCCGCCGGAAGCGCAGAATTTTTCGTCCGGCACGAACTGCGGGCGGCGGGAGGTCTCATCCATGCGCACCTTGAGCCCGAGGAAGTCCGCGCAGTATTCGGCGCGCGGTCCCGCCTCCGGCCGGCTCGCCCCCGCCGCGTAGAGCCACAGCACATGCGCCTTTTCCGCCTCGAATCGCTTCAAGAGCGCTGCGCGCTTAGCGTCGGGGAGCATCCACGCGTCGAACATGATATAAAACTTGCGCGGCGGGATCAGCCCCGGTTCCAGCAGATCGTCGGTACAGCCGACGCCGAAGGGCGCGCCGACGTAGGGAAGAGTGTTGACCACCCCCTGCGCCGCCGCCTCCAATACTGCGTCTTTGCCGTTGTTGCGCCGCGTGTAGTAGACGGTGTCGCGGTCGCCAACCGCCATGATCTCGGTTGGGGTCGTGCCGCAGGCGGGCGGGAGTCCGGCATAAATATCCATCTGTTTCCGGAGCTGCGCCGTGTAGGCGGGGTGCAGATACGCCCCGCCAGTGATGTCGTACCAGTAGTACGCGCACCCGGTCGAGCACATCATGCCGAAGGTGCGGTTCATGATGTCGATGTTCTGCCGGAGCGTCGCCGGGCGCGCGATCGGCACGTCGCCGTACCCGGCGGGATCCTCCTTGAGCGCGCTCCGCAGGTCGCACTCGACGTAGACGACCTTTTTCCGGGAAAGGAAGGTGTCGAAGGGGATCGAGTTGCCGTCCGAGAGCCCGAGCCGCCGCTTGCCGTAGTTGGCGGGCGCGCGGACGAAGTCGACGAACGGCGATTTTGCGACTTCGAGGAACGAGTTGTGCCCGACGTCGTGGATCGGGTGACCGCTCCCCGAGGCAAGTCCGAGGAAGTAGCCGAAGTAACCTCCCGTCAGCCACTTGCCGCTGGAAAGCTCCTTCAGGTCGCGGCAGAGGCTGACGAAGGCTTCGCCCAAGGAGGCGTTGCGGTACTCGAACCAGTCGATAACGCGTTTATCCAGTTCCACATCGAGCAGCGCCCCGGCGTGGGAGCCGTTGATCTCCGCCGCACTCGGCATCGTCGCCGTATCGAGCGTCACATCGGACTGTTTCCACGCCTTGGCGAGCGCCGCGTCGTCGGCGTACTTGCGCTTCAAATGCATCCGGAAGGTCGCCGTATCCGCGGGGGCGAAGCCCGAAAAGAAGGGTTTGTCGCCCTTGTAGCGGCTGCCGTTCCACCAAAACCACTCCCAGTTGGTGTTCTCGGCGACATTCACCGCCCAAACGCGGTCGGCGTAGGGGGATTTCTTGACGTGCTCGACGAACGCCGCAAGCGGTATGCGCGCGTCGCGGAGCCACTTTTGCGACGAGAGCGCCTGACGCTCGTAATTTTTATCGCGCGGGGCGCCGTCGTCGCGCGCCGAAACGTCGTCGGGGTTGGCAGCAAGCCACCAGTCGGGCATGAAGCAGCCGATCTGGATCATCAGCAGTGCGTCGGGATTGAGCGTCAGCACCTGCTCGATCTGCGCGTCAAGATTGGAGAAGTCGAACTTGTCCGGGGCGACCCAGAACTTCGGAAACTCGGTCGAGAGCGCCACGTTGTCGTACCCGGCGGCACGGGCGGTCACGACCTGTTCCGCCTTGCCCAAATACGAGCGCGGGAAGTTGCCGGGGAACTTCCAGAAAAACGGCGTCGACACCCTCTCGCCGACGCGGAGCTTGATCCTGCCGCCGTCGAATTCGTACCGAGATTGCACAAGTTCCGCCGGAGCGGGCGGCGTCACCGTGACTTCGCCCACCGGCGCGCGTCCCAAGACCGTCCGTTCGTCTTCATTCGAAGGCGGCTCGGCAACGCTGTCGGCGACATAAAGGCGGTCGTCGTCCAAATACAGCTTGAACGTGCCGCCCTTAATCAAAAACGGCGCTGTATACTCGAAGCGGTAAAGATCGCCGTCGCGCGTCACCTTGGTTGCGAGCATGATGCGGCGCACGCCGCCGGCGCCGGCGGGGACGAGGCGGTATTGCAACGCGCCGGGGAGCTTCCCTAGTTTGCCTTTCGCCCGCACGGTGAAGAAGCCTTTTCCGGTCGAAACGAGCTCCAACGCCGTCCGCCGCCCGATGTAGACGGGGTTGAGCCGCGGATACTTGTCGGCGGCACCGGCAATGACCACCACGGGAGTATCGGGATTCCAATGCTTGTCGGGGTCGGCGGTGTACTTCCATTTCCCGTCCGTGACGATGCGCCGGTCGCCGCCCGGTAGTGTGATGTAGAGATTCGCCAACAGCATCCCGAAGCCGGTGTCGTTGCGCACCTCGACGGTGAAGGTGTTTTTGCCGGGGCGCAGCAGCCGGGTCACGTCGCGCCGCGCCCCCTCGTGATGGTCGCCGCCCGCCCCGGCGGCTTTGCCGTTTACGTAGATCTCGGAGTGGTCGTCGGCGGCGGCGAAGGCGACCGCGTCTTCGACCGGCACGTCGGGCAGCTCGAACTCGCGCGCGAACCACAGCGTCGTATTTTCGGGACCCTTTTCGACTTGCGACCAGATCCACTCACCCTGCCAGTTGTCGACCTCGGGCGGACGGAGCTCGCGGATCAGGGGGTAACCGGCGCCGTAACCGTGCACCGTCAGCACGCCGCGCGCGGTCGTCGCGGGCGGTGAAAACTTGAGCGACGTATGCCCGGCGGGAAGTTCGGTCGAACCGATCTCGCGGTCGTCGGCGTCGAGCCACTTGATCGACACCTTCGGCGCGCCCCCGGAGTTGCCGTTAAGCCACTCGAGCATATAATCTCGCCCGCCCCAGAAGTAGTCCATGACGATCGGCTTCTCGGATAAACGCAACTCCGCACCGGGAACGAGATTCCTTTCCTCCAGCACGCGCACATTTTCGATGCGGACGGTGCCGCCCCAAAGGTTGCGCCAGCCGAAGTCGAGCGCCGTCACCACGCTGTCGGGCGACGGATAACGCGGGCGGACGATCACCCAGTGCGGTTTGCCGTCGGGGATCACCGGCGTCGCGCGCGGGATCACGAAGTTCTTCTTGCCGTCATAGCCGTAAACGAAGGTGCCGAGCATCCCCGGCGTGTCGGCGGTGACGAGCGCTTCGATCTGCGCCGCCTCGGCGGCTTTGATGCGGACGTCGGTGCGCCGGAGCGCATCCTGCGGCTTCATCGCCCACGCGGTGCCGCCGTCGGAGGTAAGAACCGGTTTGCCCTTCCCTGCGAAGTAGAGCGGGACGATCTTGTCTCGGGGAGCGACGCAAATGCCGCCGAATGCCGGTTTGATGCCGACGTTGCGGAAGTAGACCGTCACGCCCTTCGCCGCATGGATGAAGATGCGCCCCGTGACCGTTCCGACCGGCATCACGCGGTCGAAATCGAATCCCGGATAGAAGCCTTTGTCGATGCGCGTCCACTTGCCGCCGATCATGCGCCGCCACCCGGCGTTGAAGGGAGGCATCCCGGTGTGTTGGCGGATAACCGCCCCGGCAGGGAGGTCGAACTTGACCGGCTGAGCGAGCGTGAGTTCATAACCGTCGTCGACCTTTTTGAGCGTCTTGAACTCGAGCGCCACGTCGCGCGGATGGACGCCCAGCTCCTTGAAGGTCGCGGCGGGGACGGCGAGTTTCCCGAGTTTCGCGTTCCAGTTGGCGGCGTCCTTCACGACCAGCGTCGTATCGCCCTTCCCGACCGGCTTGACGAGGGTCGTTTCGGTCCCCGGAAACGCGGTGAAGATGAAGGGATAGATCTGGTCGCCGTTCTTGTCGTAAAACTCAATGCCGAGCGAGACCTCGGCGGGTTCCCCGTCGGTGCGGAACTCGCCGTACAAGTCGTACATCCAGTCCGGATTGAGTTCGACGGGCGCCTTGTACGCGCGCTTGCCGTAGACCTTGAGCTCGAACGAACCGTCCGGCAGCTGGCGCGGCGCTTCCGCCGAAGCAGGAAACACGCAAAGCGCCGCCAGTATCGGCGGCAACACTTTTTTCAAGATGCTCATTTATCCCCCCTCCCCTGCTGACAATTCAGGAGGACGCCGCGAACGGCTCCGCCCGGTACACGGCACGACTATTTTATCTTGACGGCGGTCTTGCGGTCGTCCCCGGAAACGCAGGTGTCGGGCGAAAAGCTGTACAGCCCGCCGTAGGCATCGTTGCGGGGGCCGAAGATCGGCACGAAATATTCGCCGTGCAGTTTGTCGGGATCGACCGACGCCACGCTGCCCGCCGCCGTGATGACGTTCATGCGCCCGCCGTGAACGGCAAAGGGACGGGCGTAATTCAGATGGTCGTCCGCATGGTACGCCCACAGCTGCGACCCCATCCGCTCCGAGTCGGTGCGCAGACCGTCGCTGAACCAGACGATGTTGGTCGGGGCGATCTTGGCAAGCGACTTGACGTCGCTCCCGCGAGGACCGCCGCGGTACATCTTGGGATCGGAGAACGGTATCACCGAAGCCGCCCAGTTCGCCGCACCCTCGCCGGAGGTGTTGTTGTAGATCGACGAATAGGACTGAAACTGAAACCAGTCCTCCATCGTCGGATTGGCGGGATCGACCCCGGACTCAGTCTTGAAACCGACGCTCGGACAGCGCAGAAACGAGGCTTTCGCCGAAGTGAGCTCGCGGTAATCGTCGGACCACTGACCGCCGCGCCCCATCGCGTAAACATAGGGCATGCTCTGGCTGCGAGTGTTGCCGACCCGGTCCCCGGAGCACCACTGGTCGCGGTTGCTGTTGCGGTACATCCCCGCATAGGTGGCGAGCTGCTTCAGATTGTTGCTGCACTCCGAGGCGCGCGCGCCCTCCCGCATGTGTTGCAGGACCGGCATCAGCAGCGCCGCCAGGATCACGATGACCGCGATGACGATCATGAGCTCCATCAGCGTGAATCTTTTTTCGAATTTTCTTTCCGACATATCGAAGACCTCCATTCTTTAACTTACGGATGTTGAATATTCTTTACTCCTCGACGACCTGAAAACCGTAGGTGCGACCGGCTTCGCCGCACCACGCCTCGCCGGGAGCGAGCTCCTCGCGCTTCAGCGGGCCGAGTATCCGCCGCAGTCGGTATCCGTGCGGCGGCGTGAGGCGCTTTTCGCCCGCCGTCGCCGTGTGGATGAACACATGGTCGCAACCGATCCACGCGGGATCGTTCGTATCGGCGGTGTAGAGATGCACCCCGGCGCGCTTCGCCATTTCGCGCAGCGCCCCGACCGGCAGATTGGGCAGCGTCGAAAGGTAATGCGTCGCCCCGTTCCGGCGGACGCTCACCAATACCGGCTCGCCATGGTCGTCGCGCCCCAGCACCTCGTCGAAGCCGGAAACGGGATGGAACCACGGCGAGAGCTCCCGGTTGCTGACCCCGATTTCGCCGCCCCATTCCGGGATCATCTTCACCCGGGGGCGGCGCTTTTTGGTATCCATGCGCATCCTGACGCCGAGGAAATCCGCGCAATACTCCGCCTTGGGTCCCGAGTCGGGGTAAAACGCTCCCGGGGCGTACAGCCACAACACCGAGGCGCGTTCTTTCTCGAAGCGAGCCAGCAGCGCCGCGCGCTGCTCCTTGCTCAGCATGAACGACGTGAACATCACATAAAAACGATGCTCCGGCGCCTTGCCCGTCAGCAGATCGGCGTTGGAGAGCATCCGGAACGGGGCGCCGATCCGCGGGAACTCCTCGACCAGCGGCACCGCTATCGCCGGCAGCAGCGAATCGGTGGTGTTGTTGTGCTGGGTATAGTAGACGCTGTCGCGGTCGCCCGCCACCGCGATCTCGACCGGAGTCAGCCCCTTTACCGGCGGCATGGAGTTGTATATTTCGCGCTGCTTTTTGAGCAGCGACGTCAGTACCGGATGGGTGTACGCTCCCCGGGTGATGTCGTACCAGTAGTAGGTGCAGCCTGTCGCCGTCATCATCGCGAAGAGGCGGTTCATCTCCTCGATCGTCTGCCGCACCGTCGCCGGACGCGAAATGCGGATGTCGGTGCATTTGGGGTCTTCGCGCAAAGCGGTCCGCATGTCGCACTCGATGTAGACGACCTTGCCGTGACCGAGGAACGTATCCTGCAGCGCCTGATTGCCTTCGGGGAGCCCGAGGCGGCGCAGCCGGTAGATCGACGGCGCGCGGATGTAGTCGACGTATGGCGAATTGGCGACCTCCCAGAAGCCGTTGTGCCCCGCCGAGTGGATGGAGTGACTGCCGACGTTGGTGCACTGGTTCACATAGTAACCGTAATACGCGCCCGTCAGCCACTTGCCATCTGAAAACTCCTTGAGGCTTGCGCACAGGTCGATCACCGCCTCCGCCATCACCAGATTGCGGAACTCGAACCAGTCGATCAGCGAACGATCTTTTTCAGCGTCGAGCAGCGTGCCGATCCGCCCGCGCAGCTGGTACGCCATCGAGGGCATGCGCGCCTGCTCGAAGGTCAATCCCGGAGTTCCCCATGCCTCCGCCAGCGCGGCGTCGGTCGCGTACTTTTTGCGCAAGAATGCATGGAACGAGGCGTAATCCGCCTTGCTGTACCCGGAGACGTAAAACTTTTCGCCGCGCCCCGTCCACCAGAACCACTCCCAGTTGGTGTTCTCGGCGACGTTCGCGCCCCAGACCCGGTCGCCCCACGGCGCGTTTTTGACATGCTCGACCAGCGCCTTGAGCGGGATGCGTGCATCGCGCAGCCACTTCTTCGACGCGAGCGCCTGACGCTCCTGCCGCGGATGGCGCGGCTTGCCGTTTTCGCGCACGGTCACGTCGTCGGGATTCGCGTCCAGCCACCAGTCGGGCATGTAGCAGCCGATCTGCAGCAGAAACACCGCGTCGGGGTTCATGCTCAGCAGCTGCTCTACCTTGCGGTCCAGATTGGTGAAGTCGAATTTGTCCGGTCCCTTCCAGAATTCAGGAAAATCAGTGAGCAGCGCGAAGTTGTCGAACCCGGCGGCGTTGGCGGCGTTCATCAGCTCGCCGCGCGAAGTGTAGTTCCTTTGAAACCGGGCGGGGAACGCCCAGAAAAACGCGTTGCGGACCTGACCGTTCAGCTCCAGTTTGGTGCGACCGCCGACCTTGACGAAGCGGGCGGTCGCCAGTCCGGGCGCATCCTGCGCCGGAGCGAGTTCCGCCAGCTCTGGGTCGCCGCGCAACAGCAGCCGGTCGTCGTCCAGACGCAAACTCCCCTTCTCCGTCGCCGCCGGATACGGAGGCGTGAAGTCGAAACGATACTCGTCGCCGGTGTGCGAAACCCGGGTGTTGAGCGAGATCGCCCGTTTGCCCGACGGAGAGGCAATCGAGTATTGCAGATACTCCGGCAGCTCCGGCACGATGCCGTAGACGAGCTTCGCCGTGAAGAAGTCTTTTCCGCTCCCCGTCAGTTCCAGCACGGGGCGCATCCCCAGATAGCGGCAGTCGAGCTGCCCGGACCAGCGGTCGAAACTCCCGTCGCCCAACACCGTTACCGGTCGGTCGATCTTACCGGGCTTGTTTTCGCCGAGGGCGAAGCGCCATTCCGGTCCGGTAGTGAAGAAACTCATCCGTTCGCCGCTGCGGACGAAGATGTCGCCGATCACCCCGCCGAAGCTGGTGTCGTTGCGAACTTTGAGCGTGACGACGTTGCGCCCGGGATGCAGAAACTCGGCTATATTCAACCGTCCGCTCTGAACGTGCGTGCCGCCCTCGCCCGCGTATTTGCCGTTGATGAAAATATCCACATGGTCGTCGGCGGCGCTGGCGATTGCGGCGTCGTCGATGGCGGCGTCCACGGGCAGCTCGATCTCGTTCTCGAACCACACGAAGGAATTCTGGGGTTCCGCCCCGCTCTCGGTCCAGATCCAGCTGCCGCGCCAGAACGGTACGTCCGCGGGGAGTTCCCGGAGCACCGGACGCCCCGAACCGCCGGATTCCACCGTCAATTTGCCCGCCACCGCCAGGAGCGGCACGGTGAACTCAATGCTCTTGTCGCCCGGCGGAAGATTCGTGTCGCCGAGAGTCGTACCGTCGCGGTCCTCCCAGACGATCCGGACACCGGGGCTGCGGTTGCCATCCCAGCCGAGGCGGTGGCGACGACCGCCGACGGGATACTCCAAAGGCAGCTCGCGGCGACGCGGCAAAGCGTCCGCGCCGGGGATCAGATTTTCGGTCTCCAGCACCCGGAAGCGCTCGATCTTGAGCCGCGTGGAGTTATAGTTGCGCCAGGTGAATTCGATGCGGTCAAGCGTACCGTCCGCGGGGAATTTCGGGCGAAAGATCATCCAATGCGGTTTGCCATCCGGGACCACCGGCGCCCCCTTGATGACGTAAAAATCCTCGCCGGATTCGCGGCGCCCGTAACAATCCAGTGAAAGCATTCCCGGAGCATCGGCACTGACCAGCGCTTCGATCTGCACGGCGACCTTGGTTGGGATCTTCGCAAATGCGTGGCGCAAGCCCCCCTGCGACGGGCAAAAGTAAACCGGCGAGCCGTCTTCATCGGCGCGGGCGCGGCACTTGCCGAAGGGGACGAGGCGCAGCCCCTGCTCCTGCCGAAGCAGCTCAAGTTTTCCCTGCGCCGCGCCGGAAACGGGAGTGCATTTCACATTCCGGAAAGTCACTTTGCTCCCCTCAGAGGCGGTGATGAAGAAACGGGCGAAGCGGGTCCCCCGCCAGAAGTGGTCGTTGTCGAAGGTGAACTTTTCGCCGGGGAGGATCACATGGCGAAAACTCAAATACTTGCCCCCCGGGATCGGTGTTCGCCACACGGCGTAGAATGGCGGGAGACCGCCATGCAAGGCGATCTTGGTTCCTGCGGCGAGGTCGCAGGGAAGCGCGTCCTTCAGCGTGAGTTCGAAGCGGCCGCCGTGTTTTTTGAGTTTCAGCGCCTCAAGCGCCAGCTCCGAGCCGCGAATGCCGAGCGCCGCGGGGTCGACATGGGGCACCGCCAGCTTATATTGCTTCAACTGCCAGCGCGAAGCATCCTTGAGCGCGAGCACGGTGTCGCCTTTGCGCGCGGGGGTGACGAGCTCGGTCGCCGTCCCCGGAGCCTCGGTGAAGATAAACCCGTGGACCGCCTTTTTATCGCCGTCGAAAAGCTCCAGACCGAAGCTCAACTCGGTCGGCGACTCGGCTCGAAACTCCCCTTCCAGCAGCCACGTCTTGCCGGGATCGACCGGAAACATCCGACTCGCGGCGCGCGAACCGTATTTCACCAACCGGAACTCGCCGTTGCCGAGGTCGCGTGCGGAAGTCTCGGGAAATTCGACCGCGCGGACCTCGGGAACCCCGAACGCCGCCAGAAAAACGAATAAGACAACACTGAAAGTACTCTTCATAACAGGTATTTTCATTTTGCAAAACCGATAAGTTGAGGAATCATCGCCGCAAAGCGAAGAAAAGAACGGGGTGCTATGACAAAAACTTTTCGATCCGCTTTTCGTCGTGAAGCCTTTCGCTCAGTTCGACATCGGCGCTGCCGTGACGGAATTGCCAGAACAATTTGAGCTTTTTCATCCCGACCTGCCAGTATCCGATCAATAATTTACCGTAATGACCGCGCGGATTGCCGGTCTGTATGCGGACGGAGGACGGACAAAATCCGGAGATGCGGTCCCGCCACCACTTGAGGGAAAAGCGTTCCGGAGCCCCCATCACCCTTTCCGCCTGCTGCGACCTCGAAGGCGGCGCCTCCAGTATGAGCTTGCGGAAAGTACTGACGATCTCCGGAGGAAACTCTTCATCCGGCATGGTTTCGGGCGGGAAAAACTCGGAAAAAGCCCTGAAAAGCAGAGACGGCGGGGGCATACGACATGCTTTCGCCAGACAACGCAACCGTGACCAATCCGGCTTGCCCTCGTGCCGGATCAGAAAACCGCAGTCCATAAGAAGCTGTATGCCGTTTTGCCACCGGTGATGGAGACTGTGGATAAAGAGCAGCAGAAGATTGCTCTCCAGCGGCAGTCGATAAAGATGCGGAGAGATCGGCTCGATTCCCTCCAGCATCGCCCCGGTGGCGGCGGCGTCGAAGTTGGGGAAGAGAAAATGCAGTTCCAGCGCCACTCCGTGCTTGAACATCATGGCTTCATGATACTTTTCGCGATAATGGTATGGGGTTTTCCAGCCGGCGGCGGCAAGCAGCTCAAGCGCGGTCTCGTGATCTTCGCGCCGGACCCATATATCGAGATCTCCCTTGATGCGGAATGCGCCGGATGGCCAGACCCGCCAAGCGAGAGCCGCGCCTTTGATCGGACAAAGATCGATGCCGTGTTCCCGAAACAGTTTTTCCAACTCGGATAAGGCATGCTCCTGCTTGATGTCGAGCATGTGCATCGCCGTAAAGGCACGCTTGCAGTCCGCAGCGACGTCTGCCGGGAGCCGTTCGCGCAGCAGCGGAGCTGCGATGTTTTCCAGACGCAGCGCTTTCACCATCTCCCATGAGAGCTGCGACGCGTCTCCCGAAAACACCCACGCGGCAAGCGCGCGAAGCGCCGGAGATTCACGATTCACTGCTGACATACCGACATCCATTACCAAGTCCGGATTTGCCTCGGCAATGACTTCAGAACGATTCCCTTGAACGATAAAAACATCACAGATTAGCTTGCCCAGGCCCGGGGAACGAGTCCAAGAGCGTCAGCCACCGACCGCAAACCACCTGTCGGCTGAATTTTTTACCATAGGTTTCGAAAGCCCGCTGTTCGAACTCCTTCAGGCGCTCCGCAGATTCGGACAGCTCGCGTACGAACCTCACTCCGGATTCAATATTGTCGTCCATAACCGCACCGATATGTTCCGAAGATATCCATCGGGCGAGACAACTTTCCTGCGGCCCGGAGAACAACACCGGACGACCGATCGCCAAAGCACCGAAAAACTTGGATGGAACTACTATACCCTCCCATCCGCGACGCAAACTTATGAGATGAATGTCCGCCGCGGCAAGGCGCTTGCCCAATTCGGCTTCGGAAGCGAACCCCGCCAGTCGGATATTGGTGTCTTCCGGAGTCAGTGACGCCGTCTGTGCGCCATATTGGTTCCCATACCCGGCGAAACAGAAGGCGGCATTGATCCCCTGACGCCGACATTCCCGCGCCAGGGCGATGAATGCGGAAAGGTCGTGAGCATAGCCGACGGTACCGGAATACAATATTCCCAACTTGGCGTCGCCGAAGAGTTCCCGGCGTACCGCCGATTCCTGGACCGGCGGCGCATCCGGCTCGACCAAAGCCCAGGGGGTGAGGGTTTCGCATTGAGCACGGTGACGGTATTTCAACAACCGCTCCCGCATACAGCCGCCGATATCGACCATCACGTCGACCCGCCGGTATGCCCATGGCACAAATGGCCGGGTGAGAGCGGCAAGACATTTCATCCAGCGCGGCGAGTTGACCAAGATGGCCTCGGGGTAGAGATCGAACGCCCAGTGGACGAGCTTGACCCGACGGCTCATCAGCCGCAAAAACGGGAACATCAAATAGGAAAACTGCGGATCGGTGCCGACAATGACCGCGTCGAATTCACGCCTCCGCCTAAAAAAGGCAAACAGCCACTTGAGCTGCAATATGGCGGAGTTGAAGAGCCGCCCGAAGTTGTTCCCCTGAGAGAAATTGGGGCGCGAGAAGCGAAAGATCCGGATGCCGCGCCAGCTTTCCCGCTCCGGCAGTATGACGTCGGAGCGGATCATGCGGTTGCAAGTGAAAACACTCACCTCATGCCCGGCATCGGCAAGTTCCGCGGCGAGGTCGGAAAATATCCTCGCGCTGATCACCGCGTCGGGGTGGAAGAAATGATAAACGACCAATATCCGCATATGCCGTCAACTCATATTTGTTCAAAGCTGGCGGATCACCCGGGCAGGATTTCCCGCCGCCAATACCCCGGGGGGGATGTTCTTGGTGACCACGCTGCCCGCGCCGATAATACTCCCTCGACCGATGGTGACCCCCTTCAAGACCATGGAATTCATCCCGATGAAGACGTCGTCTTCGATCACGACCGGCAGGGATTTGCCTCTGTCGCCAGCGAAGCGGGACTCCGCGTCGATCGGGTGAAAATCCGTGTCCACGATCGTGCAGTTGGCGCCGACCATGACCCGGTCGCCGATCCGAACGGAAGTATCCGCCACGATCACCACGCCGCTCAAGCCGCAGAAATCCCCCAAGTCGATTCGCCCGCCGCGTCTGGCCGCCAGAAGCACGGGCCGGTTTATCCCGGCGATGTTCGAGCACTTCGCGGAACGGAAACAGCATTTTCTGCCGATGCGGATGGTGGCGCTCGGATGTTTTTCGATTCTGAAAAGTCCCACCGCCTTGACCGGACCGGCGACGGGGATCCCCCACCAGAACAGTTTCAGATTGCCGATCACCGAACCGACGACGGTAACCGCCGCCTTATACATCCAAAAACAGCCATATGCGATCTTCGCTCTCACCTTGACCTCCATGTGCTTGGCTGAAAACACCGCCGATGATCAGCGTGAACAAGCGATTCCGATCTTGGTCCGTCGTGACAGTCGATTATCGTCATCATAATGATGAAAGTTTTTCAAAAAACGGTTCGTATTTTTCCGCATAATAACGCGCACCGGATCGGGTTAGATGGCGGCAGTCCTGACTGATGAATTTACCCTCAGGGGTAAATACACGGACCGATCCGTCCAGGTTTTGAACCGGAGAGATCATATCGATATAGTGATCTCCTCGTTGAGCTTTGTGCCGCAAGTGACGTTCCATGAAATTTTCAGGAATGACGATGGACGCATCCTTGTAATTTGCGAAAAAACGCCTCTGATATATCAGACCGTTGGAGACGCCGAAATATTTGGTCCCGACCATATAGGTCTTGTCCATATTCACTCCGGCCGGCAGCATTGATGGAAAATCTTCTTCCACATAGAAAATGAAGTCGGCATCCAGAAAACGCTGACGGCTTTGATTTACACGTTCCCGTGACGGATGATATATATAGGAAATCTCGAACTTGTCCGCGAATTTTGACTCGGCAATAACGTTGCACCAGTCTCGGGCGTAACTGTGCCCGACCACCAGAACTTTCTTTTTGGAACTCGTGAAATCGCGGTCCAGTTTGTATGCCCTGGAATTGTAATTCGCATGCAGATTGCGGACTTTGTCTTTTCTGTAGATGTCCATTTCCGGGACATCGCGGACACAGCCGCCCTGACGGTAGAAATAAAACGCCGTTCCCGACGAGGCGATGCAAAATGCCGCCAGAACGCAAAACCAAACGCCGCGATGAGCGGATTTCACGAGCGAACCGCAGAATTTTTTCTCGATCACGTAGAACGAAAAAACCGAGGTCGCGATCAATCCGATCAAAAACGATGCCGCCGCATATTTGTTCCATGCCGCAAAAATGCAGTATCGGCCGAAGGCCAACAGCAGCTGGTGCCAGATGTATATGCTGAAACATCCCACCCCCAGATATGCCAGAAATTTGCCACCCGGGATCTCGAAATCCTTTTTCCGCTCCGTGGAATACAGCAGAACGGAAGTCACGGCGACCGTTATGATCACCGGTATCTCCACGCGGCGGCAGGCAAAACGGAATCCGAAGAGCAGCCCGACGATCGCGATCGTGCAGACGACCCAGATCCCCGTGTGTATCCGTCGGGCGCGTTCTCCGACCTCTTTGCCGCTGTCGTGTTGACAAAGCAGCGCGATCAAGGATCCGGAAAGTATCTCGAACAATCTGAAGGGCAGCCAATAAAATTTGGTGTAGATGGAAAAGACCGGAAGCAGATACAATATCAGTGAAATCGCCCATATCGCGCCGAATACGGCGATCAGATTGCGCCGCCGCGTCGACAGCAATCGCCGCGTCAGCGCGAAAACGACAGCGCACAACACATATCCCTGCATCAGCACGCCCAAATACCAGGTGTGCATCAGCGGTTTGTATTCATTGACCACGTCCCAGTAATTTTTGGTGGTCATACAGGCCAGTATGTTGTTGGCGAACAGATTGCTGGCGACGACCGACTCGCACAGGTTCTCGAAATCATCCGGCAGCATGGTGAAACAGCCGATCGCCATGGCTGCTGCGGCGGCGGCAAGCACCAGCGGCCAAATTCTGAAGAGCCGGTCCGTGATGAACTTCACCAAGAAAAACTCCGGATATTTCAGCATCGACAGCATCATGAAATATCCGGCGACCACCAGAAAAACGTCGACGCCGAGATAACCGGACGGCATCAGCTTGTCACTGGCATGATATAAAACCACCGCCAGGATGGCCAGCCCCTTCAAGGCGTCGATATTCGTTGATCGTGTCTTTTGACTCATGCTTTCCACCCTTCCGACATCGTCAGGTTTATTTGAATTCACTCATCACAAAGCGGATTTTTCCGCGATCGCTGGCGATTTCATCCACCGCTTCGGCGGAAACATTTATGCCTTCGAACTGTGTTTTCAATTTGGCACAGACTTCGGTCACCGCATATTCCGATTCGGCGGAGGCTGGAACATACCTTATCGTGATGGAATAATCCTTATGCTGTACCACTTGGAACCGGGTGACCGCCTCCGGCGCATGATCGAAGATAGTCGTCAGGAAATCCCCAGGCACGCATCCTCCGTCAGGCAGCCGGATGATGTCGGTCGTGCGACCGTTTATTTTGCCGATCAACGGAAGTTTGCTGCCGCACGAACAGCGTCCGGGCAGTTTTTTCAATCGGTCGCCGTTGCGGTAACGTATCAACGGAAATACCTTGTTCAGCAGATCCGCTATCGCCGAACAGATATATCAATCTGAATATGAAACAATATTTTTAATTGTCGGTGTTTTTAAGAGAGTCACACGGCAATTTTATCCAACTGCCCATTTCGATATTGAAAGAATCGGGCTTGATGCGTCCGAAGCCGCCCTCGTGATGGAATGTGAATTCGCCGAAATAAAGTTTCCCGTTGATAACGTAAAAATCGACACGGACAAAGGGAAAACCTTGAGACAGAAGCTCGGCAGCGGAAATCATTTGCGGCAAAATATCCGGCTGGGGGATCGTCTTTTCGGGCGCATGAGGATAGAGCATGAAAGCATCGATAAGTTTCCAGTCCGGGGTATACAGGTTTCGGTGGTGATCTGTGAAACGATCGAAATCCACCTGTATCATTTTTACCACACCGTTAAAACAGAAAAATTTATAATCCTTCAATTGCGTTCCGCTTTCGTCGACCATCAGCGGTTCGGCGATCAAACGCGGCGGGACATCCCGGTAAGGGCGTTCGCGCCCAATCCAGTAGTAGTTCCTTTTAAGAGCGGCTTCCAACTTTTTTCTAGCCGCTCCGTAGTCAAAATTTTTCTTGTCGCGACAAAAAACGATACTGCCGCTGTCGTGCGTGGGCTTCAACACAAACTTATCTGGCAACTTGGAAAAATCGATGTCATCGAAATGTTCCCAGGAACCGAGCAGCGGGAAAGTGTAATCCGGTCCCAACTTCTCGCAAATGATCTCCCGCACGCCGAGTTTATCCACCATTTGGGTATGCAACGGAGTATCGTTGTGCATTTTCAGCCACTGCAGCTTCTCGTTGAATGTCACCAGCTTTTCCGGATGATCCAAATCCAGCCATTTGCCGAAAGTCAAAAAATAAACTGCTTTTATGTAAAACTTATCCGAAGATATCAAACGGGAGCAGGCGAAGACAATCCGCCGCAACATCCGCGGCAACAGTGTCAAAAACCAACGACAACATTTTCTGCATGGAGTAAAATAGTTTTTCATTTTTGTTCCTTTAATGTTTCAATATCAATATGCTTTAAGATAACATCTATGCTTTCCGACAATTATTCTTCCTGTATTAAAAATTGCCCTTTAAAATTTTCTATCACACGATTTTTACACTAAAAAACCTTTTCTCGATATAAATTACATGTTGTTTTATACTATTTCAAGTTATCGAGTCATCATTACGGGTCATCATGTTCAGCGCTGATGGCTGATTTTCCAGCATTGACCACCACCTTCGCAACAGTTGCCGGGACGCCGACGACTATCGAATTTGGAGGCACCGGCTTGGCGACGACCGCCCCCGCCCCGATAATGGCATTGTCTCCGATCGTTCCTACTTGCGGAAGGATCACTGCCCGCATCCCGATCCACACATTGTTCCCAATCGTGAGATTACATGGCATCGGCTTTGACCTGGGGGCGTATCCATGCGTATGTGTTTCAATGACCACCGCCTCCGAAATGGTTACTCCGCTGCCGATCCGCAGGTTGCCGGAAAAATCAAGACGGGTCAAACGGTCGATGTGCACGTCATTCGCGATCTTGCAGCTTCCGGGAAACTCGGCACTGATGAACACGTCATCGCCGATGCTGACCCCGTTCCCGAATTCGATTTTCCCGGGATGATTGATCGTGACGTTTCTGCCGATGTGGCAGTTTTTGCCATGCCGCCCCAAACGCGAACACTGAAGGAACGAGGCGGCACTTCTGGATAAAAGTCTGCAACCGGCTGCGAAGAAATACCAGATTGCGGCAAACAATCCGGAAAGCTTGCCGTTCCAAAAACGCGTCAATGACATATCGTTCCCCCTAGGGCAGCAGTTATCAACCCTTTTAATTGTATCGCATGAGAACTGCCGCCGAAACGCTGTCTCCAGTAAGCGAAAGTATCCAGAGACGCCTGCGACAACCGCTTTGCCAGCTCCGAATCGGATGCCAGCGCGGATATCGCCTCGACAATGGAATCGACATCCCGCGCTTTCAGCGCCAGACAGTTCTCGCCGGCGTGCATACGCGTGGGGATGCCGCCGACCAGCGTCGTGACGCAGGGCAGCCCGTGAGCCATGGCTTCGTAAAGGACGCGGGGAAAACCTTCGGTGTAGGTGGGCAGACAGAAGAAATCGGCGTTGCGATAAAATTCTTTCAGCGCTTCCGGATCTTTGGCCAAGCCGGCGAGTACGACCATGTCCGATATTTCCAAGCGCTTTACCGCTTCTTCGATCTCGGCGCCGTAAGTTCCGACCAAAGTCATCTTTACCGCGATGCCGCGGCGCTTCAGCTCCGCCACCGCCTCGAACAACTCGAACACGCCTTTGTTTTTCTCCACCCTGCCCACGAACAATCCGTGCAGCGGAGTTCCGAACGAGGTCTTGGGAATGAGCTCCATGTCTTCCTGAAGAATAGAACACATCGGTACTATTTCATGGCAGCTTTTATATTCCGGAACCACTCTGGTCACATTGCTGATCCCGGTGGCAAGTATAAATTTGGCATCCGCCAATATCCTGCGGTTTTGAGGTATATCCGGAATCTCGCCCCGTACATACAGCCCGTAAGGACGATGCAGCAACCTGCAGAAAAGAATCAGTCCGCGCGGCAGAGTCCCCGGATAATAACAATAGACGAAATCCTGCCTCATGACCGCAAACAACATTTTCGCACCTTCCCTGAATCTGGCGAAAAACCGACGCCATCGCGGCAGTGTGGACAGCGAATTGAATGCGCATAAGCGGATCTTCTCCGGAAATTTATCGTCCGCCAAATTCTTGATCTGCTCGGAAGCGCCATCCAGTATGACGACAGCATATTCCGTTTTCAGCCCGACATCGAGAGTTTCACGCAGAAACGCCGCAATCTCGTGGTGAACAAAAAAGGATCCACCGTTTCCCGTTAGATTTCCGTTGCTGGCGATAAGTATTTTCGGCGCCCGTGTCCTGACCATATTGCTATTCCCCATCTTCATTAAGGACAATATCCAGTTTTTTCAACGAGAAATCGCCCTGCCATCCGATCAGACCTACAAGGAAAACCGCCCCGTCCGCCGGCAGCGAACGCTGGCGGATCGGGAACGACAACAAGCGTTCGCCCGATTTTTCGCAATGATATACCCCCACCGGTTGAGTGGTCAAATAAGAGCCGTCCTTGCGGTATACATAGAGAAACACCAAAAGGTTGCATCCGGAGCTTAACTTCGCGGCAACCTCCAGTTGGCAGTCTTTGTCCGCAGGAAGGCTTTGCCGACTCTGCAATGCAAACCCGCCATGGGGAGCGTGAATGCGCCAGACCCCGTTCGGCGATCCCCCGGTCGGCGGCTCGTAAGCGAACGACCAATCCGTGAAATCGGCGCTGCGGTGGTTGTTGAAGTCGACATTCCAGCCGACAGGCAGCCGCTGTTTCGGATGTTCGGCAAGAAAAATATTGCCGAATTTCGCTTCCGGCGATAATGAGCACTCCTGCCATTTCGAAAGGTCGCCGTTTTTCAGCAGGGCGACCGGTCTGCCGATGTATTCGGCAATTTTCGCACGATCCGCGGTCACACCAAGCTGCGATTCGATGCGAAAAAGCTCAACCCCGATATTCCTCCCTTGGGTGACGATATCTCCGCGATCTATACGCTCGGTCCTATAACTGTGTGGAAACCGCAGAACATTTTCAAAACTTATCTTGCCAGGTCGTTTTTCACTTGGTCTCTGATCATTGAAAATATAGACCAGTGGATATTGGGAACAATGAAGCTCAACTTGCGATTTTAGTCTTTGCGGACTTTCCGACTCGGATGCGTAATTGTAAAACTTTCCGGGGATACCTGCATAAATAAATACCAATCCCGTGTCATCGCTGTTGCCGATAAGCAGCGTCTTGTCAGCACTGCGCTTTTTGAAATCCTTACGTATAAGTTCTGCGGCGCGTATCAAACCATCTCCCCGCCGGCTGCGTCCTTCACGGTTGAATTTCAAAAAGGAAAAAAACACCAGCGCCGCGATCAGCAGAACGAATGTCCACCTCCACCACAGGTGACGCCACCAGCGCCGCCTCATCTCGGTTACGGCCACGGCGATTATTACCAAAGAGAACAACACGGGGATCAGCATGTAGCGCGAAGTACTCTGATGCAGCACCATGTGAAATGCGAATGTACATAAAAAACCTATGACGAAAACATAAAAAAACGTATTCTTTTTACCGCCTGAAAAGATAAAATAAAACAGCGACGCCACCAGCGCTACACAGTAATGCACAAAGCAGAACTTGATAAAATCATATAAATTGTCGACAATAAAATCCATCATTCGACAAGCAATTCCTGATCCGACAGCCGGTCACAATACTTCATGAAGACGCGGCAACAGCTCCGAAAGTGTTATGAATTCGTAGCCCAAGCGAGATGCCATGTGCAGAATCGAAGACATATCATGGAGATATTTTTTCACTTCCTGTTCATTCTGCGCATATGCGGAAAGTCCGGGGACGACTTCTACATTATGAAACATCATATTCACGATCTTCAATTTTCGAGAAAAGATCAAATTCAGCAACATCTCATACTTGTTCATATAACGCGGACGGAACCATGCCGGCTTCTTCGCCGGGAGACTGACCGGATCCCAATAACGGCGGCGCATCCATATTGTAACCGGGACTTCCAGCAAGCTGCCGCTTCCGCTGTAGCGAAGGTTGCCGTCTTCGCGAATGTAATGCGGCATTTCTTCCGCATCGCTATAATCGACTATATCTCCTGCATACGGACATGTGTGTTTTATATGGGGCGTGACACTGGTATCAATCTTATACCCGAGTTCGGTGAGTATCTTTCCCGTATTCGCCCCCGTTCCAAATCGGCCAGCGCGAAAGGATATCGGTTTGTATCCGGTCTTCTGCCGGAAAAGATCGGTGAGCTGCTTCATCTGAAATAACTCTTCTTCATACGAGAAGTGCCCCTGAACGAAGTATCGATGCATCCTGTCGCGATACGGAAAACGCTCAGGATCGTGCCAGTGCAGATGGGTGCCCAATTCGCAATCCGGAGTGTTTCTCAACACCTCCATCGCATTGTCGTCTTTCAATATCTCATGAGCAAGCAAATAGGTCGGACGCACACCATATTCTTGAAACAACGGCGTCAACACATCTTTTACACCATGCGTCACCCCGACAGTTTGGAAAGGGTAGCGCATCAACCACCCCTTTGAACAATCGGCCTCAGTATCAATGCTTACAATAAAAAAACGTTTCATTCTGTCTATTCCATATACAGTAAAAAATCTTTTGGGGATCGCAAAATTGCCAAACACCATCAGGTCAAAAAAAAACGCCCGAAACCTACAGTCTCACCTTATTCAACTTGGACAAATATTGGTGCGTCAAAAAACTCGGCGGAATGCCGACCATAATCAAAATAACGACCACCGCCGCCAATCCTCCCGCCAGCATAAGCAGCGGTTGACGCAAACGACGCAAAAAAACTTGGGGTTCGGGATCCGTATCGGCATTCGTCCTATACCGCCATGGCAGCAGCACCAACACGCCCCAAAGCAGCAATTCGGCAGCTTCGTGGCGGGTAAGCATAGCGGCTCCGAGCAACAAACCGCAGCAGAATGCCGCCGAAGAACTCCCGGTTTTCAATGCACGAACGAAGGCGACCAGCGCAAAAACCGCCAATGCAAGAAACGGTCCTTCGCGCAACAGCCCTACCGAAACACGACCGATGACGGGGTGCACCCCCGCCAGCAGCATGCAGATCAAAGCGTCGATCCGGTTTCCGTCAAAAAGTTGTTTGCCCAAAAAATAAAAACCCAATACAAATGCGCCGCTGAAGAAAAACGCCAGAAAGCGCCCCCACGAAATCACCGGGATGCCCGCATCGATACCGATTTTCAACAAATAGATATACAAAGGCGCAGTACCGCCAACGTCTTCATAGGCACTTTCAAAATCTCCTGTCTGCGACCATAAGGTCGCAGCATTGCAGTAAAGGGAAGAATCTCGCTTCAGCATCGGATTCAATTCCATATAGCGCCAGCGCAGAGCCAGAGACAGCAGCAATATTCCGATCACCATAGCGATCTCTGTTATTTTTCCAGTCGACGAGTACCGCATCAAAACACCGCCATATTTTTGATCAGAAAAGCGAACTGGACCATCAGGAACAGGGATGCCGCCCACAACATGATGCGTTTTCTGGTATAGCCGTCCATATTGTTCCAAAACAAGACCAGCGGCACAAACAGCACTGGATACAGTGCCAGCTTGCGCCGCTCTTCGATAGTCGACGCCTGCGCACACAGCAGGAGCAGCATGTAGATACAACTGTACAGCAGGAGTTTGTTTTCAAACACCTTCCGACGGATTTGCCTGTTGGAGCAGCCGAAAAACAAAGTGACCAAAGCGGCGATGCGGAAGAACACCACCCAGACATCCGGAAACCGAGTTATATTATGGGCATATAATCTGTCATCGTATGATAACTGGAACATATTGCGCCAAGCCGGGATCGGATGAAATTGCGCATACAGCGTTTTTACCACATGGGAAACTCCAAACGGCAGAATGTTGAAAGAGGAGAGTACGGATTTCCCGCCCTGATCGCTTAGTTCGATCTCCATATAAACCTGAGACACCTCTTCGACCTCATCGACAAACCCGTAAATCGTGATCAAAGCGAACATGATGACGATACAGCCAACGAACTGCCATGGTCTTATGGTCTTTTTTTTCGGATCGCCGAAAAACGCCAGCAACGCCAATGGAACCAAGCCCATGCCGGATGACATCCGGATGTTGGCGACCACAACCACCATCGCCGCGCCCACCAGAAGTTTTTTCCAGCGCGCCATATTCGAAAATATCAGATAGGCGACGACCGCATAAGCCAGACATATCGGCAAATCGCGCACGATAAATGAACTCAGCCAGAACAACGACGACAACAGTCCGAAACCGATACTCCATCGTGTTGCCTCTTTGTCGGCTATGCCAAACAACAGTAATATATGATATTCGACGACGCAGATCATCGCGGCGAAAGGCATCAATGAGATCTGAAGCGCCAGATGCAGATCCATTTGCAGCCAATCGGCAAGATATTTGATCGGCACGAAATAAAAGAAGATGGCTCCTCCGCCCAGGTAGCGTGGGGTTTCCCAAACCCTGCTCCATATTTTACGCCACGAGTCCAACTCCGACAGCTCCAGCGTACATGGGATATAATAGCCGCCGCCATCCGCAGAGCCTATGATCTCCCATTCGTTTACGCAACGGATATAATGGCAGAAGAACACATAGCTGCCATACGCAAGCATGAGCATGAAATATATATAGACCGCACTTCGGCGAGTGTTTTTCAGGCACAAAAACAAAATTCCGCTGCCGAGCGCCACGAACAGCAAAAACTCCAACAGTGCACCGCCGCTCAAGGTGAGCACCCACATGGACATAAACAAAACAAGTAAAACTATAATCATCGCAACAAATCAACCCTCACGGGTAAAGTTTTTGTAATTCGCGTCGGCGGCTTCGCGGGATTTCGAGTCGCTCCGCAACATGCCGAGATACGCCGCCAACAACTTTTCCGGCTGCAGCTTTGCCTTCCACAACGAATCGGCGCCCGCGCGCAGGCGCTGGTATTCTTCATCGTCCATCCCGACACAATGCTGCAGCACCGAAGCGAAAGCATCGGTCTCAAGCGGCAAGTCCCAACCTGCCGATGCGGCTTCGAGTCCACGCCACGGCGTCCGGTCGCTGATTATCACCGGACAACCATTCTGCAAGCTTTCCAGAATGCTGTGTCCGAAATTTTCCCCCGTGCTCGGCAAAAACAAAAAATCGTTCTGCCGGAAGCATTCGCGCAGTTCGGTGAAGTTTTTGCTGCCGAGATAGTTGACCTTGACGTTTTCCGGCAATGCGGCGATGACCTGTCGGCACTTTTCCCAATAATCGGCATTGAAAATTGGTCCGCAGATATCGAAAGTCACCTGCCCGTTCAAATGCGTCAATGCTTCCAACGCGAAGAGCAGATTCTTTTCCGGGGAGATACGGGCAACGCTGATCAAAGACAACGTCCCGCCGTGTTTTTCGCGACCGGAAACTTCGCATCCCCGCAAATTACGCGGCAGATTACCGGCAACGACGACCGCGCAGTCATCGCCCATGACGCGCTTGACGTCGGCGCACTCCTGTTCCGACGTCACATGAAACGTCACGTTGCGGTAGAAGCCCAGAAAGCGCAGCAGCTTCACGGTGAATTTTTTTCGGAACGACTTGGCGGTGAACGCCTGCCCCGAAAGCATCCCCCGGGGGGCGACCACCACGCGCCGGACGCGGAAGATGCGGCTCGCCAGCAGCGGCAGCAAAGAGTAACAACGCGAATACATCCCGTTTATGTACCACGTGTCGTCATTCTTCAGACGCTTCAACACGCCGAACATCCGGCACCGTTTCCGGAATTTGGAAAGATACAGTATGCGTATCCCGTGAAGTCTCCGGAATCTGTCGGGAACAATATCCGGGTGCGGCTTGCTTTCGCAATAGTCGGTATCCGAAGTGACCACATGGAAATCGAAATACTCCTTGAGCGTTTCGATCATGTTGACCATGGATGTGACGGGTCCGCCGCCCTTGAAGCAGGGGGCGTACCAGTCGATGAAAACGGCTATTTTTTGTTTTCGCATGACTCGAACGGTTCCAGCCGTTATTTACGGTCTTTCACATACTCTTCGAAAAGGTCCAGATAACGTTTGGAGCAGACTTCCATCGACAGATTTTCCCGATAGAGCGCATAGTTATTCTCGACGATTCGCTCCTTGTCGGCATCGCTCAATTCCAGCGCCTTGAGCACCGCCTGCTCGTAAGCGTCTTCACTCATATCACCGGCAACAATACCATGCTGCGGTCCGGAAATGATATCGGTCAGCCCGGATACCGGAGTCACGATCGGAACAACTTTGGCGGACATCGCCTCGGCGAGCGCAATACTGCAGCCTTCGTAAACGGACGCGGTACAGTAAAAATCCGCTGCCGCCAAATATTTTGGCACATTGTCCTTGCGCCCCAAAAAGAAGATATTCTTATTCTTCATCGCTTCGTAGCGTTCGCGCTCGTTTTCTTCTATGAAATCGCCCAGCACCACCAGCATTACATTCGCCTTTTTGTCGTAGAGACGCCGAAAAACTCCGGTCAGCATGTCATAATTCTTGATCTTCATGACCCGTCCGACCGCGATGAATATCTTACGGTCGAAGTTATAGTCGGCGGGCATCTTCAGCAACTCCTGACGCATCGTCTCGGCGGGGCCGACGGTTTTGCCGACCGGCACGCCGTTCCAGATCATGCGGCATGGCAGCCGGTAAAAAGCGTCGAAAGATCTTTCCACGGTCGGCGAAACGGCAACCGGCTCCACATTCCGAGCCTTGAAGAAGCGTTTTCTCACCCCCCGGTAATGTTTCGCGCACTCCTTTTCGGCCAGACTGTGGCAGGTGAACACAAACAGGCGCACCCGGCGCAGATATCCGAAAATCAGCGCCATATCAGTTCCCGCCGCCAGATGACAATGCACCACGTCGGGCGCCTCATCCCTTATTATGCGGCGCAGCCGCCACAGATGGGGCAAATAACGCAGACATAGCAGCTTCCAAGGGAAAACGGTGTCTTCCACGACCAGCTTGAACTTCGGATGCGTCGCAAGCTCGCCCAACCGGTGGGAGAATTTGGCGGAGTACAACACCAAAACGACTTTGCTGACGCGGTCGGAGTCGAGCCAATCGCGGATCCAGTTTATGACCAGCGATTCGGCTCCGCCGTAACCAAGGGTGGGGATAATGATCATTATGCGCATCGGTCAAGGCTCCTGACAAAACAAAAATCGCAAACCATGATGGTATACCTTGGTCATTCGAGAACTCCCGGAGCAGGGTCGAAGGCGTATTTCGCCGCCTTTTCGGGGTTCAAGGCGTTGGCGATTATATAGAACGAACTGTGCTTCGGATCGCCGACTATGTAATTATGCAGATAGTTGTCGTAACCTTCGACGTCGATCACGGGAACCGGCGACGAAGGCGGCACGTTCAATCTTACCACCGGTATATTCAGCAGCTCCGCCAGTTTGCCGGTGCGGTAGTGCGAGAACAACCCCTTTATTTCGGCGAGGGCATCGTCACGGCACAAGAGCAGCGGTTTGTGATACATGATGGCGTAGTTCAAGCCGACGCTGTCGTGCCCGATCACGAAATCCGCATGCCTGATCAGGGGCTCGAGCATATTGAGATAGATCTTTCTGCCGGGAAAGAACTTGTCCTGTCCCGAGGTCTTGGGGTGCCCGGCGATCAATATATCACAATGTTGCTGCTCTTCCAGCGTGCGGAAAAGGTCGTTGAGCCGCCGGTACATCGCATCGACGTCCCCGGCGCCGAATCCGCCGCGGAACCAGTCCGGATGCAAGCCGAACCCCTGATCCACATAGACGCCGTAATGTTCGGGCAAAGACGGCAAGTCCGGCGGGTCCGGAACGGAAAAATAATTTATCGGTAAATATTTATCGCTTGCGAATCCAGAACGGACCGCTCCCGGGCTGAAACAATACTTGTAACGCGGCTGTGAAAAATGGGTGACCAATATCTTCTCCAGTTTTTGCGGATGAAGCAAAGCCTGCAGGAGCCTTTTGAGTCGGTTTCCAGATGCGCATATGGAGGAAAAATCCAGAAACACGCTCTTGTAAAGGTCGATCTTCCCCAAATCGTAATCTTTCAACATCCGAAACGCATGCAAGCTGCGGAAACTGATCACATCCACTTCCAGAAACACGAACGTGTTCGACGGCGGCAACTCTTTCAGATAACGGCGGAAAGTACGAAAATCCTTGACGTCCGTAAAGCGGTCGCTCAATTCGTCCGCCATGTGATAGGGGACTCGGCAAAGTTCGCGGGTGCAGAGATAATCCACGCGGAAGCCCGCCTCCCGGAATTCGTTCAGGAAGAGCGACTGCTCCAGCTGGCGGATCAGCGGCTGGTTGCTGACGAAGAGAATGTTTTCGTAGTTCGGCATGATGTCAGGCATGGCGCAAGTCCGAGTCCCTTTTGAACAATGACCTCAAACCGACCTTTTCCGACTTGAGGCAGTAAAGCAAAGCACCGGTCATGACGATCACTTTGCCCGCGACGCTGAATATAAACGGCAGCGGACGGAAATAAAACAGACAGGTCGCCGCGATCAGGAAGATCCCCACGGGCAGCAGCTTCAACCACGCCATCGGGATGAAATACCCCCGACGCGCGATGATATAGGTCGCCGAGAACACCCCGATCAAAGTTATGACGGTCGCCCACGCCGCCCCCCATCTGCCCCAAGTCGGGATCAGCGCCCGGTTCAGCGCCACGTTGACGAACGCCGCGCCGATGTTGATGAACATCAGATAGACCGTCTTTTTCTGCTGGTAAAGCGCCAGATTCTGCAGGCCGGCGAACAGCGAGAAAACATTGCCGAATATAATGAGCGGGATCATCGGATAGCAGTCGGCGTAACGGCGATTGGTGAACAGCGAAAACTCCTGCATGAACAAGGCGATGGCGGCGGCGCACAGCATCACGACCAGACAGAAGCGGCGATTGCAGACGAACAGCTTCGACTTCGCCTCGAATGGGTCAAGGTCAGCATTGTTTGCCAGTGCGTAAAAATTTGGTCCGTAGGCGGTAATGAATCCAGTGCCCAGAAATATCACCGTGTTGGCGAGATTGCTGGCGAACGAATACAACCCCAGATCGGCGACGCTGACGTAACGGGTTATGAACGACCGGTTCGACAAATTGAGCAGCCACGCGCACAGCAGCGTCGGGACCATCGGCAAACAGATCTTCAGACTGTCGCTCAAAAGTTTGATATCGAAAGAGAGACTGGATATCCTGAACATTACCCAAATGTAGTACGGAATGAAAATCGCCTCCCGCAACAGCCCGGCGATCATGAACCCCTCCGCGCCTTTTTTGAGCCAGACGACGAAAACCAGCTCCAACGCCACCTGCATGAAAAACTCGAGCAGCGCGACCGAGAAGAACAGCCCGCCCTGCTCGGTGACCCGCCAGTAGACCTTGGGGATGATGGCGGCGCAATTTCCCCAGGTGGCGAGCAGCATGTACATGAAAAACGGATGTATCGGAATTCCGGGGAACAACTTCATTATCCAGTTCTGCGCGCCCCAGCATATCCCGAACATCAGCAGACTCGTCGCCGCCAGAAACATGGACATCGTGCCCATCAGTCGGGTCCGCCGCCGCTGATCGGCGTCGTCATAAAATATGCGCTCCACACCGCGATCTACCGAGAGCGCAAAGAATATCAGCAGTACCAAATGCAGCGCCATCATCGCGCTGACGATGCCGTAATCGGTCGGCGACATATAAATGCTGTAGATCGGCAGCAACAGGAACTTGGTCACTTTGGGAATGATGTTGCCCAAAGTGTAGAACATGCTGTTTTTCAGTAATTTGCTCATGGTTCAGCGCTGCGTTGTCAACTCAAACACTCCGCCAGATGTTCGAATATCCGGCGATGACCGGTCACGCCGGGGTGATAGCCGTCGACGTAAATCCCCGCTTCGGCTTCGCCGTCGAGGATCGTGTGCAGTTCGGCTTCCGCGAATTCGTCGCAGGCTTTCTTCAATATCCCATTGTACTCGCGGCAGGAATCCGCCAAAATATCGTTGCGTTCGAGCATCGAACGATCCGGGATCGCGATCGCGATGACGATGATCTTTTTAACCCCGATGTTGTGACAGCGGCGGAAAAAGTCGCGCACGTTGGCTTCGAACTTGACCGCGCTCACCCAGCGTCTGGTCGTCGAGCGTTTGCGATGTTTTTTGACCCAGCCGATGTACCGACTGCGAAGTTTCTGCGGCAGCCGGGAAACGATACGCATTTCCCAACCGCCGTTGGAAAACAGTCTGGGGGCGCAGTCCACGACACCCAGCTGCATGATCACGATGTCGGGCGAGTATAACTCCAAACAGTCGCCGCCGCGCGGAAATCCGTCGGCTCCGCCGCCCGCGCCCAGTATATCTGTCGTCACGCCGCGGCGGAAAAACGGATACCACGCTTTTTCTGCGAAGTGGCGCGACAACAGATAATACCACGTCGATTCGTACGGAATCTCCGGGCGCGGCAACGCGGAGGAGTCGCCGATGCACATGACGAGTTCAGGCTTGGAAGTCATATCCCGCCATTTCGCAGTAGACTCTCATCATGTCGTACTGCTCTCTGAGCGTGCAGAACTCGCCCCATTCGCCGCCGAGGAAAGCCGCGATCTGCTTCTTCAACCCCGGCTTGAAGTCGGTGTCGTCACTATCCTGAAGCGCGATCGGGGCGACTTGAATGCTGCCGACCAGCTGCTCCTGAAGCTGCTCCATCGGGCAGAGGATCAGACTGCGGCGCGGCGTATAGGCGATGACGCTCCAGCGTCCGGCGCTCGCCCAATCGGCGCGATAGGAAAAGAGCGCTCCGCGCTTCGTCACGCCCGCTCCGGCGAAGATCGCCGAGGCGGGGTGCCAGTTGAGCGACCCGCTGTGGAAGCAGTCGATCTTTTCCGGAGCTCCCGCCAGATAGAAGGCGAGATCCACCACGTGGGTCGAGTTGGCGCAGAACCAGAAGTCCATGACGCCGGGGCCCTTAACGATATTGCACAAGCGGTGCGACCATTCGGTGAAGTCGAATGCGACGCACCGGATGCCGCCGTCCTCTTCGATGATCCGGCGCGCCTGAATGGTGGAGTTGTAAAACCTGCGGTTGTACGCCACGAGAACCGCCGCGCCGCACTTCTCGGCGAGTTCGACGTTGGCGATCATCCCCTTTCTGGAAATGCCGCCCGGTTTTTCCACGAGGATCCGGCGGCAGCCGTGAAGCAGCAGCTGGCGGATCACGCCTTCGAGCGCCTCCACCCCCACGGCGACGATGGCGCTATCGGGGGCGGGATGGCTTTTCAGGTACTCCTCGCACCCGCCGCAAACGGGACGCACGCCCCATTTTTCCTCGAACTTCGCGGCGGAGGTCTCGCCGCGCCCGACCGCGGTGAACGGGATCTTCGACGCCAGCAGAACTTTGGCGTATTCGCCGGCCATCAAGCCGGTGCCGACCAGAATCAGGTTATCGGACATGATTTCTTATCCTCGAGTTTGTAACCGAGATGCTTCAGGCACAGCGTCAGCATCACTTTGTGATATTTTGCCGAAGTATCGAAAGGCGTAAGCTCGCAGCGTCCGCCGTGAATCAACTCTTCCGCCACAAGATTGCTCAGACCGCTCTGGAACTGTATCGTGATCTTCTCTTCCCGGTAGGTCCAGCGGCTGTCGGCGTCGGCGATCTGCATCACTCCGCCGGATTCGCGCAGCCAGATATTGTGCTTTTCGGACTGAATGAGGATCTCCGGAGGGTTGCCGCCCCGGCGATCGCCCACGAGCTCGATCTCGCTCCCGCAAGCGAAGCGCCCGCCGATGGCGCCTGTGAATTCGATATACCCCGGACGTTTGCTGTCGATATATCCAGGATCCAGACGGTCCTCCAACTCGAAATCATCGCATCCGGCGAGATAGGCGAAGATGTCCAAAAAGTGGATGGCGTTGCATCCCATTCCCCAGTTTCCGCCGATGACGGAAAACCGCAATATCTTTTCGTCCGCCAGAAGTTCGCGCAGTTGGTGATAATAGTCGAACATGCGGCGGGGGCAGTTGACGTAGGTCGTGACGCCGCGCTGCCGGATGAGGTCTCCGATTTCATCATACTCGTCCAAAGTCTGGAACAGGAACTTTTCCAGCACCAGATAACGAACCTGCGCATGGACCAGCAGACGCTTGGTAAGCATGCTGCGCACCGCGGAACCGGTGGCGATGATCACGAGATCCAGCGTCTTGGGGAGCTCCTCGACCTCCCGGCAGAATATGGTGGAGATATCGGCGTTTTCGCCGCATTCGGCGAGGCGCGACTTGGTCCGCGCGACGGATTCCTCGCACGGCTCGACCACGTACAGCGCGGTCTTGAAGTTCAGCTTCATCAGCGCCTGAAGATGACGGCTGCCGAGCTGCCCGGCGCCGATAACTGCGATTGCTGTTGCGGACATGATCCCCTCCGAATATCCTCTGAATGTTGCATATATTTGTGAAAGAATTACCTTGGATTATAAGAAATATCTGTCGCGCACCCGGTGGCGCGGCTTTTTGAATTCGACCGCCGGGTGGACGCCGCATACGATGGTGTCGTCCGGCACGTCCCGATCCAAGATCATCGACTTGGCGCTGATCTGCACGTTGTCGCCGACCTTGCAGTTGCCGATCACCGCCGAGTTGGCGTAAAGCGCCACACCCTCGCCGAGCACCGGATATTCCAATTTGGTGTTGCCGCCGACGGTGCAGTTCTGATAACAGACGAAGTAATTGCGGTAGACCGCCCGTCCCAGCACCGAACCGACCGGATGCGAGAAAAGGAAAATTTCCGGCAGTTCCACGGCGTAAAAAACATCCAGCGCATGCAGCGCCTTGTTCAGCGCGTAAAGCTTGTCGGCTACGCCAGATCCCGGAGCGCGGCGATACGCGGTGTTGGCGCAGAAGTACAAAAATGCCGCATACTGATCCGTGTTGAGATGAGAAAAGTACGGCTTGTCGTCCTTACGGTAATATTTGAGATCGACATGGGAGACCAGAAAATCCATCCTCGCCAGTGCCTCCGGCATGATTTCGGCGAGCGTCGCGCGCACATCGCGCCCGTCGGGGAAAAAATTCTCACACTGGGCGCCGACGTAGTCGACCAGTTCATTTTCCGAAAGCGAAAGCTGCATTTTTCGGTCACCTCATATTCTGTCGCCGACTCACCACACGGAAAAACCGCCGTCGACGACGATATTCTGCCCGGTCACGTACTTCGACAGGTCGGAGGCCAAGAATATCGTCGCCCCGATGAAGTCCTCCTCGTGCGCCATCCGCTTCAGCGGAGTGCGCGACTCGTAGCGACCGACGAATTTCGGATCCTGATTGCGGAAGATCCCGCCGGGGGTGATCGCGTTGACCCGGATCTCCGGAGCGAGCACCGTCGAACTCCACCGGGTGAACTGCACCACGCCTCCCTTGCTCGCGGCGTAAGCGGCGGGGTTGCTCATGTTCAGACCGTCATAGAGCCGGAAGTCCGGACCGACGATGCCGTAGATGCTCGCGACGTTGATGATGCTGCCGTGCCCGAACTCGCGCAGGAAGGGCGCGGCGGCCTGCGTCAGCGCGAAGATCGCCGTCAGATTGACCGTCAGCGCGCGCTTCCAGGTCTCGACGCTCTGCCGCTCGAACGGCTCGTTCCATCCGGTCAGTCCGGAAGTTCCGACGAAAGCGGCGTTGTTGATGAGGATGTCCAAGCGCCCCAACCGCTCCACGATCTTTGCCGGGATCTTCGCCGCGGCGTCTGAATCTTCCAGATCGACGGCGATCCCGACGGCACGGCAGCCCCATTTTTCGCGGAGCTCGGAGAGCACCGGATTGATGTACTCCTGTTTGATGTCGACGATGGCGATGTCGGCACCAGCCTCGGCCAACGTGTTTGCCATCACCCGCCCGAGGTGACCGGCCCCGCCGGTGATCACGGCTACCCGCCCCTTGAGATCGATCTGTTCCCTGATGCTCGCCATTTCAGCGCCTCGCATTCCGTTCGTTCATTATCATCTCCGCCACTTTGAAGTCGAGCGGGGTATCGATGTCGATGCCGTCTTCCTCCGGGATGGTTATCGCCCGCGTACGACCGTCCAGATAGCGGTCGACCTGCATCACGAAATCAGGCTCCGTGACGTACACGGCGGTGGTGATGTCGTAGGCCGGCTGATAGGACTGGCGGTTGGACACGAATTTTTCGTATTTCGACAGGATGGTCTGCGCATAACCGGAGTCGTTCACATAGACCATGTTGAACGCGGGATGCCGGGCGCTTCTGGAAACCGCGATCACGGTATCCGCGCCGCCTTTGAGGTAGAGTTCTATCGCGCGGTCGACCTCTTCCGCCGTACGCAGCGGAGCCGTCGCCGGCAGCGACACCATGATATCCATGCGGGGATACTCGGACTGATTGCGGTTCCATTCGATGGCGTGGCGCCACGCCAGACGCTCCGGGGAGTTGTCCTGCGCCAGCTCGGCGGGACGCATAAACGGGATCTTCGCCCCTGCTTCCACGGCGGCGTCGGCGATCTCCCGGTCGTCGGTCGAGACGAATATGTCGCTGATGTACTTGGATTTCCGGGCGATCTCGACGGCGTAGGCGATCAGCGGTTTGCCACAGAGCGGCAGCACGTTCTTTCTGGGCAGTCCCTTGGAGCCTCCGCGGGCGAATACCCACGCGTGAATTACCGGTTTTCCATCCATTTTTTCTCCTTCGCGGATATTTCGGCGGCTTCGATCAGCCGCAGAGTTTCCAAAGCGTCGTCCAAAGTCGCCAGATAGGTCGCGTCGTTTGCGAGCACTTCGGCGTGCATGGTGCGGAACATGTCGTCGCGCTCGAGCTTTACTGTCCAAGTTTGATCGTTGAAGTGCAAGGTGTTGGCAATGAAATCGAAGTGCAGCGTCCCGTCCTCGAACTCCACCCGGAGGTCGCGGTGCACCCGGCGCGAGAGATAATCCAGATGACATTCGCACAGCGGGCACCTTTCCGTTGCGAACAATACGCCGAACTGATCGTCGGAATCTATTTCCAACGAGCTCGCCTTGCCGCCCATCGCGCACACCGCGGTCCATTTTCCGGCGATCATCTGCAGATAATCGAGCTCGTGACTGATATCGCGCAGAACCCCGCCGCCGGCGGATCTTTTAGCCGAATAGGAGTTGCGGTAGTCCGTCCCGGGACGCCAGTCGGGCAGATACTGCCCGCACGAACAGCTGCACGAAAACAGCTTTTTGCCGGCGGTCAGGTCTCTGACCGTCCGCAGCAGCGGATGCGCGCGCAGCACATAACCTACGAAGAACGCGGCATCAAATACGGGGCTACCGCCGTCGAGGTTTGCGAAGATCGGTTTTTCGCAAAGCACGGTGTCTCCGGCGCCCATATGGGGAGCCAGTTGGCAAAGCGTGTCCCGGTGCTCCGCGGTCGGCGTTGCGACCACCGCATAATCGAAGTGCTCGCGAGCGAAGGCGTCGTCGATGTCCGCATAGACCGGGAAATCGGCATTCCGCAGGTGGTGCGAGACCACCGAGACGGCTACCCCCATGTCCCGCAGCACCCGGCAGTGGCGGCTGCCGATGGAGCCGTAGCCGATTATCAGAGCGTTTTTCATTTCTTGCCTTCGCTCAGGATGATCTCCGCCAGCTTGAAGTCCCAGATGTCGCGGATGTCCAGCCCGTGCTCGCGCGGGACCTCGATCGTGCCGACTTTGCCGTTGAGATAGTTGCTCTCGCGCATGATGTAGTCGCTGCTGCTGACGTGGACGAGATTGGTGATGTCGTAGACTGCGGTGGTCCGCCGTCTCGCCAGCGGATCGTCGTTGGCGATCACCAGCGACGCCAGTCCGTTTTCGTCGCGGTACACCATGTCGTAGGCGGGGTGACGGTTGCTTTTGGCGACCGCCACTACCGAGTCGCATCCGCCAGCGAGGTACAGTTCGATCGCCTCGTCGACCTCCTTGTAGGTCCGCAGCGGCGTGGCGACCGGCAGCGACACCATGATGTCCATCTTCGGGAATTCGGACTGATCGCGGTTCCACGCGATGGCATGGCGCCACGCCTTGTACACCGGAGTGTCGAAGGTCGAGATTTCCGCCGGACGCAGGAACGGCACGACCGCGCCGTACTGTTCGGCGGCGGCGGCGATGGTGGGGCTGTCCGTGGAAACGAACACATCCTTGATGAAGCGGCATTTCTTCGCCGCCTCGATGGAATAGGCGATCATCGGTTTGCCGCAGAGCGGACGGAGGTTCTTTCCGGGCAGACCCAGCGATTCGCCGCGCACGAAGATCCACGCCTGAATATTTTTTTCGCTCATAGTGTTTCTCCGTTCAAAGTTCGATCAGATCGTTTTCGGCGAATGCGCGTTTGGCGGTCCTGCCGATGACCTCTTCCCATCGCATCGGGTTGATGCCGGTGCCGGGTCGCTTGGTGGTGAGATTTTCTTCTGAGAATATCTCGCCCGCCGCGATGGGGCGGGCGGCGACGATGCTCTTGCGGGCGACGCTGCGGTTGCCCTCCTCGCGGCTGCTCGCCGGTTTCTTGACGCCGTCGCCGAGTGCCCGCTGCACGTTGCGTATCGCTATGACCATCTTCTTCAACTCATCGGGTTCCAGAGACGCGGGGTGATCCGGTCCCGGCAGACTGCGATCCAACGTAAAATGCTTTTCGATGACCACGGCTCCGCGTGCCGCGGCGGCGACGGAAACGTCGATCCCCATCGTGTGGTCGGAATAGCCGACCTTGCACCCCGTCGCGGCGGCGATGGTATCCATGGCCTTGAGGTTGACCTCGGAGACCAGCGCGGGGTATTCGGTCGTGCAGTGCAGTATGTAGATACGGTCGCGCGAAACGCCGAAGCGTTCCAGCAGCTCGACCGTGGCGACGATCTCGGCAAGTTCCGCCATGCCGGTCGACAGAATGATCGGCTTGTCCAACTGCGCCGCCAACTTCAGATAGGGGTAATTGGTCAGCTCTCCGGAGGGGATCTTGATGTAGTCGAGATCGAGCTCCTTAGTAAGAAAGATCAGGTTGTCGTTGTCGAAAGCGGTCGAAAGAAAGTTGATGCCGTAATAGTTGCAGGTTTTGACGAGCTCGTAGTGATCCTCGCGCGAAAGCTCCAGCTTTTTCAGCATGGTGTACTGGCTGTCGTCTTCCTTGCTCTGCAGATTCTGCTTTTGATAAGCGGCCTGCTTGGCGGTCTTGGTGACCAGCTTGTCGGCGGAGAAGGTCTGAAACTTGACGTAGTCGGCGCCCGCCTCGGCGGCTTCGCGCACGAGCTCCTTCGCCATCGCCAGGTCGCCGTTGTGGTTGACGCCGGCTTCGGCGATGATTATGCAGCGTTTTTCCGTCGGAATTATCATCGGACACTCTCCCGGTCGTAGTTGGTCAGGATAACGTCGTCTCCGTATTTCGCGGTCAGTTCCGCACGCTTGGCTTCCGCCTTGTCACGGGTCAGATACACGAACATTTCGCAGCGCGGCGTGCGGCGGTCGATCAAGTTGTAGACCGCGAAGACGCCCGCCTTGGTCATCAGCGGCAATACCCAGCCCGGACAGTGGTTGCAGTACTTGGGACACGGTCCGGCGTCGTTATCGACCGCCTTGGACAAACTGGGGCATGAGAAGAACTCGAAGCTGTAGCAGTCGTCGGAGAGGCGGTTGACCATGTCGCAGTTTTCCTCGATCCGGATGTGCTCCCAGTATTTGTACATTCCGGCGAGCTTTTCCTCGGTGAAAAGCTTGAGGCAGTGGTACTCCTGATTTTTGGACACGCGCGCGTAATACTTTCCCAGCTCTTCCGGTCCCTGCGCGTCGATGAACTTGAAGACCTCGTTGTAGAAACGGACGAATTGGTCGCTCGGGATCATTATTTCACCGCTCCTTTCCGGAGTATCTGCTCACAGGAAAAAGTGCCGGTCGATTTGAGTTCCGCCGTATATGGAGACCCCTCCGCCAGCGCCTCGTTGAAGATCCGCGTTGCTTCGCACATGATGTGATCAGGCTGCTGCTCAAGTTTGACCAGATGGCGCAGCGCCGGGCAATCGGTGACGGTCAGCTTCACGCCGTCCGGCAGCTTTTCCACGGCGAATTTTCCGCATTCGCGACCGAGGTAATACGCCCAGTACTCCTCCAGCTCGGCGGTATCGCCGTTTTTCAGCGCCTCGTGCATGGTCCGGTAAACCTGCTGCGCGGTGTTTCTGACGACCGTCTTCATGGCATCTTCACCATAATTGTCGATCAAATAATGCAGCGTCGCACAAGTAAGACCGTGAAAGTCTTTGTGCACTTCGCCCTCGGATCTGTAACGCAACATAATTTTTCGTCCTCCTTTTTGGGGGGTGATTCATCTGGCGAAACGCTTGATGAACAGAAATTCTCCGTCCAGATAAGTTCCGCAATAATCGTAACCCATCCGGGCATAAAGCGAATGCGCCCGGATATTGGCGGGAACGCTCGTCAGCATGACCCCGCCGCAACCGTTGTTTTCGGCGTAGCGTTCGGCGTGCTCCAGAAGCATCCGCCCGAGGTGTTTGCCCTTCCAGCTTTCCCGCACCGCGATCCCTAGCCACGGAATGCGGGTCTTGAGGTCCCAGAGGAACACGTAGCCGACCATCTGCTCCGTGCCGCCCTCGGAAAACACCGCCGCGAACTGCACCTGATCGGCGGCGCCCCTGCCGCCGAAGAAATCGTTGGCGCGGATGCGGTTGATGTCGTTGCGGTTGAACATCGCCCGGGTGTCGCCTGCCATCTGATCGAAAAATTCGGAGATCATCGGCAGGTCGCGGGCGCCCAATTCGCGGATGCGGACGCCGGAAAGATCGACCTCGGCGTAACGGTATATCACGTCCAGCACGATCAGATTCTCGTCGACCACCGGGATCACGTCGATGCGGTATTCGCGGAACTTTTCGTTGACGCGACCTCGTTCGGTATCGAAAATGAACTTCGGGTGGTAGTTGGCGGCGACGCACGCCGCGGCGTCGAGCGTTCCGCCGTTGAGGAGCCAGCGGCGGATGTCGCCATCGCTCAACGCGGCCTTGAGACGGTCGTTCTCCACCAGAAACAGGTTCTTCTTGGCGGAGCTGTCCAATTTTTTCAGCGCATCGCGCAGGGTATCGGTATTCGATATGAAGAGATCTGGATGAGATTTTATGTAGTCGGTCATTATTCCGTCCCGATAAAAAACGGCAACTTTCAGCGGCCGTTGCCCGCGAGATACTCTCTTATCGTCCGCGCGATTCCCTCGTCGATGGTAATCTCCGGCTTCCAGCCGAGGGCGTGGGCGCGGGAGGAATCCATGAGTTTCCGATACATGCCGTCCGGCTTGGAGGCATCCCAGGTGATGCGCCCTTTGTACCCTGCTGCCGCGGCGATCTTTTCCGCAAGTTCCCGAATCGTGATGTCCGTGCCGTAACCGATGTTGACGACCTCGGGATCGTTGTGGTTCTGCATAAAATAGTAGACCGCGTTCGCCACGTCGTCCACATGCAGGAACTCCCGCAACGGTTTGCCCGTGCCCCATAGCACCTCTTCCGATCGGTTCTCCCGCGCCGCCGTCACGAAGCGGCGCACGAACGCCGGAAAGACATGACTGTTTTCAGGATGGTAATTATCGTTGGTGCCGTAAAGATTGCACGGCATCAAACTCACCGTGCTCCAGCCGTACTGCCGGGAAAGGTACAGACAGAGTTTGTATCCGGCGATCTTGGCGAGAGCATACCCCTCGTTGGTCGGTTCCAGTGGTCCCGTCAGAAGGTATTCTTCCTTGATCGGCTGCGGAGCCTGACACGGATAGATGCAGGAACTGCCCAGAAAACAGAATTTTTTGACTCCATGCAGATAACTCTGCATGATGACGTTGTTCTGGATTTCGAGATTTTCGAGCAGAAACTCCGCACAATGGGTCTTGTTCGCCATGATCCCGCCGACCTTGGCGCCGGCGAGGATCACATACTCCGGTTTTTCCGCGTCGAAAAATTCCTTTACAGCCTGTTGATTGCGCAGATCCAGTTCGGCGTGGGTGCGTTTCAAAATATTGCCGTATCCCTCGCGTTCGAATTTACGCACACAGGCGCTGCCGACCATGCCGCGGTGACCGCAGATGAAGATTTTAGCATTTTTGTCGATCATTTCAGAATCCTATTTCATAACCGGGCTTGTCCAACAGCCGGAGGTCGCCTTCGATCATCAGCTTCACCAGCGCCTCGAACTTAACCTCCGGCACCCAGCCGAGTTTGACCTTTGCCTTGGACGGGTCGCCCAACAGTTGCTCGACCTCCGCCGGACGGAAATAACGCGGGTCTATGCGCATCACGATCTTGCCGGTGGTGGTGTCGACACCGACCTCGTCCACGCCCTTCCCGCGCCATTCGATGCCGCGCCCAAGATGATGAAAAGTCTTTTCGATGAACTCCCGCACGGTATGCATCTCGCCCGTCGCCACCACATAATCGTCGGGCTCCGGCTGCTGGAGCATCATCCACATCATTTTTACATAATCTTTCGCGTAGCCCCAGTCACGCCGCGCGTCGATATTGCCCATGTAAAAACAGTCCTGAAGCCCGCGATGGATGCGCGCCGCCGCCATCGTGATCTTACGCGTCACGAAGGTCTCGCCGCGCCGCGGCGACTCGTGGTTGAAGAGGATGCCGTTGGAAGCGTGTATTCCGTAAGCTTCGCGGTAATTTTTGGTGATCCAGAACCCGTACTGCTTGGCGACCGCATAGGGACTGCGCGGATAGAACGGCGTGGTCTCGCGCTGCGGGACCTCCTGCACTTTGCCGAAAAGCTCCGAAGTCGACGCCTGATAAAAACGCGCCTTGCTACCGGTTTCCTTGATCGCGTCCAGCAAGCGCAGCGTGCCGATCGCGTCGGTCTCGGCCGTATACTCCGGGACTTCGAAGCTGACCTGGACATGGCTCTGCGCCCCGAGATTGTAGATTTCTTCCGGCTGGATCTTCTCGATCAGGCGGCTCAAGTTCGACGAATCGGTGAGGTCGCCGTAATGCAAAAACAACCGAACACCGTCCAAATGCGGGTCGCGGTAAAGATGATCGATGCGATCGGTGTTGAAAGTGCTGGCCCGCCTGACGATGCCGTGTACCTCGTATCCCTTCTCCAAAAGGAGTTCGGTGAGATAACTGCCGTCCTGTCCGGTAATCCCAGTGATAAGAGCTTTTTTCATTTATATGAAACCCCTGTTACTTTAGGTTGCCGAAGTACCATTTGGTAGCTGCCTGAAGTCCGCGTTTGACGCTGAATTCCGGAGCGTAGCCGAGCAGAGATTTGGCTTTGTCTATGCACGCCAGACTGTGTGGAATGTCCCCAGCCCGGTTCGGTCCGTACTTCGGTTCGACCTTCGCAATCGCGGGATCGAACTCCGCCAGATCCTCGCGCAGGTAACCGAAAAGCTCGTTCAGCGTCGTCCGCTCGCCGAAAGCGACGTTGTAGACCTGATTCACGGCTTCCGGCTTTTCAGCAAGCAGCGCAAGCTGATTTGCCTGGATCACATTGTCGACGTAGGTGAAATCCCGGCTGTAACTGCCGTCGCCGTTGATGACCGGACTTTCATGTTTCATCAAACTCATCACGAACTTCGGAATCACCGCCGCGTATGCTCCGAATGGATCCTGCCGTCGACCGAACACGTTGAAATAACGCAACCCAATCGTATCGATGCCGTAAAGGTCGTGGAAATTGCCGGCGTAAAGTTCATCGACGTACTTGGTTATCGCATACGGCGACAGCGGCTTGCCGATCTTGTCTTCGACTTTGGGAAGTGTCTTGCTGTCGCCGTAGGTGGAACTGCTGGCGGCGTAAACGAAACGTTTCACCTTTGCCTCCTGCGCCGCATACAGCATGTTCACGAAACCGAGAATGTTCACCGCCGTGCTGGTCATCGGATCCTTTATCGAACGCGGAACGCTGCCCAGCGCCGCCTCGTGCAAGACATACTCCACACCGTCGACAGCGCGGCGACAGTCTTCGATATTGCGGATGTCGCCGACGATCAGTTTGAACCTAGGGTTGCCGGAAAAGGGAAACAGATTTTCCATCTTGCCGGTGGCAAAATTGTCCAGCACCACCACCTCGTTGTTCTGACCGAGCAGCGCCTCGACGAGATTGGAGCCGATAAAACCGGCGCCTCCCGTCACGAGTACTCTGGAATCGCAGAGTTTGCGTTTCATGATATCAGAGTCTCCCGTCCACGATATCGCGGGGCAGACAGCCCTTGATGTCGAACACGACCGAATTGTCTCCTCGCAGCGCGGCTACATCCAGCGTGGCGAATTCCCGGTGTGCCACAGCGAGTACCACCGCGCCGTAGTCCCTGCCCTTCAAGTCGGCAATCGCCCTCACGGATTTGAGCCCGTACGCCTTGTCGACCTCTTCCGGCTCAGCCCAGGGATCGAGGATATCGACCTGACAGCCGAACTCCTCCAAGCCGCGCACCACGTCGACCGCGTGGCTGTTGCGGATGTCCGGGCAGTTTTCCTTGAAGGTGATGCCGAGCTGGAGCACCCGGGCGCCAAGGATTCTGTGTCCCTTGCGGATCATCAGCTTGACGATCTCGCTGGCGATGTATTTGCCCATGCCGTCGTTGATTCTGCGACCGGCGAGGATCACTTCGGGCAGATAACCGAGCGCCTGCGCCTTGTGAGTGAGGTAATAGGGATCGACGCCGATGCAGTGCCCGCCGACCAGTCCGGGTTTGAATTTAAGGAAATTCCACTTGGTTCCCGCCGCCTCCAGCACGTCGTTGGTGTCGATGCCGATCAAATGGAATATCTTTGCCAGTTCGTTCACGAACGCGATGTTAAGGTCGCGCTGGCTGTTTTCGATGACCTTCGCCGCCTCGGCGACCTTCATCGAACTCGCTTTGTGGGTACCGTTCTTGAGGATGCTGTTGTAGAGCGCGTCGACGATCTCCGCAACTTCGGGAGTCGACCCGGAAGTGATCTTTTTGATCTTGGTGAGCGTATGCTCCTTGTCGCCGGGATTGATGCGCTCGGGGCTGTAGCCGCAGAAGAAATCGACGTTGAACTTCATGCCGCTTTCGCGTTCCAGCACCGGCACGCACTCCTCCTCGGTGCACCCCGGATACACCGTCGACTCGTAAATCACGACCGCACCCTTTTTCATCGCCTTGCCGACCGTGTCGCTGGCGCCGTAAAGCGGGGAAAGGTCGGGACGGTTGTACTGATCCACCGGTGTGGGAACCGCCACGACGAAAATATCGCGGTCGCGCAAATCCTCCAGATCATTCGAGTAGCGGAGTTTTTTCGCCGCACGGAGATCCTCGCTGGAGGTCTCCAGCGTCGTATCCTCCCCCCGGCGCAACATTTCCAGGCGCGAGACCTTTTTATCGAACCCCACCGTGTCGAACTTCTTGCCGAACTCCACCGCCAGCGGCAACCCCACATACCCGAGACCGATCACCGCGACTTTGATATTACCGGAACCTATTTTCTGCAACATGACTCATCCCTCCGTTTGTTTTGACAATTTTATTTACAGGCGCAAAAAACAATCTTCATTTTCTATCTTCGCGACATAATCGCCGGTGTCTCAAATATTGACCATACCGCAAATCGCCAATGGCGAAAAATTTTTCATCATTTTTTGGCGACAATTATTTTCAGCAGCGGTAAAAGTCCCGATACCAATTCACAAAGCTCGATACTCCGCACTGAATGTCCGTCCTGGGACAAAAACCGATGTCCCGCTGGATCGAGGCGGTGTCCGCCCAAGTCTGGATCACATCGCCGGGCTGCAGCGGCAGCAGGTCGAGGACCGCTTTTTTATTCAGGCATTTTTCAATCGCTTTGATGAAATCCAGCAACGCCACCGGATTTCCGTTGCCGATGTTGTAAATCTTGTAGAACGGAGTATCGCCGACGGGTTGTCCGACACAGTACTCTATCGACTTGACGATGCCTTCGACGATGTCGTCGATGTAGGTAAAATCCCTTTTGAGGCGACCGTGCCCGAACACCGGGATCGGTTTGTTTTCCAAAATCGCCTTGGTGAATTGAAACAATGCCATGTCCGGTCTGCCCCAAGGACCATAGACAGTGAAAAAACGCAGACCTATCGTTTTGAGACCGTAGAGATGGCTATAACAATGAGCCATCAATTCATTACTCTTTTTGGTCGCGGCATAGAGACTTATCGGGTGGTCGCAGCTGTCATCGACGGAAAACGGGATTTTGCTGTTGTTACCGTAAACGCTGGAGCTGGAAGCGTATATCAAATGCTTTATTCCAAAATTCCTGACCCCTTCGATAATGTGCAGAAAACCATTTACGTTGCTGCTTATATAGGCATTCGGATTTTCTACGCTGTAGCGGACTCCCGCCTGTGCGGCGAGGTGGCACACCAAATCGAATTTGTGATTCAAAAAAAGCTTGTTGATCGCAGCTTCATCCGCAAGATCGAGCTGATAAAACAAACTGCCGTCATGCGTGGACTCGACCCGGCGCCCGTAGGCGATGTTTTCCCAGTTGAAACCGCACTGGTTCAATCTGGCGAGCTTCAGGTTGACATCGTAATAATTGTTGAGATTGTCGATACCGATCACCTCATGACCAGCCGCAACCAGCCTTTTATGCACATGGTGACCGATGAATCCGGCGTTTCCCGTTACCAATATTTTCATATCCGTTCCTATTGAATCCGATAAAAATCAAAGCGGCGCAATACTCCGCAACATTCCTCTCAATTCCTTACGTCGATGGTGATCCCGAGACACCTGCCGAGTGCACGTTTCCAAGATGACGGTTGTCATTTTGGCAATACTTTCAAATTCCCTGGAGGTCAATACACGAGATCGGCGGCATTCCAGCGCATGTCGACGCTTCTTCCCAGAAAATCCAGATTTATGATGACGCTCAAAGCATCCACGCGGCGAATGACTATTGCATCCTGCCCCTTGAACGCTCCGGACTTTATGCGCACCATATCACCGGATTGCAATCCGGGATTGATCACCAGTTCGTGTTCCGCCGACTGCAATTCGCACATCCGTACGATCTTGAGATCGCGGATCAGCGACATTTCTTCCACCTCGGAAAGCGTCTGCACCCGCCATACGCACCGATTGGCGCCGACCGCCGATCTTTCATCCCGGTCGAGACAGGCGAAGAGATATCCGGGAAACATCGGCAGCAACGTTTCGCGACGGCTCCGGTTGTGCACCTCGACCTTGGTGAGAAGCGGCAGATAAACTATCCTCTGCTCCGCGACCAGTGCCCTAAACGTCCATTTCTCGTTCCGCGGACGCGTCTGGATCAGACACCAATGCCGGTCGGGAAATACATGCAGAATTCCCAGTATCTCATCCGCTGCGCTGTCGATTTCCATGACTTCCGCTCCGCCTTCCGGGCACGCTTCGCCGACATACGGGGCAAAAGCCTGTACGTCGTCCCGCTGTCGACGGGAATTTCGCTGCGGGACGCCATGTGCCCGCTCGCAGGCATCACTTGAATGCCGACAGTACAAATAAATTAATATAATTTAACACATGTTTTGGAAAATACAATACCCCGGAGGTGCATTTCTCCCAATCCCTCCTGTTCGATGACGGATTCCGTCTCGCCGGACACAAAAAAACGGGAGCCGCGACTATAGCGTGACTCCCGTATCTTCGAGTATAGGAAAAAAGCTCAGCAGACGCGAACCACTTCGTCGATGCGCTTGCACAATTCCTCGATCGAAAGCGCATTGGAGTGGCTCTCGTTCTGGAGGCTCTGCAGACGCGGCGCCTTCGCCAGTTTCGGCATGCAGTGCGCCCAGTCGACGATGCCGTCGCCGGGGACCCAGTGACGGTCGGCCTGACCGTCGTTGTCGTGCAGATGGCAGACGATGATGTAAGGCAGCAGCTCGTCGATGTAAGTGTCGATGCTCTCGTTTCTCCGGTGCGCGATGACGTTGGCGTGCGCCAGATCGAGGCAGCACCCCAGGTTATCCGAAGCGTATTTGCGCATGTAGCGCGGCATGGTCCCGGGAACGTCGATCTCCTGGAAGCCGTTTTCGAGCGCGATCACCACACCGTTTTTGGACGCGACTTCCAGCAGGGGTTCCAGCACCCGCCCCATGTGCTTTTCGGCGTCATCGGGAGTGCCGGGGTAGAGATCGTTCATCAGGTGCATCGTATAGGAATGAATACCGAACTCATTGGGCAGCAATTCGATGAGCTTTCTGTGAACATACAGACTGACCGGACGGAACTCCTCGTCGCCGGCAAGCAGATCCCACTGTCCGCCGAATGGCCCGTGGACTCCCGTGAAAGTCACGCCCGCTTCGTCGATCTTCTTCTTGACGCCGGCGACGAATCCGGGCGAGAACGCCATCCGCAGCGCGATCCAGTCGTTGATGGCGAACTTGGTGTGCCCGCAGGCGGCGAAACGCCGCATCGCCTCGGTCCACTCGTTGACCGCGACCCGGTTCCAATCCCAGAAATGAGCAATGTCGATCATTTTGAAAATCCCCCTTGTAAGTTTATCGGTTGTTACAATAACGCTGCTTTAATATAACCGCCATACAGGCACATATCAAGCAGAAAAAACATCTGCGCCCGGTTCACCAATTCTTGCCCATTATGCCGTCCGCGTTGCGGTACAGAATATTGCGCATATCGTCCTCGGATATTTCCGCAGACAGTACGCCGCCGACCGCCTGATATTCGTCGAACCACGGCAGGTCGGTGCCGTAAAGCAGCCGGTCGCTGCCGACAGCGGCGACCAGCTTTTCGATGCGTCGGTATTCGCCGGGGATCGCGGTGAGCTCGAGCCAAACGTTGCCGTTGCTCTCCTTGACGATCCGTTCCGCCATATCCCATTCGCCGTAAAGCGAGTGTCCGAGGAAAAACTTGATCCGCGGATAAGTTTGCACCAACTTGAGAATTATCTCGCCGCCGTTATATTTGGAGCCGCCCCAGGTGTGGAACAGCACCGGCAGCGCCCGTTCGTCGGCGAACTTGAGCGCATACTCCCACGCGGGATCGGTCAGCGGGATCTTGTAGTAGTCGGCGAGGCATTTCAGTCCCACCGCGTAGGGAGTCCACTTGTCGAACTCCGCCAGATCTTCGCGGACAAACTCGGGATAGCGAGGGATGATGCCGACGTACATCCGGTACAATTCGGGATACCGCCGGCAGATCTCGACGACCTCGGCGTTGCGCATCGTACCGAAGACGACGTGGTGATGCGAAAAAACGAGGTGCTTGACGCCGATCCGGCGCAGGTGACGCGCCATGCTTTCGGGGTCGCTGCGCTTCATATAGATGCCGTTGTGCGTTCCCATGTGCCCGTGCATGTCACAGATCGGGATGTCGGCGCGACCTTCGTTCCAGAACTTCGCGGCGAGCGTTCCGGGAGTTTCCCAGATCGACGTACTCATAATTGCACCTCGTCAAGCAGTTTTTCCAGATTTTTCCCGGCGATCAGCGCCACTTGCGCGTCCGAGAGACCGCAGTGTTTGAGCTGCAGCATGCCCGATCCCTGATTGTAGGTGGGGTAGCCGCTGCCGTAGAGCAGCCGTTGTGCACCGTAAAGTTCCGCGAGGTCGAAGAGACCTTCCGGGACCATGTAGCCGCCGGTGGAAAAAAAGACGTTTTCATAGTTTTCGAGCAACGGCCGCAACTGCCGGTCGCGTCCCCATTTTCCCCAGAGCTCGTAGATCACGATCCGGTTGCGGGGAAACTCGCGCACGAAGGAATAGGCATTGTTCCAGTCGTTCCCCCGCGCCCGGAACAAAACCGGTATTTTACGTTCGGCGGCGGCGTCCATGATCCGACCGATGACGAGGCGGCAGGGAACGAACAAATGGTCGTCGGGCATCAGCGTCAGCGCCCGGATCTTACCGCGCTTCATCGCGGCGAAGAACTCGTCGCCCTGCGGCAGTTCCGGACATTGATCGGGGAGGATGCACCACACGCCGGCGAGCCGCCCGGAATCGTCTTTGGCGAGCATCCCGGCAAGTTCCCGGTTCCCCGCCTCGGCGCCGAGAAGGTCGCAGCTGCCGTGCCGGACCAGCGTCCGGTCGATGCCGAAGCGGTCCATGTCGGCGATCAGTTTCGCGGCGTCCGGCTGGATGCCGATCGCCGGACCGGAACCGATCCGACAGTCCGCGTCGAAGAAAAAAATTTCTTTCATATGAGGCTCCAATTTGCGGATTTGTCTCAAAATGCGTTGATGATGTCGATCCGGCGACACCGTTCCTGAATGGTCATCCCGGTAGAACCCGCCTCATTCTGCAGACTCTGCAGCCGCGGCGCGGAACGGAGGACCGGCATCAGCCGTTTCCAGTCGATGTTCCCGTCGCCGGGGATCCAGTGACGATCCTCCTTGCCGTCGTTGTCGTGCAGATGACAAACGACGATGTACGGCAGCAGCGCCTCGAGATACCGGTCGAAGCTGAAACGGTTGCGCTTGGCGACGATGTTGAGATGCCCCACGTCGAGGCAGCAGCCGACGTGGTCCCCGGCAAAGCGGCGCATCAGCCGGAGGATCGACTCGGGGTTGTCGACGACGCTGAACCCGTTTTCGAGGCAGATGACCATGCCGTTGCCGGATGCGGCGGCGAGCAACGGTTCCAGCTCGCGCTCCGTCCGTTCCAGCGCGTCGTCGAAAGTCCCTTCGTAACTGCCGCGCCACGTCATCATGTGCATCACATAGTGGCGGATGCCGAAAATCTCCGGCAGCAGCTTGATGAGCAGCGTGTGGACATAGCGCTTGACCTTCTCCAATCCCGGTTCGTCAACGAGGAGATCCCACATCCCCCACGGGGCGTGGGCTCCGGTGAAGGCGACGCCGGCAGCGTCGGCAATTTTCTTCATCCCGGCGGCGAAGCCCGGCTCCAACGCCATCCGTAATGCCATTCCCTCGTCTATCAACAATTCGCGGTGTCCGCACTCTGCGAAGGCGCGCATGGCGTCGCCCCATGCGTACTGCGCGGTGAGGTCCCAATTCCAGAAATGAGCGATCTTGTTCATTTTTCCTTGATTTCACCTCCGTCCGTTCGGTTTGCCGTATAATATGCCAGAGGTCGCCGCAGATATCAAGACCGGATCGGCTGCGGCGAGGCTAAAAAACGATACTGCCATGTTTTTGCCCGGACCGAGTTTCCCCCCGGCGGCGTGGGGTTTGACCCGCCGTTTTAAATAAAAATACGCACGCGGGGGCGCGTCGCGCTTGATTTAGCGGCTTTTGAATAGTATATTGCTAAGTTTCAAAATAAAAACCCTCCGCAGGTATAATGCGATGTCGAAAAATATGGAAAAACGCAGAGCAGTCGTAACCGGCATCGGTGCGGTCTCGCCGCTCGGCAACTCCGCCGAAGGGCTGTACCGGGCGCTGCTGGAAAATCGCTCCGGGATCCGCGCCATGACCGAGTGGTGCGAAGAATTCGGTAGGAACATCGCCGGTGCGCCGGTGGTGCTCGACCCGGCGGAGGTGAAAAAAATCAGCCGCAAGGTGCGCCGCACCATGGGCAACGCCGCACTCTTCGCGGGGCTCGCCGCGCAGGAGGCGGTGACGCAGAGCGGTCTCGAGGCGGATTTCTTCGCCTCGGGGCGCGTCGGGTGCGTGATCGGCTCGACCGTGGGCAGTGCCTCCAGCATGACCGAGGCGTGCGTCGCCGATTACGAAGGGCGCCGCAACGACTTGTCGGCTTGTCACTTCTTCCGTCTGATGTCGCATTCGTCGAGCTTCAACGTCGCCGATATGTTCGGAATTACGGGACCGCAGCTGTCGACCAATTCGGCATGCGCCTCGGGGCTGCAGGCGCTCGGCACGGCGCTGGAGCTGATCCAGCTCGGCAAGGTCGACGCGGTGCTGGCGGGCGGCTCGGACGAATCCACCCCGCTCGTCGCGTCGTCGTTCCAGCTGCTCTATGCGCTTGCCGAGGAGGAGTCGCCGGAACCCGACAAACTGTCACGCCCCTTCGATGCGGGACGCACCGGACTCGTCTGTTCCGAGGGCGCGGGCATCCTCGTGGTGGAAGAGCTGGAACACGCGAAACGGCGCGGCGCGCCGATCCTCTTCGAACTCGCCGGTTACGCGACCAACTGCTCGGGGTGGCACGTCAGTCACTCGGACGAACTTCAGATCGCCAACTGCATGCGCGCGGCGCTCGCCGACGCCGGCGTCGACGCCCGGGATGTGGATTACGTCAGCGCCCATGCCACGGGTACTCGCGTGGGCGACGCCGCCGAGGCGGCGGCAATCCGCGCCGTACTTGGCGGCGACACCCCGGTGTCGAGTTTGAAGGGACATTTGGGTCACACCCTCGGCGCCTCCGGCTCGCTGGAGCTGGCGGCGGTCGCCGGGATGATGCGCGACGGCGTCATACTGCCGACGCGCAATTTGGAAAATGTCGAAGACTGCGCGGGGATCATGCTTCCGCGCGAAACGCAGCAGCGCGAACTCCGCGTCTGCCTGAAAAACAGTATTGCCTTCGGCGGGGTCAACGCCACGTTGATCTGCCGCAGATTCGACTGACGGCGAGAAGGCATTCGCACCAAAACGGAGAACAACATGGATCGCAACGAAATCGTCAAAGCGGTAAACTCGATATTCATCGAACGCTTCGAACTGGACGAAGCGGAACTCACACCGGAAAAGAACATCATCGAAGAACTCGAGCTGGACAGTCTGGACATCGTGGATATGATCGTCGGGCTGCAGCAGAAGTTCGGCATCATGCTCCGTGACAACCCGGCGATCCGCAACGTCCGGACCCTCGGAGACGTCTACGACCTCTTCGAAAAACTGGCGGCGGAGCATCCGGAGATCGTGGAACGGCTCAAGTAACCCCGGCATCGCACTGCGCCATGACACTGCTGCGGAGCATATCGATATATTCCGTCACGTTCCTGTGGGCGCTGCTCTACTGGTTGACGGTACTGCTGCCGGTGTTGCTGGCGGCGCTGCTGCCGGCGGCTCGGCGGCGGCACCGGATGCGGATGATATTGCTCTGGTTCGGTCTGACGACGGTGCGTTGGGCGTGGCGCCCGTTCTTCAAGGTGCATTACGAGGATCGCTCGGGAGGCGTCCGCAGACCGGGGATCGTGGTCGCCAATCACCGCTCGGCGATCGACGGTTTTCTGGTGTCGCTGCCCAAGCTCGGCATGGCGCAGACGGTGAACGGCTGGCCGCTGCGGCTGCCGGTGATCGGTCATGTCGCCCGCTTCGCCGGGTATCTGAACATAACGGAGTGGGATTACGAAACACTGAAAGCGCGGGCGAAAGAAGTGCTGGCGAGTGGCGACCCGATCGTATCGTATCCGGAGGGGACCCGTTCCGAAAGCCGGACGATGAACCCCTTTCGCAGCGGGATCTTCCGTGTGGCGATGGAACTTGACGTGCCGGTCTACATGTTGTGCATCGCCGGCAACGAATACATGCCGGACCGGAAGTTCCGCTTCAGGGAGTTCCGCGATCTGTCGGTGCGCCTGCTGGGACCGCTGACGGAGGAGGAGATCGACCGCTGCGCCACGGCGTATGCACTGAAACAAAAAGTATTCCGGCTGATGGCTGGAGAACTGGCGGAAATGGACGCCGAACTGGATCATGAAAAAACGATTTGAACTATCCGACGACCTGTCATTGTCTCCGCGCGGGGATATTCGCAAGCTGCAGGACAAGCTGCTCGCCGAACATATCCGCTACTGTCGCGCCAACTCGCCCTACTACCGCGACAAGCTCGCCGCTTGCCCGGAGCGGGATTACGATTTCGACTCGCTTCAGGAGCTGCCGACCACCTCCAAACGCGATCTGGCGGAACACAACGACGCCTTTTTCGCCGTCCCCGGCGATCAGATCTCGGACATCTGCTTCACCAGCGGCACCACCGGCACTCCCTGCCGGATCGTCTACACGGCGGGCGACCTCGACCGCCTCGCCTACAACGACGCCTGCGGCTACCGCGCGGCGGGGATGCGGTCCGGCGAAAAGGTGCTGCTCACCTGCACCATCGACCGCTGCTTCATCGCCGGGCTCGCCTACTATCAGGGAGTGGTCAAACTCGGTGCGGCGGCGATCCGCAACGGACTCAATTCGCTGTCCAGCCACGCCGAGGTGATACGGACCTTGCGCCCCGAAAACATCGTCGGCGTGCCGAGTTTTCTCGCCAAGTTGGGACGTTACCTCATGGACAACGACATCGACGGCAGCTGCGTCAAACGCCTCGTCTGCATCGGCGAACCGGTGCGCACCCGCACCCTTGCCAGCACCCCGCTGGGGGGGATGCTCGACCTCTTCTGGCCGGGGGCGGTCCACTCCACCTATGCTTCGAGCGAGATCGTCACGAGTTTCACCGAGTGTTCCGCGCGCTGCGGCGGACATCCGCCCGCCGATCTGGCGGTGGTCGAAATCCTCGACGAAGACGGCAACCGGGTCCCCGACGGTGAGGTCGGTGAAGTTACCGTGACCCCGCTTCAGGTGGCGGGGATGCCGCTCGTGCGCTTCCGCACCGGCGACGTGAGTTTCATCATCTCCGAACCGTGCAACTGCGGGCGCGGCACGATCCGTCTGGGACCGATCCTCGGCCGCAATGCGCAGATGCTCAAGGTGCGCGGGACGACGCTCTTCCCCAACGCCTTCTTCAACGCGCTGGACGCGATCCCCGGCGTGCTCGAATATTTCATGGAAGTCGGCGGCTCGTCGCTCTCGGACGAGATCACGATCTTCGTCGCCTGCCGCGAGGGGGAAACTCCGGAGACGTTGAACATCGCGGAGACCCTTTACAGCCGCACCCGCATCCATGTCCCGGTGATCGCCGTCGACGCCGAAACCGCGCGCCAGCGGGTCTTCGGCACGTCGCGCAAGCCGGTGCGTTTCTTCGATCTGCGCGAGGAGTCCCGGTGATGGCGTTCGATTCGCGAAAATTCGACTATCCGGTGGAGGAGGCGCTTCAGGCGGCGGCGGAATGCCGGCTGCTCTCCGCCGAGATCGAATTCAACCGCAGCTGCAACTATCGCTGTCCCTACTGCTACGCGTTCGGGAACCATTGTCATGCCTATCTGCCGCCGGAGGTCGCGGAGCGGGTGATCGGCGAAGTGGCGAAGCTGGGGGCGCGCAAGATCGTGGTGCTCGGCGGGGAACCGTTGCTCTGCAACGAGCTGAAGCGGCATATCGAACTTGCCGAATCGCTCGGGATGGGGGTGGAGATCTTCACCAACGCCTCGCTCGTCGACCGGGAGTGGGCGAAATTCTTTTTCGAGCACGAGTGCCGGGTGGTGGTCAAGCTGAACTCGCTCAAGCCGGAGGTCCAGGAAAAACTGACGGGGGTCCCGCACGCGCTCGACCGCGCGCTTCTGGCAATCGAGCTGCTGCAGGACGCCGGATTGGACGAAACGCGGCTGGCGGCGAGTTCGGTGATCTGCTCCGCAAACGAGTCCGAAGTCGCGGAATTGTGGAAGTATCTGCGGGGACGCCGCGTCAAACCTTATCTGGAGATCATGACCCCGCAGGGGCGGCTGCTGGAGCACCGCGAGCTGGAGGTCCATCCATACCGGTTGAAGGAGATCTTCGACGAGATCGCCGCCTTCGACCGCTCGCTCGGGATCGAGTGGGAGCCGCAACCGCCGCTCGTCGGCGTAAAATGTCTGCGCCACCAGTACTCCTGCGTGATCGGCGCCGACGGCGTCGTGACGCCGTGCGTGGGGCTGACGGTAAAGCTCGGCAGCGTGCTGGAAACGCCGCTCGCCGACATTCTGCGTAACAGCACCATCATGCGGCGGCTGCACCACTTCCGCGAGACCCTCAAGGGTCCGTGCCGTAAGTGCGACAAGGCGGAAAGCTGTTACGGCTGCCGCGGCGCAGCGTATCAGCTCACGGGCGACTACCTCGCCAGCGACCCGCTCTGCTGGCGCAACTGCGACGAACTGCTCTCCCGACCGCCGCTCGTGCCCTGCGACGCGCAGCAGTTTCTGCCGCATCGCCCGCCGATGACGATGGTCACCCGGATTCTGGAGGTGGGCGAGTGGTCAAAAGTCGAAGCGGTCATCACTCCGGACAACCGTTTTCTGCGCGACGGCGTACTCGACGCCGAAGCGCTCCCCGAGATCGTGGGACAGGCCTGTGCGGCGATCACCGGCTTCGAGCAGGACGACCGCACCCTCAAGGGAATGTTGACGGGAATGCGGAACGTCGAAATCACCGCACCGATCCGCAGCGGCGACACGTTGCACGTCGTCGTGCACGAGACCGCCGAACTCGACGAATATCACGTTCTGAACTTCGACATCCTGCGCGCCGCCGACGGAACGCTTTGCGCGCACGGAGAACTTTCGATATGCCGACTGCCCTGAAGATGCTGGTGCTTCCGCTGCTTGCCGCCGCAGTGACGGGGGCGGCAGCCGCCGATTTGCCCGACCCCGGAGTGCGGCCGCCAAAAGTCGTCGCGGCGAAGTTCGTCCAAGTCCGCCATCTGGCGGAGCTGGACATGGACGTGGAGTCGCGCGGCAGTATGGTCTGCGAACTAGACAACCGACTGCGCTGGCAGGTCGACGAACCGGTCAGAAGCATTACGATGATCGACCGCGAAAAGCTGACGCACTTCGACGAAGCGACCAAACAAATCGCCGTGATCGAACAGAAGAAGTTCCCGTGGCTCAAACTCCTGCGCGATTCGCTGGACGACTGGCTTTCCGGCGACCGCGGGCGCCTCGCCCAACGCTTCGATGTGAGTTGTCCGCGTCCGGACACCTTGCACCTCGTTCCCCGCGACGCGGCGATGGATAAAATCTGCCGCAGCGTCGACATCACGCTTTCGCCCGCATCGGGCGCGATCTCGCTCATCCGGATAACCGAAGAGGGCGGCGACACGCTGGAAATCCGTTTTTCGGAGGTCGTGAACGACCCGCGGCTTTCCCCGCGGCTCTGGAGGCTGCCGCCACAATGAAAAACGCCGCCGCACAGCTGATCCGCATCAGCGGTAACCACCGGAAGGCGCTCCTCGCCGCGCTCGTGCTGTGCGGGGTGCTGGCAGCGCTCGCGGTGGCGTTCCGGGGGCGCTTCACCAACGACGTGAGCCGGCTTTTCCCCGATACGCGCGAGGCGCGGGCGACCTTCGACATCCTCCACGGCTCGCACCTTTCCGATACGGTGCAGCTGGAATTCGTCTGCCGGGGCGACGTGACGAAACACGAAAAGTATCTCTACGACACGGCGAAGCGTCTGGAAAGCTCGCCATTCGTGAAGCAGCTGACTTTCCGCTATCGCTCCGACGACCTTAACGCGGAACTCGCGGGATTTTCCGAACTCGTTCCGCGTTTCTTCACCCCGGAGCTGCTGGCGGGATGCGACCCCGAAAGCGCGGTGCAGAACGCGCTGAAACAGCTGTCCTCGCCGGCTCCGGGCGTCGCGCGGCGACTGCGTAACCAGCCCTTCGGGTGGGAGCTGAAACTGCTGAACGAACTCAAAAAACTCGACGACGCGACCGGCATGAAGCTCGCTCCGGAGCTGCCGTACTTCGCGACGACCGACCGCAAGCGGGCGATGATCGTCGTCGAAACCGGCGTGCGCCTCGGCGACGCCGACGCGGTGAGAAAGCTCTTCACCGAACTGCGGCGCTGCGCCGAACCGCTCCCCGAAGGCGTGGAAATGCGCATCATATCGGGCTGCAGCCACACCCTCGGCAACGAGGAGGTGCTGAAGCGCGACGCGATGATCGCCGGAGCGGTGTCGCTGGCGCTCTTTCTGCTGCTCTTCATCCGCTTCTACCGCGGCGACCGGCGCGCGCTGTGGATACCGCATCTGCCGCTGTACGCCTCGCTGCTGGCGCTCGGGGTGATGACGCTCGTCTTCCGCGAAATCTGTCTCTATGTGATCGGGCTCGGCGGATGCATCACCGGGCTCGCGGTCGACCAAGGCATCCACGTCTACGCCGCGTGCCGGGGCGAAGACGCCGAAAAGCGCACCGCCGCCCTCGTCGAACCGATGGCGCTGTCGGCTGCGACCAGCGTCACCGTCTTCGTCTTTCTCGCGCTGACGGGGATAAGCGCGTACGTCCAGCTTGCGGTCTTCGCCGGTCTGTCGCTCGTGCTGAGCGCGCTTCTGGCGCTGTTCGTACTGCCGCACCTGCTGGACCGCGAACGCGAACTTTGCCGGATCTTTTCCGCGCCTCCCGCCGGGGACCGTCGGAACCGGGCGGCGGGAGCGGTCTTCGTTCTGATCGCGGCGGCGCTCGCGGTGCTGCCGCAACTCGTGAAGCGCGCCGACTTCGCGCTGGATTCGCTCGACGGGACCCCGGAACGGATCCTGCGGGAGGAACGGGAGTTCAGTGCCGCCTGGCAGAAGCCCAAAGCCAATACCGCAGTGATCGCGGCGGGCGGAAAGACCGGCGAAGCGGCTCTGGAACACCTTGAAGTCATCGTCTCCGAACTCGCGCGGCGCGGCATCGCGGTCGCGATGCCGCCGCGCCCTCCCCTCCGGCAGCAGGAGGAAAACCGGCGAAAGTGGCGTTCGCCGGAGGTGGAACGCCGGATCGGCGAACTCGAAACCGAATGTCGTTCGGCATGCCGCCGCTGCAAACTCCCCGAAAAATTCTTCGATCCGTGCTTCGCGCAGCTGCGGGCGACGGTCGCCTCCGACAACTTGGGATTGCCTCCCATTCTCGAGCACATCGACCGCAAGATGATAAAATCCCACGGCGAGATCTCCGCCGCCGTCGCGCTGCTGCCGGATACGCCCGAAAACGCGCTCGCCGTCCGCAAGTTGCTGCGCGAGCGCAGGGAAACCCGGGCGGCGCTGCTGTCGAAAAACGCCTTCAAGCTGCTGGTCCGCGAGGAACTGGGCGGGCGTTTCCAATGGCTGCTGCCGTTGAGCTTCCTCGCCGCGCTGGGGATGCTGTTTGCGGTGTTCCGGAAAGTCCGTGACGTGATACTGGCGATGGTGCCGGTCGCGGTCGCCTTCTCCGGCGTCGCCCTCATGATGTATCTCACGAACTATCGCCCGACCCCGGCGGCGGCGTTCGCGCTGGTGCTGCTGACCGGGCTTTCGGTCGACTACGGGATCTACGCAGTGAGCCAGCTGCGCCATCCGGGAGAACTCGACACGCGGGACCCGATACTCCTTTCGGCGGCGACGACCGTGGCAGGGGCGGGAGCGCTCCTGACGTCGCGCCACCCGGCGCTCTACGGAACGGGAGTGGTGTTGACGCCCGGGATCGCGCTCGCCTGCCTGAGCGGAGTGTATCTCGTGCCGATGCTCAAAAAGGCGCCTTCCCCGAAAAAAGCCGTTCTGCTGCTGTCTGCAACAGCGCTGATGCTGCTCGGTGCCGGGTGCGGCATGACGCTGTGGAGAAATTACCCCGCAAAGGAGGAGGCGCTCCGCCGGATGCGCCTCCCGTATCCGGAAGCGGCGTTCAAGGTGCGGTCGCTCACGACCGCGACCTTCCGGGGCGGGCGCTGGTTCCGTTTCGTGCTCGCGGCGAACATCGACCCCGAAAGCGGCGACGTGACGCTGGCGGGGGTCGATCCCAACTCCGGCGCGCTGCTCTTCAAATGCGACGGCAAGCCGGACTCGAGTCCCGTCCTCGGACCGGCTCTCGCCGACGACGCCCCGCCGCAGCTCGCGGAGTTTCTGAAGGCGCTTCCCGAGGATCTGCGGAACATCTTCATTCCGAAAGCCGGCGCTGTTCCGAAAGACGACGCTCCGAGCACCGTCGGGGAAGATGACGCTTATATCATTGTGTTTTTAAACGACCCCTCCGGCAGCTATTGGAAGCTGTACCACGACGGCAAACGGAGGGAACGCGGCTGCATGCGCGGGCTGTACCACGAATGGAATGCCGAGTACGACGAAACCGGGCGCGAGGTGCTCTACCGCCGTCTCGACGGCAGCAGTTTCAAGCGCAGAAAATACGCATTGTATTTAAAAATCAATGAAATAAAGCAGGTAAAAAAATGAACGCCAGCGATTCGGTGATCAGCCGTGAACTGCGCACGCGCATAAGCGGCATCCGGCAGACGGCGGAAGGGGAGTACGTCTGCGTGATCCATTTCGATCCCGCCTTCCGGGGCTTCGAGGGGCACTTCGAGGGCAACCCGATCGTCCCCGGCGTCTGTCTGATCGAAGCGGCGCGTGTCTTCGCCGAGGAGGTGCTGATGATGCGCCTCCAGACCCGTTTCTCCAGACAGTGTCGGTTCCGCCGTCCGATATTCGCCGGGGAAAACGCCGACGTGAAGCTGAAGCTCGCCGCGGACGCCCCCGGAACGTGGGACATCCAAACCGAGATCCGCGTCGGAGACGCAGTATCCGCTCAACTGCGGCTGAGGAGTACCGAATTATGAGACGACGCAAAAATTATTTCGCGACCGCCGAGGGCGACCCCGCGCCGCTCCGGCTGACGGTGCGCCGCCGGATCGCCTTCAGCGAGGTCGACGCGATGGCGGTGGCGTGGCACGGCAACTACCTGCGCTTCTTCGAGGCGGCGCACACGGAACTCATGCAGAAAATCGGTCTCGGCTTTGCCGAATACGCGAAGCACCAGCTCGCGGCGCCGGTCGTCCAGTGCCATGTGGACTACTTTTCCTCGCTGGTTCTGGACGAGGAGTTCACGGTCTCTGCCGAACTGTTCTGGAACGACGGCGCGCGGCTCGACACCGCGTACACCATCCGGGGCAGCGACGGCCGGCTGTGCGCCACCGGGTACACCGTACAGATGTTCTGCAACCTCCAAACCAGGGAGCCGTGCCTCTTCCCGCCCGAGCCGGCGGTGCGGATGCGCGACCGCTGGCGGAACGGTGAGTTTTATGATTGAACGACCCGTCTTCATACTCGGCGCCGCGGCGGCGACCGCCTTCGGCACCACGCTGCGGGCGAACTGCGATGCGCTCTTCGCCGGACGCACCGCTTTTGCCTGTCCCCGCCACTTCGACGCCAAGGGGAGAGTACTCGGGATCGACCCGGAGCTGGACAACGGTCCGGGGGGGTCCCGCTCCGAGCGACTGCTGCTAAAACTGCGCGACGCAGTCGACTTCACCATTCCCATGGGAACGCACCTCTTCGCGGCGACCACCGTCGGCGCCATCGACCGTCTGGAAGCCGGCGAAACCGTCGACACCGCGCGGGAGTTTCTGCACACGGCGGAACGGGTCTTCGGCTGCGACGGCGGCACGCTCGTATCCGCCGCCTGCGCCTCGGGACAGACGGCGGTCGCGCTGGCGATGCGGCAGCTGCGGCAGGGGGCGATCCGCCGGGCGCTGGTCGTGGGCGGCGACGTCGCCAGCGAATTCGTGACGAGCGGTTTTGCCGCGCTCGGCGCGCTGTCGCACTCCGTCTGCCGTCCCTACGACGCGGGACGCGACGGTCTGACCCTCGGCGAAGGCGCCGCCGCGCTGCTGCTGGGGTGCGACGGTCCGGGGATCGGCATGATCGCCGGAGCTGCGGAAACGTGCGACGCCGCACACATCACCTCGCCCGACCTCTCGGGCAGAATGCTCGCGGCGGCGTGCCGCGCGGCGCTCGGCGACACGGTTCCCTCCGGGGTGATCGGTCACGGCACGGGAACGATCTACAACGATCAATCCGAGGTCGCCGCCCTGCATACTTTATTCCCGTCCGGGATGCCGCCGTTGTTTTCGCTCAAGGGCAACTACGGACACACCCTCGGCGCGACCGGGGTGTTGCAAATCGCGCTCGGACTCGAATTTTCCCGAAACCGGCAACTGCCGCCCCAGGTCGGGCTCGTGTCGCCGATGGAACACGCGAACACCGCCGCCGCCCCGCGCACGCTCGACGGCGGGCGGCTGCTGTCGCTCAACGTCGGCTTCGGCGGCTTGAACAGCGCGGTCGTACTGGAGGCGCTATGAAGATCGCGGGCGGAGCATCGATGACCTCGCAAATGGAGTTCCGGACGCTGAACCGGCGCGGACGCTTCGGCGCGTTCCCCGACCTCAACGCGGCGCGGCTGGAGCTCACGAAGCTCGCCGACATGCCGCATGCCGATCTGGGCGACTTCGGACGCGGCGGCGACACCGTCCGCCGGGTGATGCTGACCGCGCTGCTGACCGCGTGGGACGCGGGCGGGAACCTGCCCGAAGAAACCGGCGTCATCGGCTGGAACGGAGACGGCTGCACCGCCGAAAACCTGAAATACTGGCGCGACTACACCGGGTGCGAACGCACTTCCGGACGCGGCGGACTCTTCGTGGCGACTTTGCCGACGATCCCCTACTGCGAAGCCGCGATCGCCCTCGGCTGCCGGGGGCAGGTCGCGTATTGCCGCACGGCAAATTCCGCCGCGCGGCTGTGGGAAATACTGGCGGCCTCCCCCTCGAGCAGATACCTCTGCGGCGAAGTCGCCGCGACCGGCGTCTGCATGCTGCTCGTCGACACGGCGGGTGCCGACTCAGGTCCCCTGCCCGATCTGCCCGAGCTGGCAAAGGTCTTCTCCGCACTGGAGGGTCAAGCGTGAAAATCGCCTGCGTCATACCTCACTACAACCACTTCGCGACCGTGCTGGCGGTCGCTTCCGGAGCGCGCCGTCATCTGCCGGACGTACTGGTCGTGGACGACGGCAGCACCGGTATCCCGGAAGATTTCTCCGCGCGCCTCGCCGCGCTCGACGTCAAACTGCTCCGCCACGACCGAAACCTCGGCAAAGGGGCGGCGCTGCTCACGGCGGCGCGGGCGCTGCGGGCGGAGGGCGTGACGCACATGATCGCGCTGGATGCGGACGGACAGCACGATCCCGGCGATCTGCCGCGCTTCGTATCCGAGATCGCGGCGCACCCCGACGCGGTGATCATCGGCTGCCGGGACTTCGCGCACGCGGAAAACGTCCCCGGCTCCAGCCGCTTCGGCAGGAATTTTTCCAACTTCTGGTGCCGCCTCGAAACCGGCGTCAAGTGCGCCGACACCCAGAGCGGCTACCGGGCGTACCCGGTCGCGGGATTGACGGCGCTGCGTTTTCACTGCCGCCGCTACAACTTCGAGATCGAAGCGCTGGTGAAACTATTGTGGAGCGGATACGCCCTGCGCGAGCTGGAAATACCCGTCCGCTACCCGCCGCGGGGCGAGCGGATCAGCCATTTCGACCCGTGGAAGGACAATCTGCGGCTGACGCTGCTGCACAGCTGCCTCGTCACCCGGCAGCTTCTGCCGCTGCCGCACCGCAAGCTGGTGAAGGCGCCGGATCCCGGTTACACCTGGCGGGAACTTCTGCATCCGCTGGACTTTCTGCGCCGGTTGCTCAAGGAAAACTCCGACCCCGCCGGACTCGCCGCCAGCGCCGCCGTCGGCACGTTTCTCGCGGTACTGCCGCTCGTCGGCGTCCACATGGCGGTGATACTCTATTTCTGCATCCGTTTGAAGCTCAACAAGGTGATGGCGCTCGCCATCCAGAATCTGTTCATGCCGCCATTGTCGCCGTTCCTCTGCATCGAGTTCGGGCACCTGATGCGCCACGGACACTTCTGGACGAGTTTCACGCTGCACAGCTGCCTCGGCGAAGCGCATCACCGCATCTATGAGTGGCTGCTGGGCAGTCTGGTGCTCGCTCCCGTCTTCGCCATTCTGGCGTGGGGCGCGGTCTACACGGCGGCGACGCTCGTCAAAAACGGGAGGGAACGCGCATGAACGACGCATCGGTGAAGAACCTCAGCGCCAGCCGCGGCAACCGCTTCGGCATCGGATTTTTCCGGCTGCTGCTCCGGTGCGGGGCATTCGGTTTCGCCTTGTGGTTCAGCCGGATCGTGACGTGGTTCTACGCCCGCTTCGACCGCCGCGCCTTCGCTGCAACGGAGGAGTATCTGAAACTGCGCTTCCCCGAGGACGCGGCATCGGAACGCCGCCTCAAGCGCCACTTCCATAGACTGCTGAACGAATTGGCGAAGACACTGCTCATATCGTACCGCATGGGCATCGGCGAAACGCTGCCGCTCGAAGAGGAGCATCCCGAATTTCTTCCCGAACACGGCGGCGTCGTGGCGGTGCTCTCTCACTACGACTGTTGGCAGTCGGCGATGGAATTGATGCACCGGAAATCCGGACGGCGCATCAACATCATGGCGAGCCCCGACCGCAACGGCAACATGGACAAATTTTTGGCGCTTAAAGAAAAAAACGGCTTCGGCGTGATCTCTACCGACGGTTTTTCCGGCGGCCTCGTCGAAGCCAGCGCCGCGTTGGAACGCGGCGAAGCGGTCATCATCATGGGCGACCGCCCGGTCGAGGGCACGGCGACGGTCGAGGTGGATTATCTGGGCGGCAAACTCGCCGTACCGCTGTCGCCGTGGATGCTCGCCGCGCGCAACCAAGTCCCGGCGCTGCCGGTATTCACCGAACTCGAGGAAGCGCCGCTGCGCATCGTGATCCGCTACCGCCGTCCCATCGTCTTCCAGGTATCGGGGGAGCGGCGCATCCGCACCGCCGATCTGATGCCGGGGGTCGAGCGGTATGTCCGCGAACTCGAGGACGCCGCCCGCCGCCGCCCGTACCGGGTATTCCGCTTCGGCGACGCTCAAACGAACCAAAAATGAATTTTACGCATACACCAACATAATTACGGAGACAAAAAAATGAGTGATGTGACAGCTTTTCGCCGCGAGTTGAAGGAAAACCTCGTCGACTGGCTGCAGTTGATGGACAAGACCGCCGACGACATCAAGGATGACGAACCGCTCTTCAAGGAGGGGCTGGGGCTGGACTCGCTGGACGCCGTCGAAATCGTGATCTTGATGCAGCGCAAGTACGGCATCCCGCAATCCGAGGTGGAGAACCGGCGCGACATCTTCGCCACCTTCGCTTCGCTCGCGGACTTCGTGATGGCGAACCGCACCAAGTGAGGATTTGAAGCATGTCACGCACCGGAATCAGCGGAATGGGCGTCATATCGGCGCTGGGCGACGGCACCGCGGCGACCCGAAGCAGTCTGTACAGCCCCTCGCCCCGCCTGCCCGAAGTGCCGCGGCGCTTCGCGACCGCGCTGTCGCTGCCGGTATTCGAGATACCGGTACCGCCGGGGGACGATCCCGATACCGGGCTGCCGGCGCGTTTTCTGCTGCACGCACTGGACGAAGCACTGGCGAGCGCCCGCCTCACGCGCGACGACTTGCGCGCGCGGCGCGTCGGCATCGCCGTCGGCACCACCGTGGCGTGCCAGCTCGACAACATCCCCTGTTACGACGGTATCCGTCACGGCGACCTGAGCGATCTGTCGCCAGTACTGACCTATGTGACGAAAATGCCCGCCGAGTATCTGCGGCGGCGGCTCGGCACCGACGGTCCGGCGGTCACCGTCTCCAACGCCTGCTCGTCGGGGTCGGATGCGCTGATGATCGCGCTGGAGTGGCTGCGTACCGGACGGTGCGACTTGGTGATCGCGGGCGGCTGCGACTCCGTCAGCAAAGTCGTCTTCGACGGCTTCAACTCCCTGCGGGTCTGCTCCGGCAAGCCGTGCCGTCCCTTCGACGCGGAGCGTTCCGGGCTGAACCTCGGCGACGCCGCCGGAGTGCTGATCCTCGAAGCGCCGGAACGCGCCGCCGCGCGCGGCGTCAAAGTGGAATACGAGCTGGGCGGCGCGGGCAAGACCGCGGACGGCTTTCACATCACTCAGCCGGAGAGCTCCGGGAAAGAGCTGGAACGGGCGATCCGCACGGCGCTGGAACAATCCGAACTGCCCCCGGAGGCGGTGGATTTCGTCAACGCCCACGGCACGGGGACGGTCGTCAACGACCGCGTCGAAAGCGCGGTACTGGCGCGGGTCTTCGGCGAAAATCTGCGCTATCACTCCACCAAGGCGCTCACGGGGCACACCCTCGGCGCGGCGGGAGCGATCGAAGCGATCTTTTCGATATTGATGCTGGAAGAACGCCGTGCCGCCCCGAGCCGCCGCTGTGAACACGCCTCGGAGGAGATACCGCTGCCGCCGCTTTCATCCGAAATCACCGTCTCCGGCAGCGCCGCCGTATCGACCTCGCTAGCCTTCGGCGGCTCCAACGCCGCGCTCGCGTTCCGCCGCTGCCGCGCCGACGTGCCCGATACTGGATTGTGCAAAATGTATGTCGCGAATTTCGCCCTGCTCCCGCCTGGCGCGCCCGCGCGAGAAGAACTCATGGCGCTCTGCCGCAAGTACGGTCTGCGCCGCCCCGACCGCCTGACCCAGCTGGCGCTCGCCGCGACGGAACGGCTCGAGGCGGAACTTGGCGGGGAAGACACCGCTCTGCTGACGGTCAGTTCGTACGGTCCCGCATCCACCACCTGCCGCGTGATCGACGACATACTCGACTATCCCGAGGACGAGATATTGCCGACCGGTTTTTCCCACTCGGTCGTCAACGCGGCGGCGTCCTATCTCGGCGCGGCGCACGGCATCCACGGACCGACCTTCGCGCTGATCGGCTTCGAGGATCCGTTTTACGAAGCGGTCGATCTCGCCCGAACGCTCCTCTCGTCCCGCGCCTGCCGCCGGGTGCTGATCGTCGGTGCCGACGAAACCAGTTTGACCTCGCGGGCAGCGGAACGTCTGCGGCGTTCCGCGCCGCCCGCCGCCGCCGAGGGAGCCTTTTCGCTGTTGCTCACCGCCGACCCGACGGAAAACCGCTTCGGCACGCTGGAGATCTCCGCTGAATACACGGCGGATACGCGCCGGATCGCCTGCGGGGTTCCGGAAGAACTTTGCGCCCAGTTGAGCTCCGCCGACGCCGATTCCCGCAGCGTGCTCCGGCGCCTGCCGCCTGCGAAATGGCGGCTTTGAAACGCCGCCCGCCGCGGCGTTTTTCGGCGCGGGGGATTTGCAATCCGCGTCAAGCGACATTACATTATTCTTAAAGCATCCAGCGAAAACAGCCGCGCCGGGCATATTTTCCGCCTTCGGCAGCGGCGCAACCAGATACCAGCAACGAGGTATGCAAATGAAAAAATTGTCGAAAAAAACTGTCGCCAGCATCGTGACCGTCATCGTCATCGCCGCCGCCGGAGCCGCCGCGTGGTACTTCTACAACGAATCGCAGAAAAGCGGCTTCGTCAAGGGCGCCGAAAAGACCGAAAAGTGGAGCAAAGACGTGGCGAAGGATACCAAGAATCTCTTCAAATAGTCCTGCTTCCCGAAGGTGATTACCGCTTTCAAGACCATCATATCCGGTTTTGCACCCCGCCGGTTGCCGCGCCTGATCGCCGGCGGCGGGGTGATGTTTTTATTGTCCGGGTGCTTCATGACCGTATTGCCCGATGCACCCGTCGAGGATATTCCCGACGCCCGAAAAAACTGCGATCGGTACTACCGGCTGGATCGTGACGACAGCTTCAGCTGCATGCGCATTCACTTGCCGCCTCGAAAGGACAAAACACCGGTTCCCGCGGTGGTGATCTTCCCGGGCGGAGCCTACGGCGTGCTCGCACTCGACAAGGAGGGCAACGACTACGCCCGCTTTCTGAACCGCCACGGCGTCGCCGGGATCGTCGTCAAGTACCCGCTCGGCTCGATCTTCGGGCACTTCCGGCGCCACCCGGACATGCTCGACGCCGCCCGCCGGGCGATCCGGCTGACGCGGTACTACGCCCCGCAACTGGGGATCGACCCCCATCGCGTCGGCGTCATGGGCTCGTCGGCGGGCGGACATCTGGCGGGGCTGACCGTAATCTGCGGCGACACCGATTCTCCGCGTGACGACGATCCCGTGTCGCGTCAATCCGGACGACCCGATTTCGTGATCCTCTGCTATCCCGTGGTCACGCTGGAGGGCGAGTACGCCCATAAACTCAGCCGGAGCAATCTGCTCGGCGGCGATCCGCCGCCCGAGCTGTGCCGGCGGCTGTCGCTGGAGCGGAATCTGCCCGCCGACTGCCCGCCCGTCTTCGTATGGACGACGGAGGAGGACCGCACCGTCGATCCGGAGAACACCCGGATGCTCGCGACCGCGCTGGAGGCGAAACACATTCCCCATCGCGAGCTTATTTACCGGCACGGTCCGCACGGCATGGGGCTGCTCTCGCCCGCCGAAGCCGAAAAGTACCCGGAGACCGCCGAATGGTCGGGTGAAATGCTGAAATTTCTGCGCGACCAGGGGATCCTTTCCGATACTTCGGAGGAGAAATGATGGAACGGCGCGTCGTCATCACCGGCATGGGCGCCGTCAGTTGCGCCGGGAACAGCCTCCCAGAGTTGTGGGACGCGCTGGTTTCCGGGCGCAGCGGAATCGGAAATATCACCTGCTTCGACGCCTCCGACCTGCCCTGCCCCGTCGGGGAGGTGCGTGACTTCGCCCCCGCCGGGGTGACGCCGAAGGAGGCGCGCCGGATGGCGCGCAACACTCTGCTCGCGGTGGGCGCCGCCGACGAAGCCATGGCGACGGCGGCTCTGCCGCGCGACCCGGAAGCGCGCGGCGGCGACCAGTTCCGCTTCGGCGCGCTCTTTGCCAACGGTGCGGGCGGGGTCGAAGAGTACGATCGCGGCACCGAAGCGCTCAACCGCCGAGGTCCCGGAGGAGTTTCCGCCTTCTTCATGCCCAAGTTCATCTCCAACGCCGCCTGCGGCACGCTCGCCATCCGCTACGGGTTGCGCGGACCGAATTTCAATCCCGTCTCCGCCTGCGCCTCCGGCGCGCACGCGATCGGCGAAGCGGCGTGGATGATCCGCCGCAACGACGCGGATATCATGCTTGCGGGCGGCACCGAGGCATGCTTGAACCGGCTGATGGTAAGCGGGTTCAACTCGCTGACGGCGCTGAGCCGCATCTCGCCGCCGGAGCGCGCCTGCCGTCCCTTCGACCTGGAACGCGACGGTTTCGTGCTGGCGGAGGGCGCGGGAGCGCTGGTGCTGGAGGAGCTGGAGCACGCCCGCCGCCGCGGCACGGAAATTTTCGCCGAGGTCGCCGGATACGGAGCCAGCTGCGACGCGATCCACATCACCGCGCCCGACCCCGCCGGAGCGGGGCTGATCTACGCCATCCGGCGCGCGCTGGAAGCCGCGGGATGCTCGACAAGCGACGTGGGCGCGGTCTACGCCCACGGCACGGGGACGGTCATGAACGACCGGGTCGAAGCGAAGGCGCTTCACGCCGTCTTCGGCGACGCCATGCGTAAAATCAAGGTCTGCGCCATGAAGAGCATGATCGGTCACGCACTCTCGGCGTCGGGTGCGCTCGCCGCCCTCGGTGCGACGCAGACGCTCCGCACCGGCATCCTGCCGCCGACGATCAATTTCACGACCCCCGATCCCGAATGCGATCTGGACGTCAATCCCGGCGGCGCGGCGCGGATCGCCCCCCGGTTCGTGCTGATGAACAATCTGGGCTTCGGCGGTCACAACGCCGCCTTGATATTGAAAAAATGGGAAGAGTAGGATCATGAAGGAAAGCAATCGTACCGTCCTGATAATCGGCGGCTGCCGCGGCATCGGCAGGGAGATAACGCTTCGGCTGGCGCGCGACGGTTTCGACGTCGTCCCGACCTGCCGCAAACGCGGGGAAGACGCGGAAGCCCTGACCCGCGAAGTCGAGGCGCTGGGGCGCGAATGCAAGGTGCTGGAGCTCGACGTCCGCGACCGCGAAGGCTGCCGCAAGACGCTGGATGCGGAGTTCGCCGACAACGCCCCCGACGCCGTGATCTACAACTCCGGCATCGCCCGGGACAACCTCTTCGTCTTCATGGACGGCGCGGAGTGGGACGACGTGCTGGACACCAATTTGAGAGGCTTCTACAACACCGTGCAGCCGTTGATCTTCGGCATGATTGCCAAGCGCGGCGGCAGGATCGTCGTCATAAGTTCCGCCTCGGGACAAGCGGGTCAGGCGGGACAGGTCAACTACTCCGCCTCCAAGGCGGGGCTGATCGGCGCGGTCAAGGCGCTCGCGCGCGAAGTCGGGCGCAAGGGGATCCTCGTCAACGCGGTCGCGCCGGGGGTCATCGACACCGAGATGACGAAGGAGCTGCCGAAAGAACAGGTGTTGCCGCTTATCCCGCTCCGGCGCTTCGGGACCCCCGCCGAAGTCGCGGGCGTAGTGAGTTTTCTCTGCGGCGCCGACGGAAGCTACATCCACGGTCAAGTGATAGCGGTGAACGGCGGTCTCGTGATCTGATGGGGAGGAAAGAAACACTCGTCGTCGGCTCCGGGGCGGGCGGGCTGACTCTCGCGCTGCTGCTCGCCCGCGCGGGGCGGAGCGTCACGCTGCTCGAGAGCCAGCCCGAAATCGGCGGCTATCTGCGGCGCTTCACCCGCGACGGCGTGCGCTTCGACACGGGGTACCACTTTTCCGGCGGCTACACCAACATCATGCCGCAGATGCTGCACGTGCTGGGCATGGACGACGCGGTGCGCGCCGAAGCGATCTCCAACCGCATCATCCTGAAGCGGAGCGGCGACGAACTGACCGTCGCCGCGGGGAGCGGATACCGCGGCACCGAAGCGGCTTTTTCCGATCACTTCGCCGGGGACTCGGCGAAACTGCACCAGCTCTTCGACGCCGTCCGGGAGATCTGGCGGGACACGCCGATGCGCGACCTCACCAACCTCACGCCCCCGGCGTTGGATATTTCCCGCTACGACATGATCACCGTCGACGACTTCTGCGGCTCCATCGGTCTCGGCGCGGCGGCAAAAACCGCGGCTGGGTGTTTCGCGATGTGTCACGGGTCGCTGCCCTGCGAAGCGGCGATGACCTTTCACGCCCGAGTGGGGTTCGCGATCTTCGACGACCTCGCGCGCCCGGTCGGGGGCGGCGACCCGGTGATCGCAGCCTTCGGGCGCGAAGCCGAAAAACTCGGCATCACGATCCGCACCGGGACCTCGCTGTGCCGCTTCGACGACATGGACGCCGACGGCGAATGCCGCGTCGCGCACCTCACCGACGGTACCGACCTCGAAGTGGATCAGGTGTTCTTCGCCGTCCACCCGCTCGCTGTGTACGACTTGCTGCCGGAGCGGGCGCGGACGCCGTCGCTGTGCCGCCGCATCCGGCGGCTCAAGGAATCGACGAGCTTCTTCTGCTCGTACTACATGATCGACGACGAAGTCGAAACGACGCCGGGGCTGGTGTCGCTCTTTTCGCACAACGATCTCGACGCCATACTGCGGGGCGAAAACGCTTACAGCACCGGGTATCTGCTGGGGCGCGAACCCGACGCCGAAGGCAGAATGCGTTCCACGGTGGCGGCGTTCCGCACCATGCTGCCGGGGACGCCCGACGCGCCGGCAACGAGACGGGAACGCTGCGCCGACGCGGGCTACCGGGAGTTCAAGGAGCGCGTCTCGGCGGAGATCGCCGACGACCTGACGGAGGTATACCCGGAACTCAAGGGGCATCTGCGCCCCGTCGCCGCCGGGACCCCGCTGACCTGCCGGGACTACGACCCGCCGACGGGGTGCGCCTACGGCGTCCGGAACCTCTGCGGGCAATCGCGGCTCTGCGGGCGGCTGCCGGTTCGCAACTTCTTCATCGCGGGGCAGAGCGCGCTTGTCCCCGGTGTGATGGGGACGATGCTCACGTCGTTCACCGTCTTCCGCTTCGCCGTCGGCGAGGATGTCTACTGCCGGCTGATCCGGGAATCCGGGTTGGTCTGATTCCACCCCGTTCCGATCACCGGGAACGGCAGACGTACCTGCGGTAGATCGGCATATTGCCCCCCGTCGAGAGCTGCCCGCGCAGATCGCGGACGAGTCAATCGCCCAAGCCAGCGATGAAATCCAATCCTTCGAGGACTTCCTCTTCGGTGCACTTCTGTTCGAGCAGCTTGACGGCCTCGAGCCGGCGGATCCGGCGGTGGAATTCGAGCGGCAGATCGCCCTTCCCCGGGACAAGATGCATGTCGCAGTACAGTGCCTCCCGGTTCTTCAACCGCGCATCGGACCAGTGGATGCGCCCGATAAGTTCCGGTCGGCGGAAAAACTCGTCCAGGCAGCGCAGTTGGTCGGCGTAATTTTCGAAGAGCGCCGCACTGGTCGCCGCATGGCTCGAATCCAGGGTCAGCATCACGTTTTCCCGGTCGATATCGCCCGGCAGAGCGAGCCACTCCGCCGGTCGGTCGCCGAAACGGCGGCGTTTCCGTCGCGCGACCTGATTTTCGATGCAGAGTATTATCCCGCGCTTCGCGGAAAACTCCGCAAGTTCGCGGAAAGAGCGGATCAAAATTTCGTAATCCCCGACGCGGACCCCGTCGTCCGTTTCGATCCCGCAGGAGTGGATCACCACGCGGTCCACGTGGAAACGGCTGCCCGCCAGCAGGGCGTCCTCGAGCTCCCGGATCGAGCGCCGACGCAAAGTTTCATCGAGCGCGGCGAGATTCAGCCCCGTGAAAGGCAGATGTACGCCGAAGACGAACGGGAGCAGCTCCTCCGGCACCGGGCGGTCGGTATGGACTTCGACGCCCAGATCGTGCGCCTTGAGAAACGCGGCGGAGTGAATGGGACGGGTCAGCAGCATGTTTCCACCTCGGCGGAAAGCGGATTCAACGCGTCCGGTGGGCCCGGAGTCACTCCTCGAAGTCCAGACACAGCCGCGTTTTGGTGAAGGGACGGACCTTCGTGTCGGCGACCTTGACGTGCTCCGGGTGAACTGCGTAGCCCTTGAGCGACGACGCGTCGGCGAAGGTCGAATCCAGCATCACGTCGGCGTTGGAGCTCGCCAGCCCTTCGATGCGGACCCGGATGTCGATCAGACCGGGGATGCGTCCGCGCAACCCCTCCAGTCCCGCCTTGATGCCCGCCTTGACCGCGGTCCTGTCCGCGATGTCGTCCTTGAGCTGCCACAGTATGATGTGTTTCACCATTTTCACGAACCCTTATGTTTGTTTTCCGCCCCCGGTGCGGAGTGGAATGATGCGCGGGGAAAAGATAGCACCGAAGCGCACCCAATTCAAATCCCCGCGTCAAATTGCGAAAGGCTCCCCGCCTCCCCCGCGACCGGGAATTGCAATTCCGCTTCGGCGGAGGTATTTTAAATATGCAATCATCATACGCAATCCAAATATCCGGAGCACTATGAAAAATCGGGAAAGATTCACCGGCAAAGTGGGATATGTCCTCGCGGCGGCGGGTTCCGCCGTGGGACTGGGCAATATCTGGCGTTTTCCGTACCTCACCGCGAAGTACGGCGGCGGGATATTTCTGCTGACCTACCTGATCCTTGCCCTGACCTTCGGATACACGCTGCTGATCGCCGAGAACACCATCGGCCGCATGACCGGCAAAGGACCGATCGGCGCCTTCCGCGACCTCTGCGCAGGCAAAAAATCCTTTCTGGGCTCGCTCCGGATCGGCGGTTACCTCAACTCGCTCGTCCCGCTGATCATCGTCCCGTACTACTGCGTGATCGGCGGCTGGATCACCAAATACGTCGTCGTGATGCTGACCACCCCGGTGGGCAACTTCCGCAAGGAGCTCCCCGGAGTGTCGCAACGGTATTTTGCCGAGTTCATCTCGTCGACGTGGTCGCCGCTCGTATACTTCCTGATCTTCGTCGCACTGATGGTCGTGGTGATCGCCTTCGGCGTGCGCCGGGGCGTGGAGCGCTTCAACAAGGTGCTGATGCCCGCGCTGCTGGTGCTGATCGTCGCCTTGAGCGCCTACTGCGCCTTTCTGCCCGACGCGGGCGACGGCTTCCGCTACTATCTGGAGCCGGATTTTTCCAAGTTCGGATACATGACGGTCGTCGCGGCGATGGGTCAGCTCTTCTTCTCGCTCTCGATCGCGATGGGGATCATGATCACCTACGGGTCGTACATGCGCCGCCGCGACGACCTCGTGGCGAACGTCAATCAGGTCGAGATCTTCGACACCGCCGTGGCGTTCATATCCGGACTCATGATCATTCCGGCGGTCGTCGCCTTCGGGGGGCGGCAAGCCGCCGAACACGCCGGGGTCGGGCTGGTGTTCATCACGATGCCGCAGGTCTTCGCGAACTTCCCCGGCGGGCAGCTGATCGGCGCGGCGTTCTTCATCTTCGTGCTTTTCGCGGCGGCGACTTCGGCGCTGTCGCTTCTGGAGACCAACGTGCAGACGATAAGTCAGGAGCTCAAGATCAGCCGCGCCAGGGCGATCGCGATCGGCGTGACCGAGATCGTCGCCGTGGGCACCATCACCATCCTCGGTTACAGCGTCTTCAAAAATTTCCATCCGCTCGGCTTCATCGCCGCCTGCCGCAATATGGACATCCTCGACTCGCTCGACTTCCTCAGCAACAGCGTGCTGATGCCGATCGGGGCGATCTTCACCGCGATGCTCGTCGTCGCCGTCGTCGGTCTGGAGCGCTTTTCCAAGGAGGTGCGCGGTTCCCGCAGGCATGCGTGGCCGCGGGAATACGTCTTCCAGCTGTGCATGACGCTGCTCGTCATACCGGGGCTGCTGGTGATACTGCTGAATGCGCTCGGCATCCTTTCCTGAAACGATTTTTTACGACATTTTGTGTGGCGGAAATACGCCGCAGTGGCGTGTTTTGCCTTGATTTTTGCCGTTTGTCAAGTAATATTATTAACATCAACTTTTTTGCTCCGGCAATTCGGACCATAACAGAAAGGGGTTACCATGAAGAAATTTCTGCGCTGCACGACCGTCATCGTTCCGATGCTCGCCGTCGCCGTGGCTCTCCTCACCGCCGCCAAGCCGGCAGAGCGGGAGGACCGGACGGAACCGGCGGAACAGGCGAATCCGGCGAAACCGGCGGAGCTCGTTCTTGCCCAGGACGGCAAAACCGATTACACGATCATCTACGACTTCGGCAACAAGGACGTGCTGGTCGATCCCGCCGTCCGCGACCTTGCCGAAACCTTGAAGGAGATCACCGGCGCCGAGTTCCCGATCAAGACGCAGGCGGAAGGTCCCTGCATCTACATCGGCATGACCCCGTCCGGAGACACCGCCGAGATCGCCTCCCGCGAACGCCGGATCAGAAGCGTCGGGAAAGACCTCTACATCTACGGCGACTACCGCTACGGCACCGCCGGAGCGATCTACAACTTCCTGACGCAGTTCTGCGGCTGCCGCTGGTACACCGCGACCGGCGACAA
>Ga0310786_10000204_pt1 | contig 100986 bp, 109 predicted proteins | sample AusTroGonzalo_MG_FD_203881 | JGI IMG/M metagenome (GOLD analysis project Ga0310786, IMG submission 203881) | Bovine rumen microbial communities from tropical cattle in Woodstock, Queensland, Australia - Gonzalo_03 (v2) (version 2) | ecosystem: Host-associated > Mammals > Digestive system >... | reverse complement strand
GATGGTACTGCCCCACCAGGTGGGAGAGTAGGTAGCTGCGGTTTTTCGAATCCCCGAGGGAGACTAATCCCTTGGGGATTTTTGTTTTCCCTTCGTCTCACCCTTATCCCCAGAACCGCAGCTCTCCGAGGGCTTACGTTACCCCCTCCCGAAACCCCTCCCCTCGGGGGAGGGACTTGTACGTGGTACCCGTGCACGATTTGACCCCTTTTTCATGCATGGCCCCCCGAAAATGACTACCCCGTGCACGTTTTACCCCCTTTTTCGTGCACGGCCCCGGAAAAATCATTACCTTTGTGTGTTATGACAGCTATTTATACTATTACTTCCGGACTGCACAATGAGAGCGAGGTGTCACGGCTGAGTGACCAGTTTCTTGCATCAGTCTTTCCTGACGGCGGCTTTGAGTATTGCGGCAGCAATTTCCAGGACTTTGGAACACATTCTCTGGACCTTATTTATGTCCGTACCGGCGGGGCTGAGGGCATTTTCAAGAGCCTCCTGCCGGAGATGCTTGCCCGTGGCATTGACCGCTACTATCTTCTTACTTCTGGCAAGAGCAATTCACTGGCGGCATCGCTTGAGATTCTCTCTTACCTTGGGCAGCAGGGACTCAAAGGAGAAGTCCTTCACGGAAGTGCGGAATATCTGCAGGGCAGAATAAAGGCCCTGGAAATAGTTGCAAAGGCCCGCAAGGAACTTGACGGAGCTAAGATAGGCGTGATAGGGGAGCCCTCAGACTGGCTCATATCTTCTCACGCAGATCCGGTTGCACTGCTGGACCGCATTGGGGCACGTCTTGAATCAATTCCCATGGAGGAACTGCTTCAGGAGATTGCTCGTTCAAAACAGGATGACGCCCCGGCCGAGGTCCCCATGGCTCCAAATGTCCGCGCATCATATCCCGGTGCTACCCAGATTTATCACGCCCTAAGGGAGATAGTTGCAAAGCATGGGCTCAGCGCGCTTACGCTCAGGTGCTTTGACCTTCTGACCAGCGTTGGAAACACCGGCTGCCTGGCTCTTGCCTCATTCAATGCCGACGGTTTCCCCGCCTCCTGTGAAGGTGATGTTCCTGCGCTGCTGTCAATGATGATTTCACAGGCCCTTACCGGCTTTACCGGATTCCAGGCCAACCCTTCCAGAATTGATGTTGAGAGCGGAGAAATACTGTTTGCCCACTGCACCGTGCCGTTCAACATGGTGCGTAACTGGCAGTACGACACTCACTTTGAGTCCGGAATCGGCGTTGGAATACACGGAGAGATTCCAGAGGGCCCCGTCACTGTATTCAAGGTGTCCGGCAAACTGGACCGCTGGTTTGCTGCAGAGGGAGAACTCCTTTATAATCAGTATGAGGACAATCTCTGCCGCACTCAGGTAGTTCTGAAGCTTAAGCCGGAGGAAGCCAGGTATTTCCTTACCAGGCCTATCGGCAATCATCATATCATTGTTCCAGGGCATTGCAAGGGCCTTTTTGAAGAGTTGCTGGGATAATGGAGAAATTGCTGGAACAGCACGGCGTAAGGCCAACGGCAAACCGGCTTTTGGTAGCGCGGGAACTTTCATCGGCCGGAAGACCGCTGTCTCTTATGGAACTTGAAGCAAGGCTTGAGACCCTTGACAAGAGCAGCATATTCCGCGCGCTCACCGTTTTCAGGGACGCGCATCTCGTTCACGCCCTGGAAGATTCAGGTGACGGCGTCCGCTATGAGCTTTGTCACGCCTCCGGGGCCGACGACGATGACCTGCACGTGCATTTCCACTGCACCGTATGCCACAAGACATATTGCCTGCACAACATTCCCATTCCGCCAGTAGCTGTACCGGACGGCTATAAGGCTGAATCTTCAACTTATCTTATTCACGGGATTTGCCCTGAGTGCTCAGAATAGGGTACAAAAAAAGGGAAAGCACCTGTACATCGCACCGCTACAACCACCTACCCTTGCTACATTCCTGTCCTGGGGGATTTGGAGGGAGCTGGTCGTGTAAGACTTTCCCAGCACAAAGATAGTAAATAATTATCTCTCCTGCAATATTATTCTGCCTTCAAGGAATCAAAGATGAAAGGCAGCACGTCATCTACGCAGTGGAATTTGCGAATACGTTTTGAACCTACCAGAATGATACTGAACGGTTTACCGTATTTTTTCTGATACTCTGCCATGACCTGGCGGCAGGCACCGCAAGGGGAAGCAGGGCTTTCACAGAGGACGCCGTGGTCTGCTCCTGCAATGGCCAGGGACTTGAAGGGAACCTCCGGATAGTTGGCTCCAGCCCAGAACATGGCTGTACGCTCTGCGCAAAGGCCGGAGGGATATGCGGCATTTTCCTGGTTGGCGCCTTTGATAGTAAGGCCGTTATCCAGCTTAAGGGCAGCCCCTACCTGGAAGTGGGAGTAGGGAGAATAGGAACCCTTTTGGGCGTCTATTGCAGCTGCAACAAGTTCCTGGTCCTCCTGGCTCATAAGGGCCGGGGAGGAGAACTCCTCATAGTTTATTACAAATTTTTTGTCTGCCATAACGCCTCTAAGTTAACAATTATATTTCATCTTTCAAAATATGCTGCAGGGCCAGGCTTGCCAGAGTGAAGCCGAAAATACCGGTTATTGGAGCCAGGGTGCCGTTTGCAACAGCCTTTCCGGGACCCGGATCCTGCTCCGGACCACGGTTGGGAAGGACTTCGTCGTCATATACGCAGAGGAAGGGTTTGGCCGGAAGCGTACGGGCCTGGCGCAGTTTCTTTCTTAAGGCCGATCCCAGAGGGCATCCCCGCACGGAGAAAAATTCGGCCACGTGCACCCTTGTAGGATCAATCTTGCAGGCGGCTCCCATGGATGAGAAGAATGCGGCAGGGGAGGCCGATGCCTCCAGAATAAGCGCCGCCTTGTCCTTAAGGGAGTCAATGGCGTCAATGACTATATCATAGCCTTTAAGTCCCCACTCAGTGCCGGCGTTGTAACGGTCCTGAATTGCTTCTACATTGCATGAAGGATTGATATCCAGGAGCCTTTCCTTAAGCACGGCCACCTTGGAACGCCCCACCGTAGATGATGTGGCCGGAAGCTGGCGGTTGATGTTGCTTACATCCACATTGTCCGGGTCTACTATTGTAAGGTGGCCGATCCCGCTCCGGACAAGAGCTTCAGCGCACCATCCTCCAACTCCGCCTACGCCAAACAGGATTACCCTGGTCCTGGCCAGGCGCTCAAGACCTTGAGCCCCCACGAGACGCTCTACGCGGGAAAATGGAGTTGTCACTGCCATGAATCAAATTTCTGGAAAGATTGGGGCAGAGGGGAGACAAAACGGAGCATCTTTCCTGACATGGGATTGCGGAACACCAGGGTATGGGCATGCAGGGCAAGGCGCTTGATGGGGTCCCACTGTGCTCCGTACTTTTCATCTCCGGTCACAGGATGCCCAAGCTCCTGGGCGGCATGTACGCGTATCTGGTTCTTCCTGCCCGTCTCCAGGGAGAATTCCACCTGAGTGTAATGCTTGTTCCTGCTTAAAACAGTGTAATGGGTAATGGCCAGCTGGCTGTCCTTTACCTCCTCAGGTAAGGACTTCATTTTCATTGACTTAGGGCTCTCTACCAGATAACTTTGTATGGCTCCGCGATCTTTTTCTACATTGCCTTCAAGCCATGCAACGTACTTTCTTTCCTGTACCAACTCCTTCCATTTGCTCTGGAGTATGTCCTTTGCACGCTCATTCTTGGCAAATACCAGTACGCCGGAAGTGCCGCGGTCCAGACGGTGCACAATCCATATCTTGGCATTTGAACGGTCCGGCCTTACTCCGGAAATCAGGTCCTCCTTCCTTTGCATGCGGGCATTTAGCTTTACGTATGCGTTAAGGATGGAATATAGTGTATTCTTTTCCTTTCCTGTAGCAACAGTGAGCATTCCGGAAGGCTTTTCCACCACAATGTAGTCCTGGTCTTCAAAGTAGATTTTTACTCCGGCCTTCTCTACGCTATCACGCGCATCCTCACGCATACTGCGGGCTATTGACACGCCTTTTGGAAGTACGGCGACCTTGTCTTTGGGACCTACCTCATAGTCAAAAGCCGTAATCCTTTCTCCGTTAACCGTAATCTGGCCCTTGGAGAGCATGTTTTTGACGCTGGTGCGGGAACGCTCCGGCATCATTTCAAACAGGGTGTCAAGCAGTTTCATCTTTCTTTGATGTATTTGTGAAGGCGCTTTGGAAGCATTGCCTTGAAATGGTCTTTCATGCCTTTTGGAACAATGACCTCCTCCACGGAAGGACAGTCGTCAAATGCGTCCTCCCCAATAACGCGGAGACCTTTTCCAAAACTGACGCGGTACATATTGATGCAGCCCTGGAATGCCCTGGGGCCTATTTCCTCAAGCGCGGCAGGAAAAGAAATCTTCTCCAGTTGCCAGCAGTCCACAAAGGCCGATTCTCCTATGTAGAGAAGGCCCTTTGGCAGTTTTATGTTAAGCAGTTCCCCGCACTCTGCAAATGAGTTGCAGCCTATGTATTCAAGCGATTGGGGAAGTTTGATTTTTTCCAGGAAGGAAGAGCGCTCTTCAAGCGGAGGCTCTACGCCAAGGCGGACATCGGCCATATAATCCTGAAAAGCAAAGACGTTGTCACATATTACCTTGCAGCCCTCCCGGACGGTGACTTCACCGGGGAAATTCTCTGCATCAAGGAGTTTTGTGCCATCCTCCGAGTAGCTGAGACAGTTCTCTCCGTCCCACCAGTCCCGGTCCAGTTCCTCTTGGGTTGGCGCTGTGATCATCTAGAAATTCTTTACGTACTCAATGTCCTTTTTGAGCATCACCTTGGGCTCCATCTTGGCCACTTTCTGGAAAAGCTTGAACTGGTAAGCAGGGGAGAGATACACTTTGTTCTCATTCTTGCCCTTGCGCCACCATTTGTAGAATGCGATGGGGTCTGTGTCATAAGGTATGCGGGCTTCAATCTCTGAACTGTAGCCGGGGAAGTCAATAAGCATTTTGAGACCGGTGATGCGGCGGTAGTATTCATAATCCGCTCTTCTCAGTTTGGATACCAGGGGGGCGAATACCTCCATCTGGTCTACCTGCAAGGTCTTTTCCTTGACTACCATTCTGTGGATTCGTACTGGATCCTTCAGCAGCCATTCTCCTACTTTCAAAGTCTCCGGGCCGTTTTCACAGTCTAGAGTAAGAAGGTCTTGCGAGAAGTAAATTTTTTCTGTATCCAGAGGGTACGTTTCCATTTTTTATACCTTACAATGCAAAGATATGAAAAAAATATTAAAATGCCCGCCTTTTTGGGGCGGGCATTGCTAAAATCATTAATAATTCTGGGCCAGGACCTGGAAATAGGACTGGGGATGATTGCATACGGGGCAAACCTCCGGTGCAGCCTTGCCAACCACAATATGACCGCAGTTGGCGCACTGCCAAATAGCGTCTCCGTCCTTTGAGAATACCTTCTTGTCATTTACGTTGGCAAGGAGCTTACGGTAGCGCTCCTCATGGTGGCGCTCAATTTCTCCTACCATCTCAAACTTGGCGGCAATCTCCTCAAAGCCTTCTTCACGGGCTTCCTTTGCCATTCTTACGTACATATCCGTCCACTCGCAGTTTTCACCTTCCGCTGCTGCGGCAAGATTATCGGCCGTAGTGGGGATGTCTCCTCCGCAGAGATACTTGAACCAGAGTTTGGCGTGCTCTTTTTCATTGGCTGCGGTTTCCTCAAAGATGGCTGCTATTTGTACATAGCCTTCCTTCTTTGCCTTGGAAGCAAAATAGGTGTACTTGTTTCTTGCCTGTGATTCTCCGGCAAAAGCTTCCATGAGGTTGGCTTCTGTCTTGGTGCCCTTAAGGGGATTTACCTGGACAAAGACTCCGGTCTTTTTGCACTTAGGACATACTTCAGGGGCCTGGTCACCCTCGTGAACATAGCCGCATACTTTGCAAACGAATTTCTTGCTCATTGGTTGTAAAAATTATAATTGTTATTGAATGATCTTGATGTCAGCTGCCTTAAGCCCTTTCCCGTTTGCTATACCAACCAGTAAATTCAGGAAACTATAATAGTTATAATCCAGGCTGCGGGTTACGTCCATGGCAGCTTTGAGTAAGGTGCGTTTAATGGGTATCTGACATAACAGAAGTTCTGCAAAATTAATGACAAAGGCCTCTTTAGTATTGATGTCAGTTGGAACATCCACGTTAAAACTTGTGTCTTCAAGCATTATCTTTGCCCTTTGTTCAACACTAACCATCTCACGCCTGCTTACGCCGCCTTTTACCCTTATTTTATCAATCTTGGATTTTCTCTTGCCGCTGTACTGCCCGCCGTACATTGCTACCATCACAAGGAGCTCAAGGTGATTAATCACAGACTGGTGGTTTACCTTGTACTCACACGGTAACGCCTCTTTTTCAATGCCCTTTAAACGGAGCAGGGCGTACAGCTGGATAATGACACCGGCAGTGAGGAAAAGGCCTACGGAGCCCTGTACATAAGCTATGAACGGGAACCAGAAATACCCTGCCGCAACAAGGAGCGCCGTGGCGGCAACCAGGCTCACTAAATTATTGCAGTTCTTGGCTAGTAAGGTAATCAGAGGCCATACAATAAAGAAGCTGCCGGCGCCGAATAAAATCACAATACCAACAAACAGCAGCAGGAGGAGTACTATCTCCAGACCATTGGCTTTTCCTTTTTTCTCTGAAATATCACGAGTGCCAAACTCTGCGTCTATCAGTTTGAAAACCAGCGGATTCCAATTAAGGACTTTAGCGTTGAAGTTCTCTTTTTTGGAAGGCTCTCCAAGAGTAAGTGCTACGGCGGTACTGTCCTTGAAAGCAACCGTCATGTTATAGATGACGTGAGAGTCTCCCGGTGTAAAGATACGCACCCCGTCATATTTTGCGTTAAATGTGCCGCGGCGTTTTTTGCCGGTAATTTCAGCTGGCGGGAGATAGCGCTGAGCAATTTCTGTATAATGCCTGCCCACAATCTTTTGCTCCACTGTAGCGGCATTGAAGGCCACGTTGTACTTTAAGTTATCCCCGCTTTTGTTCCTTCCGCTGTATATAATACCGCCAGCCATTATTAATAATGTGAGGATGCATGCGGAAATGGAAAGTATGTAGTTCTTGTACATCAGTGGTCGATTTTCTACAAATATAATGAAAAAACATAAAAGATAATGCTAAATTTGTAAGTTAAACTTTGAAAAGCCCGTAGTTTATGAGTACACTGAAAAAGATTCTCTTATGCCTTCTGGCCGTAATTCTTGTATGCCGCATTGCCATGGGGCTGCTTGCAGGCAGGCTGCTAAATGCAAAACTGGCCGATATCCCCGGCGCCAGCGTAAAAGTGGGAAAGGTTAACTTTTTCCTCCTGGCTGGAAGGGTTACGCTGCGGGATGTGGAGTTTGATCTCAAGGACTCAACAGAGAGCAAACAACATTGCCAAGGCCGCGTAGAAGCAATTAAACTGAGAAGGATAGGATGGGCAGATCTTTTTGGCGGAAAAGTGTCGGTTGGGAAACTGAAGGTGGAAAAAGGGAGCGTCAGCCTTGAAAGCTTGGCTAATTCCATGAAGCTTTCCATAGGGGAGTTTTCTTTCGGCTTCAATGATATCGGCGCAAAACTCCCGGAAGGGGACGTTGAATTCAACGACAGCCTTTATTCAGTATCCATTGACAGCCTGGACTTCCTCAGTGACGACGGTCTTTCCCGTATTCAGATAGAGCACCTGTCTACGGCCGATGCCGGTGAAATCCAGGCGCAGTCCCTGCATTTTTATAACTGCGTTCCAATGGAGGCGGTGGCAGAGAAAATGGGCAAGGTGGCTGCAATGTGGTACGATGCTAAGCTGGACAGCCTCTTCGTTGGTCCTCTGAGCATCCCCAAGATGATTGACGGCAAGAGAATAGATATTGAGAGCGTCAAGCTTGCTTGCAGTGACGTTGTCCTTTTCCAGGATGACCGCTATCCTCCGGCAGTTCCTTATCCTACTTTGCAGGAAGGGCTTAACGCTGTGAAGATGCCTCTGAAAATCCATAATATAGATGCGGCCATAAAGAAGTTAACCTTCATCTGGGAAACTGCCCCGGGCAAGCGCGGTCACGTGCCGATGTATAACATGCACCTGGCTCTTAATTCCGTAAGCAACGCCCCCGGCAATGTGATGAAATGCAAGATTCACGGAGCCAGAAAAGGACGCTGCAGTGCAGAACTCAACCTCTCAATCAAAAACGACAAAGAGGAGACTACTCAGGGAACGTTTATGTTAAAGAACCTTGACGCAAGCACGTTGAATACATTTGACGGCCCTCTGTTTGGCGCAACGGCCGCTGCCGATATCCAATCCATAGACTGCTCCTTCCAGGGAAACAAGGATAATATGAAGGCCGATTGCTGCGTTCTGTACCAGAACTTATCTGTCAAGGTAGTGGACAGTGATGTGGCCAGTTTCCTGGCCAATGCGCTCCTGCCTAAAGCCAACCCGGCAGCGCCAGGCGCAAATCCCAAGAAACCGTCATATAGTTTTAAAAGGGATGTCATGCAACCCTATCCGGCCTATCTCATCCAGAGCATAGAGCTTGGCATGATGCACACTGTACTATTTTAGCTAACTAATTTTAATGAGATATGAAAAACGGTAATTTTTTTGCTTTGCTTACCGGCCTTGCAGCCGGAGTTGCACTTGGAATCCTGTTTGCACCCGGAAAGGGAGAGGATACCCGCAGAAAACTGCGTGCTGCGTTTATGGAAGGGGACAGCGACCAGTATTATGACTCGGAAGGTGATGATGTAATGGAGGAAGAAGATGGGTCTGCTGAATGATTTAACCGCCCCGGTGGAAAAACTGGGCAAAGCTGCAAAGGATTACGGTGAAGCCAAGCTTGACACCGTAAAGCTGCAGGCAGCCAAGGGCGTTTCCCAGGGAGTTGCTGCTCTTACCTGCTTCCTTGTACTGTTAATAATTGGCAGCGCTCTGTTGCTTGTCCTTTCCTTCGGCCTGATAATGCTGCTTGGAGAGGCTATTGGCAGTTATTCAAACGCTGCGTTCATAGTAGCTGGAGGCCTTTTGCTGTTGTTCCTCCTATTGCTGCTTACCAGAAAGTGGCTGTTCCGCAACAGTTTCATTTCTACCTTTGTGAACGCTTTTACAACTACTGATTCTGAGGAAGAAGGCAAAGCCGTGACAATAAGGACCAGGGAGCAGCTGGACGCCGCCATAATGAAAAGCCAGGCTCAGGAATACAAGCAGGAGGCCCGGCTTATCAAGTATATGTCCAAAGCACAGCTATTGAACTCACCATTGAGGCTGTTTTCATTCCTTTTTAATAGGCTATTTAACTGGTAAGGCCGTGTCTGGTAAGCTGTTGATTGTCAGCATTTTATGTGATTTAGGGTGCACCTGAAGGTGCACCCTAAGTTGTGGTTTGACCTCAGTGTCAATCACTTAGGCGCCATAGCCGAATTCTTCTACCGTCTTTTTAAGGCGTGATAGTCCTTCCAGTAGCAGCGTGCGGGGGCAGGCGATGTTCAGACGTTCAAAGCCTTCTCCCGCACTGCCGTATATTGTGCCGGTGCTCACAACCAGGCCGTGTTTCTTTAGCCTGAAGGCAAAACGCTGGCTGAATCCTTCCAGTGGCTCACCGGGCTTCATAACGCCGCGGCAGTCCAGCCACATGAGGTAAGTGCCTTCCAGCGGCAGGGCCGTGATGCCGGGAAGTTCGTCTTCAAGGAAACCGTATACGGTGCAGGCGTTGTGCCAGAGATATTCTCTAAGCTGGTCAAGCCAGTCTTCTGAGTGGTTGTAGGCTGCCTGAAGGGCTGTGACGCCAAAAACGTTTACGCCGCTGCATTCGTTCTGGTGAATGGCCTGTTCAATCTTTTTATAGACTTCCGGGTCACTGGCAAAGGCATTGGCAATCTGGATACCGGCAAGGTTGAAAGCCTTGGTAGGGGAGGTGCAGGAGACTGAATTCCGTACTATGTGTTCCGGAAGGGTTGCCCAGGGGGTATAGTCGTGACCGGGGTACGTTAGCTCGCAGTGAATTTCATCGGCCACTACAAAAACATTGTGCCTGTGGCAGATTTCTCCCATACGCTCCAACTCTTCCCTGGTCCAGACGCGGCCGGCGGGGTTGTGGGGATTGCACAGGAGGAAAACGCGGGCCTGGGACACCTTGGCCTCAAAGTCTTGCCAGTCAATGGTGTAGACCCCGTTCTCATAATGCAGCGGATTCTCAAGCAGGCCGCAATTATTGTTGCCGATGGCAGGGAAGAAGGCGTTGTAGCATGGCGTCTGCACCAGCACCTTGTCTCCGGGCCGGGTCATGGCCTTGATGGCGGCACTGTATGCGGCAATAACGCCGGTTGTGGGGATAATGTTTTCCCGGCCGATGCCATTCCATCCATGCCTTCGGGAAAACCATCGGCCTATTGCGTCATAATAAGCGTCCGGCACCAGTTCATACCCAAACACACCATGATCCAGGCGCCTTTGAAGCGCATCATGGATTTGAGGCGCAATTCTAAAGTCCATATCCGCCACCCACATGGGGAGAGTCCCCGGGTAAAGGTCCCATTTCACGCTCTCTGTGTTGCGGCGGTCAATGATTTCGTCAAAATTATACATACTGCTGAGTATTTGCTAGCAAATTTAGCATTTTTTGCCGCCAATTCCATCACTAATTATATTTGCATCAAAACACATTCATTATGACCAGTTTTTATACTATTACTCAGAGCGGTGTTTGCTCGCTCTACATCAGGGTCCGCCGGGACCGTTGTGACGTCAAGTTTTCCACCGGAATCAGAGTTGATGCCGACAAATGGCATCAGCAAAAAGAGAAGGCCTCCACTATGAAACTGGCCGACCGGCTAAGGAATGGCATTGATGCATATATGCTTGAACATCCGGAGGCCTCGCCCATTGAAATACGAAGTGCCATAAAGCGGGTGTACCAGCAGGAGGTCTGCAGTCAGTATGGCAAGTCGGCATTGAGGCCGATGAAAATGACGCTTAACCAGTATATACGGCATTACTTGGAGGAGATTGGGTCCGGTTATCGGCACAGCATAAGGAAAAAACCCTTTGCAGAGAGTTCCGTCAAGTCCATTACCTATGCGATGGACGTGTTTCGCCAGTATCAAGCACTTCTGGGGCGGACGCTGGATTTTGACGACATCGACCCAAAATTCCTGTACGACTACGCAACCTATCTGGAAGGGCGGGACTTCAGGCAGAATACCGCATCAAAATGCGTCAAAGAGTTGAAGACTATTATGGGCGTTGCCAAATTTGAAGGCTATACAGACAACCATTATTTTGATAACAAACGCTACGGCCTGTCAAGGGAAGAAATTGACAGCGTGTCACTTAACGAGGCTGAACTGGTCCGGTTAATGATGGCCGATATTACCGGTATGCCATTGAAAGCCCAGCTGGCCAGGGACCTTTTCATTGCTGGTGTATGCCTTTGTCTCAGGCACTCTGATTACTCTCAGATAGACAAGTCAAATCTTGAGATTATGGAAGTGGATGGCCAGAGGGTGTGGGTGCTCCGTATACGTCAGAAAAAAACGGGAAACGAGGTGGCCATTCCCTGCAGGCCAGAGGTAAAGGCCATATTGCAGAAGTATGATTACCATTTGCCATCCCTTACGCAGCAGACGTTGAACAGGCATATCAAAAAGATTGCCCGCGCCGCCGGGATAGATACTCCAGTTAGAATCAGGTATACCAAGGCAGGGGAGAGGGTAACGGAAACGGTCCCCAAGTGGTCTCTGGTGAGCACCCATACGGCCAGGCGCACCGGTGCAACGCTCATGTACTATAAAGGAGTGGATGTTTATGACATAATGCGTATTACAGGTCACCGCTCACCGGAAATGCTGCGCAAGTACATCCGGGCCGAGGCCTTTGATACCGTGAGGAAACTGCATAATACACCGTTTTTCAGAGGGGAGTGAGCCTTCCGTTCTTGTGTGCGGCTGACGCGGTGTACAGGGGTAGGGCTGTTTTTCTTAAGTAGTTGAAAATCAGCTGGTTACGATATTTCCTCCCGTCGATTCCACCCGGAGGAGAAACCATAATGCGCTGGTAGTCAACGAATTAACAAAAACGGCAGTGTGAGGATTTGGTGCCAGGAGCACCACAAGCGGGTATATGGTTCTGGTGCCGGAGGAACCGAACTGCTGGCGGGCAAATGATGGGAAACGGCAACTAATGTATGCCAGAGGCTGATTTTGAGCTTCCGGCGGGCAAAATATGGGCAAAGTATAAAAGAAAAACAACCCTACACATATCTGTAAGGCTGTTTTCACGTGGTGCTGGGAAGAATCGAACTGCCGACACATGGATTTTCAGTCCATTGCTCTACCATCTGAGCTACAGCACCGTGTTGTTTGGGATTGCAAAGTTAGTCACTTTTTTGAAGATTGCAAACATTTGGGAGAAAAAAGTTAATATCTTTGTAAAGTGAAACAATCAAAGGATATGAAAAAGGTTCTTGTAGTAATTGACGCCCAGAATGATTTTATTGACGGAAGCCTCCGGAATGAGGAGGCTATAAAGGCGGTTCCGGGCATTGTGGAGAAGATTAACTCTTTCAGTGGTGACGCCATATTTATGACTCAGGATACACATCAGGATAATTATCTTGACACCCCGGAGGGGAAGAAACTTCCCGTAATTCACTGCGTGAAGGGAACTCAGGGATGGGATATTAATCCTCAGGTGAAATCAGCCCTTGACCTGGCAAAGCAGCGTGGGATCAACGTTACTTTAATTGAAAAGCCGACATTTGGATCCTATGAGTTGGTTGACAGCCTTAAGGCATTAGGTGATAATCTTGATATTCAATATGTTGGCTTTTGCACGGATATTTGTGTGGTGAGCAATGTTCTCCTTGCAAAGGCGGCTTTCTATGATGTGGCAAAACTCTCTGTTGACTCATCATGCTGCGCTGGCGTGACTCCTGAGTCTCACCAGGCGGCACTTCAGACAATGCAAATGTGCCAGGTTGATATCCTGTAGGGCAAGTGCGTTTGAGAAGCCTCATATCGGCATTCGCGGCAGTCATTCTGACGGTGCCAGGCCTTGCCCAGGACCAGGTCCAGGCCCAGGAGCAACCCCAGGCATCAGCGCAGAAAACTCCGCCCAAGGGCATCGTTAAGCTTGCCAAGGGCGTATGGGGCAAACTCATGGCACCGGATTCAAGACTGGACTCCATGTATGTCTTTCAGCCGGCCAAGGGCTGGGACGTGGCAGTCTCTTACAGAGGCCACTGGAACGGGATTGGCATGGAAATCCCAATCGAGCTGCATAACCAGGATGGGGAAGTGTTTGGCAATCCCGGAGTACTGAGAGCGTCTCTTGTGAACCGTATGTCAAACCATATCGGCGTAAACGGAGGGTTCGGGCCGCTTAGTATTGGGTATTCATTTGAAGTAGGGAAGGCGAATAAAACTAACAGAACCATTTCATTTAACTGGCTTTCTACCGGTTACGGTATTCAGCTTTACTATGGCAGACTGAACGAGAGCGCCATTTCAGACATTAAATTTGCAGACGATGCCGTAATTACTTTCCCGGATACTCCAACTCTGATAAATACCCTCCGGATAGACGGCTACTATGCCTTCAACAGGAAGCGGTTCAGTTATCAGGCTGCATTTACGGGGAAGATGGTGCAGAGAAAATCGGCCGGGTCCGTCATAGCCGGCGTGAAACTGCATTACTGCAATATCCACATGGACGATGGCTCTATAAAGTATATGCTTGTGGGAACGTCGGATTATACGTCTTACCAGTTTGCACTAGGGGCGGGTTATTCTTATAATATTGTAGCATATCACAGGGACGCGGCCTCCAGAAAGGATTTGCGCAGCCTTAGAAACATTACGTTCAATCTGACAGCCGTACCTTTACTTACCTTCCTTGACAAACTATCAATCAGCGGCGGCAAGACAAGCGTAATGGCAAATGGTAAGATGACTCCCAATTTCCTGGCCCGTGCAGGGATGGCTTATACCTTTGGACACTGGTACTTGAACGCCTTTGCCGATTTTCACTACAATTACTTCAACAGCACTCCCTGCAATATCCCAATTGAGGACACTTTTTACTGTTTCAACGTCAACTGCAGGATGTTTCACCTGACGGCATCACTTCAGCTGCATTACCGCTTCTAAAGCTTTTCCTCATACTCCCTGAGGGCGCGGATAGCCTTGGGGCAGAGGAGAAGAATAGCTACCACTGTAACCCAAGCCATAAGGCCCACTCCTATATCTCCAAGCTGCCATACTACATCGGCCTCCTTTACTGCGCCAAAGAGAACGGCCGCCAGCATGAGGGCCTGAAGAATGCGTATAACCAGATTCTCTCCACGTCTGCCCTTGAACAGGTAGATGACGCTGGTCTCTGCATAAAAATAATACGCCATGATTGTTGTGAATACAAAGAACACCATGGCTACGGATACAAAGCCGCTGCCAAAGCCCTTGAAGACGCTGTCTACGGCGCTCTGGGTGTAGTTGACGTAGTTGTTTGCCAGTTCCGGCGCTCCCGCGTAAAGCATGGTGCCGTCTGCGCCAAGGATGTTGTATGTGCCGGAGCACAGTATCATAAGGGCCGTTGCAGTACAAACCAGCAGCGTGTCCACGTATACGGAAAAGGCCTGCGCCAGTCCTTGCTGGGCGGGGTGGGGAACGTCTGTAGCGGCCGATACGATGGCTCCGGTACCCTGGCCGGCCTCGTTGGAGAAGATGCCGCGCTTGACGCCCATGGCTATGGTTGAGCCGATTATTCCTCCGCAGACGGGGTTGATCCCAAATGCGCCTTTAACAATGGCAGCCAAAACTGTAGGCACATCCTGTATATGGAACGCTATGACTACCAATGACATAAGTATGTATCCCAGCGCCATGAACGGAGTGATGACTGACGCCACTTTTGCAATACGCTTTACGCCGCCAAATATGACAAGTCCAAGAAGCAGCGCCAGGCCAGCTCCGCCTATCATGGGCGTTACAGGGAAAGCGTTGCTAAGGGCCGATGCCGCCCCGTTGGACTGCACGGTAGGAAGGAATACGCCGCAGGAAAGAATTGTAATTATGGCAAAGAGGACACCTATCCAGCGTTTGCCAAGCCCATGTTCAATGAAAGAGAACGGACCGCCCCTGTAGCCGCTGCTATGGGGGAACTTATACATCTGGGCCAGAGTGGATTCCACAAAAGCGGTTGAAGCGCCGAAAAAGGCCACCATCCACATCCAGAACACGGCGCCGGGGCCTCCAAAAGCAATGGCAGTAGCCACTCCCACAATATTGCCGGTACCAACCCTTCCGGACAGGGCTATGCAGAATGCCTCAAAGGAAGAGATGCCATTATCGGCCTCCTTCTTTGAAAATAGGGACTTGAGCATAAGGCCAAAACGGCGCACCTGCACCAAGCGCGTACGGATGGAAAAATACAGTCCGGCGGCAATGAGCAGGACCACAAGTCCTGGGTTCCAGACAATGGAATTGATTTTTGAGACGATGCTTTCCATTTAATCGAATCTTACTCTGGGGTTCATCTGCAGGGGAGTTCTCCATTCTATGCCGCGCTTGGCAAGCTCATCTCTTTTCACCGGCCAGTAGGCGTGGCAGAAGCCCATGCCGCGGGGGACGCCCTTAAGCCGTTTCTCACAGGCCAGTTCTACGTCATAGATTACCTCTTCCCATTCCGGGGAGCGCTGGATGGGGTCAAACAGGAGATGGGCATCCACATAGTTTACCCACCACTCCATGCTTACGTTAGGGTCTATGTAGAAGTCCAGGCGGTTTTGGATTTTGTCGGCCTCAATTACGCCAAGGACCTCATCAAAATGCTCGCATTCCGGGGTGATGGCTTCATCGGCCAGCTTTCTTAACTGGAGGAATTCCAGGCAGAGGCGGGGGACATCACGCTGATCCAGAAGCTCCCGGGTGAATATAACGTCACAGCAGTAGCGTATTTCCGCTGCATCCAGCTCATCTCCGTTAATTGGGAGCCTGTTGTGCAGGATATCAAACAGTTCACGGGCAAGGGGGATGTTTTTCCAGACGGGCCAGCCTTCTTCATTGGCATTCTTGCCCATCTTTTTAAGAATCTGAGGCACTCTTTTGGCCGATGCCTTCTGGTCCTTTTTGTCATAGACAATTTGCACGGATACAAAGTATCCCTCGGCCTCATAAATATATGGATTGGGTTTGCCGAAGACGGGGGAGTTCCAGGTATGGCCAGGCTTTACAGTGACGGGGCTGCCGGAGAACAGGAATGTAAGGCAGCCGTCTTTAAAGGAAACCACCTTTGCCGTGGGGACCTCCTCGTATACTGAAAGAAGGTCAAAGCCCGGGACTATGCTTTCCAGAGGAATCTCTTTTTGGGATGTGCCGTGATTGGCTATACCCATGTCGTTGGTCTGCCAGCTGCATCCTACGTGAACTTTGTACTGCATAGAATTATCTTTATTCACAAATATAATCATTTTTGCTAACTTTGCGCTCAATGCGTAAATATCTGATAATAATGATGTGCGCCCTGGTGGCCGTATGCTGCGGCACCAGAAGAAGCGGCGCTGTCCAGGAGGAACTTCCTGTTTCAAAAGATACGGTATATCCGCTTGGCTTCTGTACTGATTCATTCCGTGTTGTAACGGGCAGTATAAGGTCCGGGGAGAACTTTACAGGATGGGTATGCGGCCTTGGGCTTCCGCGTGAAAAAGCCTACGCCTTAAGTGTTGCGTGCGACACCGTATTTGACGTAAGAAAACTGCGCGCAGGCAACAGCTGGAGCGCTTATTATGCCGATTCCACAGCCCTCAGTTATATAGTTTATGACAACAGCCGCACCCGTCAGACCATTTTCCAGTGCAGGGATAGCCTTGCAGTATGGCGTTATGACAAGGCCGTGGAAGTAATTGAAAAAAAGGCCGATGTGACCATCACTTCCTCACTATGGAACGACATGACGGCCGCAGGCGCCTCTCCGGAACTTATCACCGTCCTTGCAGACATTTATGCCTGGACGGTGGATTTCTTCGGCCTGCAAAAAGGGGACAGGTTCCGCCTCATTTATACTGAAAAGTATTGCGAGGGTGAATCCGTGGGAATAGAGCGCGTCAGTTATGCGGAATTCCTGCGGGACAACACCTGCCTTCCGGCCTTGTACTTTGATCAGGGGGACAACGGAAATACCTATTGGAATCCCAAGGGGGAGAGCATGAGGAAGGCTTTCCTCAAGGCTCCGCTAAAGTTTACCAGAATATCTTCCGGTTATTCTCTTCACAGGCTTCATCCAGTGCACGGAACCGTGAGGCCGCACACGGGAGTTGATTACGCTGCTCCTACCGGAACACCGGTTATGAGCATTGGCGACGGCACCGTAATAAGCGCCGGATGGGGAAAGGGCGGCGCCGGCAACACGGTGAAAATCCGCCACAACTCTGTCTATACAACAGCTTACCTGCATTTGTCCCGTTTTGCGGTTAAAGCAGGTCAGCGAGTACATCAGGGCCAGGTTATAGGCTATGTCGGCATGACCGGAACGGCTACAGGGCCGCACCTGGACTTCAGGGTGTGGAAAAATGGCTCTCCCGTGAATCCTCTCAAGTTGGAGTCTCCGCCGGCAGAGCCTATACGTGAGGAGAATCGTCCTGCGCTGGATTCCCTGGCGCGGGCATTCAGCGCTTCTCTATCCGCTTACTGATACCTATAGCGCCTGACGGGCAGACCAGGCGGCAGAGGTGGCATCCTACGCACTTGGGGCCTATGAGCTGAGGCCGGCGAGTTTCTGCATTCCAGCCAAGGGCCTGATGGCCGCCATCGGCACAGGAAATTACGCAGCGGCCGCAGCCAATGCACTTGGATGTGTCAAAGCGTGGATAAACCACCGTTGTGCGGTCAAGGTCATGAGGGAGGTAGAACTTGGGCAGAAGCTCTCCTACAAGGTCTTCCAGTTTAGATATGCCCCTTTCCGCCATATAATTCTGCAGACCCAGAATCATGTCATCAATGATGCGGTATCCGTACTGCATTACTGCTGTGCAGACCTGCACGTTGTGACAACCCAGCTGGATGAATTCCAGAGCGTCACGCCAGGTCTGGATGCCGCCTATGCCGCTGAACTGGACATTCTTGAGGATGGGGTTCTTTGCCATTGCCAGGATGTGCCGAAGGGCAATTGGCTTCACCGCGTTGCCGGAGTATCCGGAGCCCGTCTGGCATCCGTTAACCTCTGAGCATTCTCCAAGAGTCACGCTCTTGATAGTGTTGATGGCCGATATGGCATCGGCACCGCCGGCGAATGCGCCCATGGCGGGCTTTGAGATATGGGCAATGTTGGGCGTCATCTTGGGGATGACGGGGATACTGACATTTCTTTTGACAAAAGCGGTGAAGAAGGTGACAAGCTCTACGTCCTGGCCTACATCGCTTCCCATGCCGCTCTCTCTCATCTGAGGGCAGGAGAAGTTAAGCTCTACTGCGTCGCAGCCGGCTTCCTGGGCCATTTTTGCAAGGCACACCCAGTCCTCCTCCGTCTGTCCCATGATGGACGCCACCACTATCTTGGTGGGAAAATCCTTCTTGAGCCGGTGAAGGATATCAAAGTCCACTTCCACGGGATTTTCACTCAGCTGCTCCATATTGCGGAAGCCGATAAAATTACCTGCAGCGTCCTTGACGGCGTCAAAACGGGGGGATACCTCATTAATGTCCTGCATGCAGATTGTCTTGTAAAAGACGCCTGCCCAGCCGGCCTTGAAAGCGCGCGCTACCATCTCATAGTTGGTGCATACGGCCGACGATGCCAGGAAGAAGGGATTCTCACAGTGAAGCCCCACAAAGTCTATCTCAAGGGAAGGAGCCTTTTGGGGAGCGGGGGGCTGTGGAAGCGCCTTTGCAATTTCCTTAAGGCGGATGGGACGGTCATAGTGGATACAGGCCTTCTGGGCTTTGTCAAGGTCTTCTTCCGTGCAGCCTTCCAGCCACTTTCCGGCCAGTTTTTCATTGCCAAAACGGACGGCACGGACGGCGCGGGCGGGATCTCCCTTTCCGCATGCTTTTGTACAGGGCGCGTCCTGACAAAGCAGGCACCGCGCGGCTTCTTCTTGTAGATGCATATTAGTGTTATTAATTGATTATTCAGGTAAATTGACAACTCCGGTATAACAGCCTTCAAACAGGATAGCTCCGGAAGTGGATTCTCCAATAAGGAATACAAAAGGGTGATCCGCATAAAAGTAAACGCGTTTGGGCTCTTCTCCTGGTCCGGCCGCTTCGCCTGGCATTTCTATAACTGTTACTGCTGCGGCTTCTGTGCCCCATTCGTCCACTGCTATACGTGCCTTCTGAATCACTTTGCTAATCCAGTAGTCATAGTGCTGTTCCTTGGACTGAAACATCTTGTCAAACTCTGCATAGCCCGGTCTGAATGGCCTGACTACACCAAGAGCGTTGAGTGCGTAGCTTAGGTCAAACTTGTTCTCAAAGTCAAACTTGGGGAGTTTGACACATACCTCTGCGTCTGTCTTGAAAGATGTGAGCACGTCTTTCCATGCAATGCCGGGAAGCTTTTTAACAAGGCCGTCCAGGTCGTTTTTGTCTGGAAGAAGGATGTACATGAAAAACTTTCTTCCGGCATAGGGCAGGGCAAGGACCTTGTATCCGTCCATCTGGGCATAGCGGTGATAACCCATATTGTTCATCATGGGAATCTGGCGGGATGAGCCGTCTGAAAGGGTGAACTTCTCATCCCTGGTAGCATAGTCCCTGAACATAGGATCATACTCGCCTCCTGCCCACTTGGCCTTGAAATACAAAGCATTCATGATGAAGGCTACCGCCTGCTCCGATATCTCAGACGATTCAATGACTTTGTCAATGAATCCGTTGGTGCTGCGTTTGGCCCAATCGTTTATTGTAGCTGCAACTTGGGCCGGATCTGCGAAATCCATATTCTCTACCGCTGCGTAGTAGTTGTCACTGACTGTCTTCTGGAATGAGGGAAGGAGAGGGAACTGGTCATTGACAAGCAGGGCATCCGTGAGTTTAAGCGTTACATCCAGGTCTACAGCAGGGAGCTGCTCCAGCATGGTTTTACAGTAGGCGTTAAGTGCATCTATGCCGTCTTCTCCATAGCCCAGGAAGTCTATGATTTGCTGAAGCGTTTCTCCGCTTGCGCCGTTGGCCGTCATGGCCAGTGCGTATTGCAGGCTGAGGGGAGATATAATGATATTTTCCCCTTTGTACATCTTTTCAAGGAAGCGGAAAGACATGAGGTTGCCAGCCTCCAGGTATCCCTGCTGCGTTTCATTCAGGGAGACCTTGGTGATTTGCTCTTTAGGTGTAGGTGATGACACCGTGATAGGGTTATTCACTTTCACCGGAAGGGCAGTGCATGAAAGCATTGCTGCAATGCAAAGAATGGAAATCTTTTTCATGTCAAAAAGCGTTACCTTCTACAAATATATGTATTTTTGCCAACCCGTGCATAAAAACGGGGGTAAATCGTGCACGGGGTGGCCAATTTGACAGGGCCGTGCACGAAAAAGGGGTCAAATCGTGCACGGGTGTATGATTTTGATGGGGCCGTGCACGAAAACAGGGTCAAAACGTGCACGGGGTGCGTGAATTCTTATTTTCGGCCGCTTCTACTTCACGTTGGAGGCGCTTGGGGAGGTTTTCCACGCAGCGGTTGCATTTCATTTCAAGGGAGTACATTCGGCCTATGCAGTAATTGGAGTGGCCGCACGGGCTACGGTCAATTTCTCCGCTATGGAGCTTGTTTACAAAATCTGTATCTCTTACCAACGCACGGGCCATCTGGATGCCCTGGAAGCCGGCAGAGAGCACCTCTTCCATCTTTTGACGTGAGACCATGCCGCCCACATAGATAAGCGGCAGTTTCACTGCAGCGCGGAACTTGAGCGCGTCCTCCAGGAAATAGGCTTCCTTATATGGTACGGTGGGTACCATTATTCGGCCAAAAACACGGACCATGGCCCTGAGCCACCAGAATTTTCGCATATCCATATAGTGAGTCATGGTTTTGAGGGGCATTGCTCCGCGCATGACCTCCATGGGCGCTTTGCTCACAAAGCCGGCCGACAGCACTATTGCGTGAACGCCAAGCCGTTCCAACTCCCGGGCTACTTCAATGCATTCGGCCTCCTTCATGCCGCGGCGGAAACCGTCGTGCATGTTCATCTTTACCACTACGCCCATATCATCGCCGGCAGCCTCCATGACACGGCTTATCACTCTCTGCATAAGCCGCATGCGGTTTTGCAGGGAGCCGCCGTATTCATCACGGCGATGGTTGGTATAAGGGGAGAGGAACTGGCTTATGAGGTAGCCGTGTCCGGCATGGATTTCTACGCAGTCAAATCCGGCCTCCCGCGCCAGCTCTACGGCGTGACCAAAGTCTTCTACCAGGGCGTCAATCTCGGCCTTTTTCATGCCGCGTACAAAGGTGGGAGAATACAGGTTGAAGCCGCTGGAAGCCCCTATGGGCATACAGCCGCAGGTGGCTCTGTGGGTCATGTTCCCGCAGTGGCCCAGTTGTATGGAGCACTTGGCGCCGGCCTGGTGCACGGCGTCTGTAATATGCTTAAGTCCCGGGATAATTTCCTCCCTCATCCAAAGCTGTCCGTCAAAGGAGAGGCCGCTCCTGTTCACTGATGCGTAGGCCAGGGTAGTCATCCCCACGCCGCCACGGGCCACGGCCACATGGTAATCATAGAGGTCCTTTGAAGGGCTATTGTCATAGGCCATGTTCTCAAAAGCGGCGGACCTTATGATTCTGTTCCGCAGCGTTACAGGGCCAATGTTGAAGGGCGTGAAAATAGGGGATTCAATCATATCAGTAGATGAAGGGGAGTATGCGCTTTGTTTTGGGATTAAGTTGTCCTGGGAATTCCTGCCGATAAAGATCATGGATACGTACTGCGCGTGGTGCCAGGTTGGCAAAGGTCCAGAGGGCAAAGACTGCACCGGCCAAGGACCAGGTAAGGATGGCAAAGCCCGTCCACTCCAGAAACTCTCCAAAATAATTTGCGCTTGTTACGTATTGGAACATTCCGCCCTTGGGGAGATAGTGTGCAGTGTCACCGGGTTTTCTGAGGTTACGGATTATGTTGTCTGACTGGATATTGATAAACATACCGGCAGCAAAAATTGCCGTACCGCAGATGAAGGGCAGGCTGGTGAGCCAGGAGGTGGGATAAGCGTCTGCTGGGGACACGTAGAATATCCATCCGCCCTGCATAAGAGCGTTAAGGGTATTGAAAAGAACGCGGGAGAGAATAATTGTAACAGGCATTCTGCTGTGTCCGCGCAGCTTCGTGGGGAAGATGAACGAACGATGGAAATAGTGACTCTCAAAAATTAGCAGGAAAACCAGGCGGACAACGTCATCTCTGCGGTCAGAGAACCACCAGAGCAGCAGCATTGCCACAAATACTGGCGCCTCCATGAGGAACCATCCCAGGTGATTGTCCACGGAGAGCCCCCATTTTGGCGTGTAGAATCTGCCGTACCCGGCATTCACGCGGTAGAGTGAAATGAATACCACTACGGCCATTGCGGCCATGGCTATCAAAAATATGTTGAACGTGTGAGGAGAGAACATCATTTAATCTTTTTCCAAATATAGGCTTCCAGCGGACCGGGCAGGAGATCAACCATGGGCGGAAGCCAGACATTCATAAAACCGGGGCTGACAACCCTGCGGCGGCGGAACATGGCCCTGAGGGCGCGCTTGACAAGCCACTGCGGGGTTTTGATAAGGCCAAGGCGCACACCCAGGCGCATCTTGTCTTCACTTAGGCGGTATAGCGGTGTGGCAATTGCCGCGGGGCAGACGGTGGTAACGCCCACGCCGTATGGCTTAAGTTCAAAGGATAGAGACTTGCCAAAACTCTTAAGATATGCCTTTGTGGCCGAATAGATTGTAATGCCAGGAGCAGGAATCCTTGCCGCCATGGAAGATACGTTAAGAATATAACCGCTTCCGCGCTGCTTCATGGCATTGCCAAATAGTATGCATATCCTTGTAACGGTTACTATATGCAGGTTAAGCATGGCCTGTACCCTGTCAATATCCTCCGGCTGCAGTTCCTTGAAAAAGAACATGCCTGCGTTGTTGATTATAACGTCCGGGAGTATGCCGGCTTCATGTGTGCACCATGTGAAGAGATTGTCTGCGGCGTTTGTTACGGCAAGGTCCTGGAAACGGGTAATAACATCTACCTGGCTTTTAAGAGCCTTTGCAGCAGCGTCAAGTTCTTCCTGACGGTTACTCACCAGGATAAGCTTATACCCGCGCCCGGCCAGCTGCCGTGCATATTCCAATCCCATCCCGGAACTCCCGCCGGTAATCAATGCGGTTTGATTCATGTTTGCTAAGATACAACTTTTTCGGCATAATTCGTTTTCCACAACTCAAAACCGTCATTTTTGCCCGTTTTTGACGGTTTTCACTCGCGGATGCAATAAAATGCTTATCTTCGCACTTATGAAAAGACAGTTTACCATTACCGCGCTTCTTTTGATGACCATAACGGCATCGGCACAGGAGCATTTGCAGAAAGGGGCCATTGCCACATCAGAGAAAAAGACTTTCACCACGGTAAAGGAGAATCCCATTACCAGCGTTAAGAATCAGCACAGAAGCGGGACGTGCTGGTGTTATGGGACCATCGGCTTTGTGGAGGCCGAGATTCTTCGCAAGAGCGGCAGGACATTTGACTTGTGTGAGATGTTTGTGGTAAACAAGGATTACATGGACTGCGCCACTCACTATGTCAGGATGCACGGTTTCAGCCAGATTTCTCAGGGAGGATCGGCCGATGATGTCATAGATGTCATAAGAAATTACGGCATTTGTCCGGAGGAGGCCATGCCTGCACCAGGGTCTCTTACCGGAGATTCCCTTGCCAATTTCACCGTCTTCTTCCCGGAGTTGGAAAAGGTGGTGAGCAAAACTGTGGTCAAGGGTGCAAAGCAGCCCATGCCCCATTGGCGGGACAGCGTCCAAACCTTTATTGACAGTTATTTGGGCCAGTGCCCGGAATCCTTTGAATACCAGGGAAAGACCTATACTCCGCAGTCATTTGCTCAGAGCCTTGGCCTGGATCTGGATGATTATGTGAGCCTTACCAGTTACACGCACCATCCGTTTGGGCAGTGGTTTGTGATAGAATCGCCCTATAAGTGGAGGCTCAAACCCAGTTACAATATTCCCATTGAGCAGCTGATGGATGTTCTGGACAAAGCCCTTGACAACGGTTACACAGTGGCCTGGGGCGGTGATGTTAGCGGAGATTTCACCCGCACGGGACTGGCATGGCTGCCGGAAGGCGTATCTCCCACTCAGGAACTAAGGCAGCAGCAGTGGGACAGCTGGGAGTTTACCTATGACCATGTAATGCTAATATACGGTAAAGCCGTTGATCAGGAAGGTAATCCTTACTATATGGTAAAGAACACCTGGGGAAAGAGCGGATTCTACCAGGGTATCTGGTATATGTCGCGTGACTATATCCAGTTGAATACCACTTATATATTCCTCAATAAACACGCTTTGCCCAATGCGCTTCGCAGGGCAATGAAATAGTATGTGGTGGCTCCTGGCATTTTGTTCTGCTGCACTTCTTGGAGGTTATGACTCTTTCAAGAAGATTGCCCTGAAAGACAATGCAGTAATCCCGGTACTCTGCATCAACACTCTTATCAGCGCTCTCATCTTCTCTCCCTGGCTGTTTGAGACCGGGTTCTTCGGATGGGGTGTGCAGATTTTTGTAATTGGCAAAAGCGTACTGGTACTATCCTCATGGATGGCGGGGTATGCTGCGATGAAGTACTTGCCGCTTACCATAGTTGGCCCGGTAAACGCTACCAGGCCGGTCCTGGTGCTTGTGGGTGCCATATTCATCTTTGGAGAAAAGCTCAATCTCCTGCAGTGGGCAGGCGTTCTGATAGCCATGCTGGCTTATTTCCTGATGAGACTCAACGGTAAGAAAGAAGGATACCAAGCCGGCAACAAGTGGATTGTATGCCTTATTCTGGCAGTCATCCTGGGCGCCGCCAGCGGGCTTTATGACAAGTTCCTGATGTCTCCTGATTATCTTGGTATGCCCAGGATGTACGTGTTAAGCTGGTACTCCCTTTATCAAGCTGTTTTGATGCTGCTTGTAACGGCCTTCCTGTGGTGGCCATCAAGGAAACACACCACCCCTTTCCACTGGAGCTGGAGCATTCCGTTTATCAGTATCTTCTTGTGCGGAGCAGACTATTTATACCTTCAGGCCTTGTCACAGCCGGAGGCGCTAATTGCCGTGGTCTCCATGATACGCCGCGGCAGCGTGCTGGTAAGTTTTGCCATAGGCGCATTAATCCTAAAGGAAAAGAACCTCAAAGCCAAGGCAATTGATTTGGGCCTCCTGCTGTTAAGTATGGTTCTGCTGTGCCTTGGTTGCATCTAGATGCCGCTCACACCGGTAACTATGATGCCAATTCCAAAGTAGAGCATTAGGCAGCAGCAGAGCATGGCCTTGCGGGAACGGGCGGCAAAAAAGTTCAGGTAAAGTGCCGCAAAAACGCTGGCAAGGCCGATAGCAAGGCCCGCACCGCGGAACCAGACGTCCTCTTCCATAAGAAGGCTAACCAGCGGATATGTGCCGATAAGTGCAAAGTGCCCGAACCAGTTTCCCACAAATGACAGGACAAATACCCATACGCCCCAGTCAAAAGCGTTTCTGCGGTAGCAGTAGACTAGCAGAATGGTTGTTACTATAACCAGAATCAATGCCGATGCTCCTTCAATGTGCGGGAAGCACATAAGATAATCATCGGCCACAATGCTGAAGTGCCAGGCACATTCTCCCGTAGACTGCCAAAGGAGCGTGCCGCCGGTATAGCCAAGCCAGAACGCCGGAAGCATCTTTCCTTCACGTCCTTTTTTGCAGGCGAGCCATCCAAAAACAAAGGCCGACACAAATGCAAGGCACATAAATGCAAGCCGGGTGGGGGAGGAATCCACCTCCTCACCGTCGTCAAGATGCGGCGGCACTACGGGTTCCATCCCGCTTCCAAAGTGAATAAACAACGCAAAGATAGCTACCAATATACCTGTAATGGCCAGAATGCCAGCCAGAGGCAACACACCGTATTGAAAGCCCTCACGAGACCCAGTTAGCGGTGTTTTACTGAAAGAGAAATGTTCCATACGTGACAAAGGTACAGAACATCCCCTGCAACCCGGTTGCAAAATGACTAATATGCAGTTGCCCCCGTGGAGATAAGTAGCTGATAATCAACGAGAAACGCAATAGTGGGTACCTCGAAAATGGTACCCACTATTTGATAATGGGCTGGCTATCAGCAATTTAGCTCCACGCAAAAGTGACAGAACCCGGCTAGTAATTAATTTTCACAAGGAGTTTTGTGGAAGAATTTGTATATTCGCTGGTAAATTCGTTTGTAGACCTATGATGAGCCCTGTTCTTACAGCACTTATGATTCCGTTCCTGGGGACTGCCCTGGGATCGGCCTTTGTGTTCTTTATGAAAAAGGACATGCCGGCGCTGCTCCAGAAAGTCCTGCTTGGCTTTGCATCCGGCGTGATGGTGGCGGCTTCCGTTTGGTCGCTCCTTATACCGGCCATTGAGATGGGGCAGGGGACATCGGCCATTTTTCCGCCGGTGATTGGCCTGCTGGGCGGCTTTGCATTCCTCCTTCTTATAGACTATGTCACGCCCCATATCCATGCAAGCGGAGAGGCGGAAGGCCCCAGGAGCAGCCTGTCCAAGACCGCCAAGCTGGCCCTTGCCGTTACAATCCACAACTTCCCGGAAGGAATGGCGGTGGGTGTAGCCATCGCTGGCGCCCTGACGGCCGATTTCAATATGGCAGGAGCACTTGCCCTGTCACTTGGTATAGCAATCCAGAATGTGCCGGAAGGTGCTATAATCTCCATGCCTCTGAGGGCCGCTGGAAACTCTCGCTGGAAGGCTTTTGGAATTGGCGCCTTAAGCGGAATAGTTGAGCCCCTTGGCGGAGCGCTGGTGCTGCTTCTGGCTACTTCCATATTGGGCATAATGCCCTATATGCTGGCCTTTGCCGCCGGCGCCATGCTATATGTTGTAGTAGAAGAACTTGTCCCGGACTATTCCCAGGGCCCGCATTCCAACATTGGCACCATAGGATTTGCCCTGGGCTTTGCCCTTATGATGGTACTTGATGTAGTGCTGGGATAAGACGTTACCGGCAAATGACCTCCAGGTGGTCTTCTATGGTGTAGTCAAACTCTTCGTCGTAGATTCTGGCGGATGCCGTGTGAATGTCTTCAAACTGGAGGGTCTCTCCGCGGTGAATTGTGGCTTCAATGGGCTTACCGTCGTGAGTGAATTGTGATTTTACTTTGAAGGTGACACTATCCTCAGTGACGTCAAGGATTAGAAGACCGGCATTATCTCCCAGGCTGTTGTAAAGGCGTGCTGCTTTAGAGTAGGGCATAAATCCCTTTTGAGCGGGGAAAATGAATCTGCCGCTGTGGTTGTAATCAAATCCTGAATGCTCCTCGCTGACCAGGAGCATGGGCGTTTTGAGTGAAGGATCGGCCTGAAGACTCTCGCTGATGAAATTGTTCTGTTCCCACTCTCCCTCAAACCTGAGACCGCTCTTGTAGGTGTAAACACCGTGGCCGTGCTTGTTGCAATAATCGGCAAATTCTCCTTCAAATATATCTCCGTTGGCATATTTCCATACGCCGTGACCTACGGTTTTTCCCTCCTGGAACTCTCCCTCAAAGCGGTTTTTCCCGTCAGAGAAGCTGCCGGTGAAATTATCCTTCACAATTACGCCGTGACCGTGTCTCTTTCCGGCCCTGAAGCCGCCCGTGTATACTTCTGTAACGGTGGATAGATGGATTCCGCACTCGTCGCTTTGGGTTTCTACACCCTGGCCGTCCATCTGGTCATTGAGCCACTCACCTTCATAATCATAGCTGTGGTAGGCGCCGCCTCCGGTGGAGGATTTGCGGTAATGACCCTTGCCGCTTCGCTCACCGTCTTCCCACATCCCGTCATAATAGGCGTAATAACCGTTAAGCTTATACTCCATCCGTCCCCGTCCATGAGGCTTGCCGTCTTGGCTCACGGAGCCATTGTATACATCTCCGTTTTTAAAACGGATGGTCTTGGACTCAGAGATATATTCCTCCTTGTGCTGATCATACAGTTCTTTACAGCGCAGGTCTCCAAGTTTTGCTCCGGTGCTCCAATATCTCAAAGCCTCGTTTACGTCCGGCATCATGTCCTTGGTCCATAAGCCGGCATAAATCAGCCCTCCAAGTTCTGCATAAGAGGAGACGTCTCCGCCTGCTATGGCCGATGAAAACTCCCATCCTGCCATAACATAATTATGCTTTTCCATTAACTCCAGGCCTTTCTGGCGATGCTCAAGGGCGGTTGTTTTACTCATAGGGTGTGCGTTTTTGTGGTCTGACTTGTAAATATAAGTATTTTTTTACAATCTGACCAAGTGTTGGTCAATGATGTGATCTTCCTGCCCAGATGACTCCCGCCAGGATGGCGGCACTGCCAACAGCTGCCCCAAGGGTCATTCTTTCTCCAAGGATGGCCGTAGCGGTAAGCAGTGTAAAGACTGGGTTAAGGTACACGTAATTGGTGGAAGTCACGTTCCCCAGTTTGTCCATGACAAGGTTCCAGAGAATGAAACAAACAAGGGACGCAATAAGGCCGAGGAAAAGAAGGTTTCCCCAAACTGCCGTCTGCCCAAGTATGACCGGAGAGAATGACTCCCCGTAGCCTCCCATGAAAGGAAGGATGGTTATAATACCGTAGAAGAACACCTTCCGGGTTGCGGTCACAGTTCCATACATGCGTGTCATCTCCGTCATAAAAAGGCTGTAAGCCGCCCAGCAGAGCGCCGCTCCTATAGCAAGAAGGTCTCCCGCTGCCGATACCTCAAGCCGTGCTCCGTCAAAGACCACCAGGGTCATCCCGCTCAGGGCTAGGACGGTTCCGCCCACAAGCGGCCAGCCAATCCGGATGTCTTCCAGGCTTTGGGCAAAACGTCCCTTGCTTAAACGCTTGAAAATAAGAGTGAAAACCGCCGTGAAAAGGGGAGCGGAGCATACCAGAAAAGCCACATTGCATGCCTGGGTATAGGCCAGGGCTGTGTTTTCCGTAAGGAAATAGAAAGACCCGCCGGTGACACCAAGGATAAGGAAAACCAGTTCTTCCTTCCAACCATACCAGAGTCTTCTGTCTTTACCGGAAAGAAGGATGTACAGCCATATCCCGGCATAAGCAAGGAGAAAGCGGATGAAGAAGATAGGCACAGGATGCAGCCCTGCGCCGATAAGCACTTTGGTGGATACGAAGGTCACGCCCCACACGGCAACCACCGCCAGGGCAAGAAGATGATATTGAAACTGTTTTCCGTTTCCCATTTGCTCAACAAAAGTACCTAAAAGGGGAGAAAAATACAATTATTTACAGTATATTAGCATTATGAAAACCATAGAAGTAGTTGCAGCCATAATCCAAAAGGGGGACAGGATTTTTGCCACCCAGAGGGGTTATGGCCCGTGGAAGGACTGGTGGGAGTTCCCGGGCGGGAAGATTGAGCCCGGTGAGAGCCAGGAGGATGCTCTGAGGCGTGAAATCCGGGAGGAACTGTCGGCCGATATTAGCATTGACAAGTTTCTGTGCACTGTGGAGTACAACTACCCGGAGTTCCATCTCACCATGCATTGCTTTATATGCTCCATGCAAGGCGATTCCCTGCATCTGAATGAACACGAGGCGGCAAAATGGCTGGAAATTGGTCAACTTGACAGCGTAAAATGGCTCCCGGCCGACAAAGACCTTGTGAAGAAGGTAAAACGTGATGTCCCCGCCAAACCCCGTGGAGCCAAATGATTGATTATCAGCGAAAAACGCAAAAGTGGGTATCTCGAAAAAGGTACCCACTTTTTGATAACTACCTAATAATCAACCACTTCGCTCCACGCAATAATGACGTGTCGCAGGTCCGGCGACTTTGCGTTGCGGGTCTGCGTTTTTGGCGTCACCTGCGACGCAAATCTTGCTCTCAAGGCATATAGCGTTGCAGGTCCGGCATAATTTGCAGACCTGCGACATTCTTCTGAGCCATGGGATTCTCGACTCCTAAATTGCATTAAGCAACTCAGCAAACTGGACGCGGATCTGGGAGAGGATTGAGCGCCAGTCTTTCAAGGTTCCGTCCAAATTGTCGGACACCGCTTTGAAGCAGTAGAACGGAATGTCGTACATCCGGCAGAACTGAGCGGCGGCGTAAGCCTCCATGTCAAATAGGTCATATTGCGTGGAGAGCTCTTTTACCTGCTGGGGGCTGAATGTTTGCGTGCTCATGAAATAGTCTCCGGAAAAGACGGAGCATCCGTCTCCCGGCAGATCAATCTTGTCATAGATAAGTTCAGAGCCGCCGTTGACAAAGTGCCTGCAGTTCACTATTTCTCCAATAGGGAAACGGGCCGATCCGGCACTGCCGATATTTAAAACCACCGGCTGAGAAGAGTGGTCCCTGGTTTCATTCCACTTTACCAGTCCGCTGAACATTCGCATTTTACCCATCCCGGTGTACACTACGGGGAAGGGAACATCGGCCGGAGAAATCTCATCCTTTTCTGCCACAAACAGAACCACCTCACGGCCCTTTAATTCATTCAGTATCTTCTTGTCAATCATATTATATTTACGGTTACATCAAGCAAAAGTTCAGATTCAGACATGCTCTGAGGATTGGTGCCGGGAACGCCCTGAGGCACATCCATTCCAAGTTGGCCAAAGAGCCATTCCCAATAGGGCGGCATGGTCCCGTCCGGGGCCAGCCAGTTCATGGGTTCGCTCTTGAATACCTGGCGGCCATCGGCATCAAGATAACACACCTGTACCAGTTCTGAACAGTATAAATCCTCATTGTCCGGCAGGAAGCGGACATCATATTCCCGGCCGCAGAGGGCAAGGGCCCTTTTCACGGCAGCATCGGCATCTATGCCCTTGACGCGTTTGACAATAAACTCCGGATAGCTTCCGTCTCCAAGGGTGAAATCCCTCAGGAAGGTATCCAGCGGATGGCGGTCTACTCCGTGCTTAATTGTGGCGTCAATAATCCAGACGCTGTCGGCCTTCACCTGGGCAATTGCAACGTGAATCAGATTCACTTCTCCTTTTTCACCGGTAGCCGAAGCGATGGCTTCATCCATGGCCCCTGTACTGGCATCGTAACCCGCAGGAAGGCCAACAAAGATGAGGTCTCCGTTGCGGAGCCGGTCTTTCCCGTTTCCGCAGGCAATGGCAAGAAGAAGAGTAGCTATTATGAATAAACGTGATTTCATTTTATTGATTCATGCAAAGGTAATGATTATCTGTTTTGATATCAAGTATTAGAGTTCTCCTCCTGGTAGATAGTGTCAAATAGCGATCGCAGGCGCTCCTCATCTTTGATTATGGCCCTCAGTTTGGCCAGAGGTTCCTCATTGGGGGAACCCGGAATAAGAAGATGCAGATATCCGCCTTCTGCGTATTTCTCATGAAGATGCTCAAGTGTTCTGATCCAGTGTCCTTCCTTGTTAAGTTCCGGGTAATGTGAAAGACCAAACTGAACAGTCCTTCGGATAATGGTTTCCGGGACAATCATCCTGTCTGCCTCTGCAATAAGGGCACCGTAGATACTGCGGGGCGGGGTTGCAGATGAAGCCCGGTGATCTTCTGCAGCTTCCGCGATAATCTCTATCTGGTCTTTGGAGAACCATCGGCCCAGACGCTCGTCTGAGCGGATAATCCGTCCGCTTTCCAGGTGGTGTGTCTTTCGGTCCACCTCCAGCCCAAGGTCATGGTAAGCCGCAGCGGTATAGAGCATATCTGCGTTAATATCATAAGATTGTCCCATAGCCAGCGCCCTCTCTATGACCGCTCTTGCATGGTCTTCCCGGTGCGCCTTGTCAAACGCGGCGTAGCGGGGAATAATCATACTCTCAATAAAAGCAGCAAGTGAAGGGGTAATCTTAATATTGCTCATGAATCTTATCTGGAAATTTTGCCGATGACTAAGATAGAAATAATCCGTGAGACATGCAAAATTCAAGCATCGGCAAGCTGGGAGCTGTGGTATTCCATGGCTCAAAGGTATGTCGCAGGTCTGCAAAAAACTGCCGACCTGCGACGCTATATGCTTTGTATGGGTGATTTGCGTCGCAGGTGACGCCAAAATCGCAGACCTGCGACACAACGATGCCGAGCCTGCAACGTTTTAAAGCGTAACCTGCTACACTTTGACCAGCAGGAGGAGCACTATTCACGCACCGGCAAGACGGGAGCCGTGGAATTCCTTGGCGCCGGTGACGGAGGCAATTTCGGCAATATTGCTGTGGGTGACGCCGCAGCCGGGCATGACGCTGATTCTTCCGGCCGATTGGCGTACCAGTTCCCGGAGCACAAAGCGCCCTAAGTATGCTGTGGGGCAGCCGCCGGAGGTGAGGACGCGTTTAATTCCAAGGCCGATAATATCTTCAAGCGCAGCCCTAAGGTCTGCAGCCTCATCAAAAGCTCTGTGGAAGGTAATGTCCATGGAACCGGCTTCATGCACAAGCCTTGAAACAGTCTCAATGTCTATGGTGCCGTCGTTTTTAAGCGCCCCTATAACCACTCCGTTTACGCGCATCGACAAGCACTCCCTGATGGAGAGTAGCATCTGTTCCACTTCCCCGGGAGAGTATACAAAATTGCCGCCCCGGGGCCGTATTAGCACGTTCACGGGTACATCCCCTGCGGCGTCAAGCGCACTTCGTATCAGTGAAGAAGAAGGCGTCACGCCGCCAATTTCCAGCTGCTCACATAACTCTACACGGTTTGCGCCAGCACTCACCGCACGGCGTACGCTTTCCAGATCCGGGCAGCAGGCTTCAATGAAATAACTCATAGCTTGGGGATTATTCTTTCAAGGTCTGCGGCAAGAGAAGTATTGTATCCGCTTGAAACGTAGAAGACTCGGCCAAAACTGTCGGCCAGAACTATTACGGGAATGTTGTGCGGCCCGGGGACGGACTCCAGAAGGGGAGTATCGGCCGGCAGTTCTACCACAGGCCTTCCCCATGAATCAAGTAGTTCCTCCACGGCTTTGAGCTCACTTCTGGCATGGCTTGTGGGCTCATCCTTGTCTCCCATGATGGTAATAAGGAAGCACCCGCGGCCCGTCTGGGGAAGCAGGGAATCAACATCCATATTGCCGATAACGGAGGGCTTGTCTCCGGAATCCCTTACCACGGGAACAAGATCCCGGCTTTGCCCGCCCTCCAGATTGAAGAATTCCAGGCGTACAAGGACGCTGCCGTCGGCAAGGCGCCTTCCGGTAGTGAGTAGATAATAGCCCTGGTCCACGCTCAGGATTTCCGGGAGACCGGTCTCCTCATAATCCAGCAGCAGAGTACCATCCGGGCCAATCTTGGTAAGTGTATAGTCCCTGAAGTACCTGTCAGATGCCGGCCTCAGGAAGGCCTGCGGCGCAGTCTTTTCCACCGCCCCGGTCACAAGGTCCATCTGAGCCTCAATTCCAAGCGTGCGGCAAAGAGCCACGTAGAAGATTTTGAAGCCAATGGGATCGGCCTTACGGGAGCGCCAGACGGCAATGGGGGAGGTGCGGAGATTCTGCGGATTTCGGCCTTCAATAACTTCAATGTTTTCCTTGCACCAGGACATGACTTCCTCCTTGGTGGAAAGGCTTTTTACCTCCTCAGAGGCCAGAATTTCAGCCCTGTAAGGCCTCAGATGCTCAAGTTCCACGCGGGCCGATCCGGTGCCAATGATGGCGTCTTCCAGTACGGGATACTTGACATCGGCCATGTCTTTTGCCGATAGGTGGGCCAATACGACGCCGCCCCATCCCGGATATGCCTCAAGGAACTGCTCCACGTCGTGATTGACGTGGTCGTGGGAGGCTCTGATTGAATCTTCCAGGGACAAGCGCCTGTTATTTTCCTCCACCATTTCAGGGGTTGCGGCCGATTCCAGAGGATTCTCTGCCGGCGGGGTAATCTCCAATTCATCGGCAAATTCTTCTCCAAAGAAATGGTTCAGCTCTATTGTAAGTGACTCCCCGCCAGCCACGCCGTAGCCCAAACGGTCTCCTTTCCAGGCCAGGACAAACATGTCCCCGCAGCCCATGTCAAGCGATGCGCGTCCGCGGGAATCGGCCTTATATGTGACTACGTTGTAGAATTCTGCGTAATTGTATATGCGAAAGCTTACCTGTGCTCCCTTGGCGGGGCGGCCGTCCTCAAGTACAGTTACGGTAGTGCGCCTTGCTGGAACGTAGCCGCGTATGACATTGATTTCCGTATAGCAGGGGGTGCGCTGAATTACGTCTTCCGGGCCCTTATAGTCTCCGTATACTTTGGTGTGGAGGATCATCGACCTGGAAACTGAGGCGTTGAACCAGGCCCTGTCAAGTGTGGGTTCCGGCTCACAGGCGCCCATGAAATGCCAGCCGTCGCCGGTCCATACTTCCACCCAGGCGTGGTTGTCGTCAGTGTGAGCCCAGCGCGGGGTGTAAACCTGGCGTGCTGGAATGCCGGCGGCTCTGAGGGCTGCAACCGTGAGGACGGATTCTTCTCCGCATCTGCCTACTCCGCGCAGTATGATGTCCTGCGGTGAGCCAGTTCTGGCATCCGAGGGCTGGTAGGTGGCCTGCTCATGGCACCAGTGGTTGATTTCAAGGGCAGCATCGGCAAGGGACATTCCGCGGACTCTTGCGCAAAGGGTGTCCGCATAGACGGTGCGGAAATTGTCCAGGGTCTCGTTGTTTACCCGCAGGGGGAGGACAAAGTGGCGGAATTCTCGCTCCGGGATATCCCAGCCCATGCTCTGACGCACCTCAAGGGTCTTTTGTACATTCTCCTCCCAGTATTCCCGCGGGTATTGGAGATTGTCCGGAAGGGGCATGTACCGGTACAGCCAGTCTACATATTTTTCCTCCTGACTTTGACATGACATCAAGGCCAGGAGGACGGCAAGTGCTAAAAGGGGACGTCTCATGCTACTGTTCGTCAATGCCGATTTCCCTGCGGAAGCCTTCTACTTTACGTTCAAACTTGTTGATTCCCAGCAGGGCAAACAGGTAAGCAGCTCCCATGGCAATAACGCCAAGGCCAATCAGAGTTGAGAGCGTTGTGGCTGTCACTTCCGGATTCTTCAGTCCCAACACACCAAGTACGGCGCCGCATACGCCCAGCAGCAGGATAGCCCACCAACCCGGGAATCCAACTCTTTTGTAGTCAAAGCTGTTCACGGCTATGATGACGCTCTCAATGAGAACCCACATGGCAAAGATTACCGGCAGTGAGAATGCCAGGAAAAGGTTGTTGCCAATGAACACTATTCCTAGGAATATCTCCAGCAAGGCACTGAGCATGCGGCTGCCGCTGTTTGGCAGGAACATCTGAGTACGTAAAGTGAAAACCAGTTTTGCAATACCGGCCGCCAGAGTAAAGCAGCCAATCAGCCATGCTGTAGTGAAAAGTGTAGCAGCGGGTTTGCAAATGCAGATTACGCCAAGGGCTACCAGCAGCACACCTGCAATAGCCAGCCAGATTTTAGAACTCTTTTTCATAATTATGATGTCTTTTGATGCTAGTACTATCAAATCCCGGTCCGGAGCCTTTTTGACTGACAATATGACATGTTTCCCAAGGCCGTGCACGTTTGGGGGGTGTTTTCATGCACGGGGTGGCTGATTTTCCGGGGCCGTGCACGATTTGGAGGTGTTTTCATGCACGGGGTGGCTGATTTCCCGGGGCCGTGCACGATTTGGGGGTGTTTTCATGCACGGGGTGGCTGATTATCCGGGGCCGTGCACGTTTTGGGGGTGTTTTCATGCACGGGGTGGCTGATTTTCCGGGGCCGTGCACGTTTTGACCCTGTTTTTGTGCACGGCGTATGCCGTGCCCCCACTGTCATTCTGAGCGCAGCTATGAATCTATTGCTAATCACCTGAAAATTATTATCTTTGAAGAATGAACAGCCTGTGGCTGTTTGGACACTAAAACGAATCACCGTATGAAACGCATTCTTTGCTGGTTGCTAATTGCCTTGTCAATGGTTGTTTCCTGTAAAATGGAAGCAGAAGCTGCTTTATCCATGACTGGCCCAAGGACCATCAGCTTCACAAAGGAGGGAGGAACACACAGCTTTGCCTTCTCCTGCAACAGAGAATGGAGTGTGACTTCTACGGAAACTTGGTGTCAGGTAACTCCGCCGTCAGGTCACGCCGGAACTGGTGATATTTACATAAGCCTGACCTGTGAACCAAACCAAACATACAATCCACGTACCTGCACTCTGACAATCAACTCAGGAGAGTTGGAGGAAGATCTCACGGTAAGGCAAGGCCAGAATTACGGACTCTTCATAACCTCTCCGGAATATGAGCTCTCCAACAATGCACATACTCTTAGCGTTGTAGTTAAAGCTAATGTTGAGTTAGAAGTGACTCCGCAGGCCGATTGGATTAAGTACATTGATACTAAAGGACTTGTATCATCCGTGGTTACCCTGGATGTGGAAGCAAACAGTTCATACGATGACCGCACCGGGACGGTATTGGTAAAACAGACTAACGGTGATCTTTCCGGTGTCATAACCATCACCCAGAAACAGACTGACGCGGTTATTGTAGAGCCGGTCAGCATTGAAGTTGACAATAAAGAGCAGACGGTAGAATTGAATGTTAAGAATAATGTTTCATACTCCGTAGTTATACCGGCCTCTGCTCAAGACTGGATTTCAATTACTCAAACAAAGGCCCTGACAGAAGACAAAGTCACTCTGATAATCGCCAAGAATGCCGATTACGATGACAGGGAGGCATCCATTACCGTTAAGCAGACAGACGGCCCGGCAACTCAAACAGTAACGGTTAAACAAGGACAGAATCTTGGACTTTTTATTACAAACTCAGATTTCCAGGTGTTGAGCTCCGGTCAGACTCTGGAGGTAGAGGTGAAAGCCAACGTAGAGTTTGAGGTAACCTCTGAGGTTGACTGGATACAATATATTATAACCAAGGCACTTAGTTCATCTACCATTGTCCTGTCAGTAGACAAGAACGACGCCTTCCAGGAGCGCACAGGCACTGTCAACGTAAGGCAAACCAATGGCAGTTTGAGCGGGACCATCACAATTAAACAGGCATCGGCCCCAAAACCTCCTAAGGAAGGGTTCATTGTGGTAGGATACGCAACCTATTGGGACAGCAAAATGCCGGACCCTACCTTCCTTACCCACATCAACTATTCCTTCGCCCATATTAAGAGCGACTTTGAGAGCCTTGACATCAAAACTCCAAGCCGCCTGTCCAAGATTGCTGCGTTGAAGAATACCTATCCTGACTTAAAGGTCCTCCTTTCTGTGGGAGGATGGGGCGCCGGCAACTTCAGTGAAATGGCAGCCGATGCAAGCCACCGGGCCAAGTTCTGCCAAAACTGCAAAAACGCTGTTCAGCAATATGGCCTGGACGGAATTGACCTGGACTGGGAGTATCCCACCAGCAGCGAGGCCGGCATATCGTCCTCTCCTGATGATACAAGGAATTTCACTTTGCTTGTGCAGGAACTGAGGAGCGCCCTTGGGACTGATAAGCTTCTTACGATGGCCTCTGACGCCAGCGCCGACTATGTTGACTTTGTATCGGCCGGTCCCTATCTGGACTTTATAAACGTCATGACCTACTGCATGGGCAAACCACCGTATCATAATGCCGGCCTGTACCCTTCTTCCATGACTAAGCGCAGTTGCAGTGAGTCCGTAACCAAGCACTATAATGCGGGCGTGCCTTATGACAAGATGGTGATGGGGATTCCTTTCTTCGGCCACGACGGCACTGAGGAGGTGAATTTTTGCGACATCAATATCGGCACAAATACAAAGAAGTGGGACGATGACGCAAAAGTCCCTTATCTTGTCAATTCAAGCGGCAAGATGGTCCTGACATATGACGACGCTGAATCCGTAGGGCTCAAGGCCTCATATATCAAAGAGAAGGATCTCCTTGGGGCAATGTACTGGAACATTGAGGCCGATGATGATAACTGGACTCTGTCCAAGACCATTGCGGCCACCCTTCTTGACTGGGAGGAACCGGAGGAGCCGGAGGAGCCATCGGCCGATGCCTTCCTTGCCACAAACCAATACGTGGAGAAATTCCTGGAAGAGGTTGACTATGGTGACTCTGAATATACCTATTCCAGCGTCATCGGCTATCCTGGAGGCGGCCCCAGCGTTAACAATGAGGAAATTCCGCCCACTTACACTATTCAATGGACGGCTTCTTCCAGCGGGACTCAGGAACTGACTGTATGGGAAGGGGATTGGAGCAGAAAGTATTCCATCAGTGCGGGCGTAGGGAAACAGGATATAACCAATTTGGTCCCCGGGACAGAATATCAGTGGAAAGTCACCAGATCAAGCGGAAGCGTGAACGTGGCAAGCGGCAGTTTCAAAACACGGGGTCACCTGCATCAGGTGTTCTATGAGCCCAATGTGCGTAACGGCAGGGACCTTGGCGGCTACAAGGGCTTCAACGGTAAAACTGTGTCTTATCACAAGCTCTATCGCGGCGGGCAAATTGACGGAAAGTATTGTAACAGCAACGGCCGAAAGGAAATGCTGGCAGAGGGCATAAAGGCCGAAGTTGACCTCCGTGAGGCCGAAGATGTACCGTCCAAATCACCTCTTGGCAGCAGCATATCATTCTATGCCCCCGGATTTGACAGCGGCTACAACCACATGGTGAGGGACAATCCTGAAAAGGTTAAAAACACTTTCTGCTGGGTTGTGGCCCGCCTTAAGGAAGGCAAGCCCGTGTACTTCCACTGTGCTGCCGGCCGTGACCGCACTGCCACTCTGGCTATCCTCCTTCTGGGGTCTTTAGGTGTAAGTGAAAGCGACATGGCCAAGGACTATGAACTTACCTATTTCACGCCCTCAGACTGGGGAATGTCCAAAGACGATGACGGTAATCCCGTATACAAGCACACCAGGGATAATTACAGCTACAAATCCGTCAAGACTACTGTTTATAACCAGACAAACAGCGGCACCTATCAGGAGCGCATCATAAAATACCTCCTCAAGATAGGAGTAACGCAGCAGGAGATTGATGACTATCAGAGAATAATGCTGAAATAGGCCGATACAGTGTCTTTCCCGGCTTGACCGGGAATCTCACACATGGGGCGTATTTGCTAAAGCGCTGATAATTAGAGTTTTATGCAATCTCCTCCCTTCGTTTCGAACGGGAGGAGATTTTGTATATTGCTGATTATCAGCTTATTAACAAAAACGATCGGCGACCAATCAGCCCAGGCAGTCAGAGCTGTTGTCTATCTGAGCGATTATGTCACGCAGGACGCCGTTGAAATCAATGACGCGGTTTGGCTTGGGGGAGTAGCCAAGGATAACCACCACAAGTTCTTTTGACGGGATAATATAAATCTCCTGGCCGTCGTGACCCTGGCATGAGAACATGTCTTCCGGGACGTCAGGACAGACGTGGTTGCGGTTGAGCCAGAAGAATGCTCCGTAGCCGCCATTACTGGCCGATGCCGGCGTTGAGCTGTACTCTACCCAGCCTTCCGGCAGGATACGCTGCCCGCCGATGCAACCGTCTTCCAAGTAAAGTTCCCCGAAGCGCGCGAAATCTCGGGCTGTAACATAAAGGTAAGAGGAACCAACGGGCGTGCCGCTCATGTCAGGTTCAAAGTGGGGATTGGCAATGGCCAGGGGCGCAAAAAGCCTCTCACGCATATAGGACAGGAAGGCCTCGTCAGAGGGGAACAGCCCGCGGAGATGGCGCATCACAATATTGGTGCTTCCGCTGGAGTAGTACCAGACGGTCCCAGGCTCATTCTCCAGGGGCTTGTTCAAGGCATAAAGACCCATATCCGTCTCACGGTGCAGCATGAGATTCACGTCTGAGCGGTTGCCGTAGTTCTCGTTCCACTGAAGGCCGCTCTGCATCTGCATCAGGTCATTGAGGGTGATGGTGCTCCTTTCATCGGCCTGCCATTCAGGAATGCCGATAGGGGCGTTGATGTCCACAAGCCCGTCCCCGGCCATTATACCCACGAGGGCATTGGTAAAGCTCTTTCCCATACTCCAGCTAAGAAGTTGGGTCCCGGAAGTGATACCCTGGTCATAACGCTCAGCCACAACCGCGCCCTTGTGCAGTACCACAAATGCAAAAGGATGGCCGTTATAGGCACGCTGATCAACCAGCTTTTGGGCAATGGGCTCCAGGCGGGCCGTAAGCTCAAGATCCCCGGGCTGAAGGTAGTCCTCGTATGCATCCTTCGGGAGCGGGTATGCCTGGGAGAGGAACTCCTTCTTACCCTTCCCCCGGAGAAGTGTCACGCCATAGCCTTCCCTGTAAGCCGCCGTTGAACTGTACCAGAGGAAACGGCTGGTGACCGTCTTCCGGTCAAAATCAACCTTGTTGCGGTTGTACTTGATGAAGGAGAAATTCAAGTCCAACGCTTCCACATCGGCCTGCGTACGTCCGGAGACAAATACGGCCGATGCCAGATTCTTTGCGGCGTAGCCCGTGATGATGGGCATGAGGGTGTTAAGGTAGATACATCCGCCGATTACGGCAGTTACCAGCACCGCTGCGGCTATCCCAAGTATCTTTTTAATTTTCATGGCTTTGTTCCTTTCTTTTTGATATACAAAGGTAAGAAAAAAACGCCCACCGCTAAAGCGGCAGGCGTTTTTGTATCAATAGTTGGTTGGTTATTTGCGCTCGAAAACAAAGGTCTCAACAACTAACCTGGTCTCAGACTTGAATTCACCGACATAAGTCTCTTTCTCATCTTCCCACCATTTGGAGTCAGGAGTCAGCGTAATGGCGCTACCAGTGAGGGAACTCTTGGCACCAGCGATAATGAAGACACCGGTGTAATCCTGAAACTCTCTTCCAGCAGCAGAGGGGGTCATTTTGAAGGTGGTGGAAGTGGGGAAGGTCAGCGTGTAAGTGATTTCACCGGTGGCGCAGACCCATTCTGTACCAATAAGGGACTTGGCGTTGTCAATGTCCTTCTGGCAAGAAGAAGTGAGGGCAATGGCGGTCACAGTGATGACGGAGCCAAGCAGAATAGATAAAAACTTTTTCATAGATAATTTATTAAAAATATTGATAATCCATTAAAATCGTGCAAATATACAAAAAAAACTGATACTCTAATTTTTTGACCTTGAAAAATGTGCCGATATAAGGGGGCAGGTGGCCTAATCGCTTATGATGTCGCAGATAAGCTTTATGCTGGAAATGACAGGATATAACTTGGCATCCTTAATGTTGTCCTTCAAGGACAGCCATGGCGCTGAGGTGGCATCGATGGAGTCATAAAAGACCACTCCGGGGACATGCTCTGAAAGGAGTTCCTGCAGGGCCTTGGTCTTCTGCTGACAGAGGAGCTGGTACTGACGGTCAAAACCGGACTGGACCTCCTCCGAGCAGCGCTCACTATAAAGCCGCGGGATATCACTGTACTGCTCTGCCGTGTTGATGGATATAACAGGGGGGAGGTTATCTCCCTTTTTGTCGTTGTTAAGTACCCAGCAGTGAGACACATCCTCCGTGGACTCTGGAGTCTTCTCGTCCGAGAGGACGGTGATATTGGCGCCATAGAGGGCTATCCGGTCCCCATCGGCCGCAAAGCGTACCTTGTCCAGATCAATGCCGATACTCCGCTTGGCGCGGTGCTTGCCGATATAAAGGACCGTCTTGTCCTTGGAATGGAAGAGGTTGTCTTTCAATTTGTCCCATTTCTCACGGAACCCTTCCGGATCCCTGGGTTTGAAATGCGGGTCCTCCAGGAGCTCTGCCAGAGGGACCTCCTTGACAATATACTCGTCAAAAGTCGGCCTGGCAATAACGTACTCTCTGATGTAGTTCATCTCCATGGGGGCGCTGGCTATCTGGCCCCATGTATTGAGGCAGCTGGACAGTTCCCTGGTCTTGTTCTCCAGGGCTGTGACTTTCTCCTTCAGAGCCTCTTCCTCTTTCTTCCGCTGATAGATCTCATCCTCTTTCTTTGCGATGATGGTCTTCATAATATAGTTCATCGGCTGGAAGGCCAGGACCATACATATGATTGTTATGGCGTTGGAGAGAATCAGGGCAAGCGGAGCAAGAATCTTGGGGATGAAAATGAACACACCTACATTCACTGCGATAAGGATAACGCACAGGGCAACTATCAGGTTGCTCTTGAGCAGGCTGCCTTTATCGGCCAGTTCCTTTATCTTCTTCCGGGGGAAAAGCTTCATATTATTATCATCCAGGTATCAGTCAATTTATGTTTACAGTTATCGGCCGATTCAGACGACCGTCTTGCTACAGCGCAAAGATATACAAAAAATCACTATCTTTCGGGAAAAATAAGTACTATCATGGATTCATTCCTTACCCTTGCAGCAAAGCGCTACTCCTGCCGCTCTTTCACGCAGGAACCCGTAGCAGAAGACGATATCCATCGTATTCTTGAAGCGGCGCGTCTTGCGCCCACGGCCGTTAACCGACAGCCCGTCCATATATGGGTTATCCAGGGGGAAGAACGCCGTCAGGCAATGAAAGCAGCATCGGCCTACACCTTTGACGCCCCCGTCATTTTTATCATTGCCTGCCGGCCGGAGGACGCCTGGGTGCGCAAGTACGACGGTAAGAATGGTGCAGAGATAGATGCCGCCATAGTAGGTACGCACATTATGCTGGAAGTGGCCGATCTAGGCCTTGGAAGTACCTGGGTGGGATCATTTGATCCCGTAAAGCTTAAAGAGGTCCTTCCAGAAATAGGGGAATGGGTGCCGATTGCCATGTTTCCCGTGGGACATATCCTGGGACAGCCTTCTCCGCGTCACGGTGAAAGAAAAGTTCTGGATGATATTGTGACCATTCTATAATATCTCTTTGCTAAGAATCCTGTCAGAAGCCGTGCACAAAAATACCCCTAAAACGTGCACGGCCTCATCAAACAAGCAACCCCGCGCAAGAAAACAGGGTCAAAACGTGCACGGGGTATTCCAAGGACCGGACAACTCCGCGTAAATCATTTGTGAAGGGAGCACCTTCCAGAACGGAACAGCCCTGCTCTTTTATGTCATTCCGAGAGAAGCGAGAGAAATGCCGTTTTAATTAAAACGTTGTAAATCAATCAATTATAATATTTGCCCCCTCCCGTCCGGAGGGGAGGAAATATTGTTAGTCTCTGATTATCAGGTTGTTAACGAAAACAACTTTTTGTCCAGGATTATTACTTTAGTAGATGCCTATTATTATCTCCTTCAAGGACAATCATTTGCTGGATTGCGATTTGATTCAGTTTTATTAGCCTTTCACCCTGCGGTACTCCGTCATTTATAAGCACAGAGTTTATGCTCTCCATATTCGACAGGCATATCAGTTCGTTGATGCTCGCATAATCACGAATATTACCTATCAGATTCGGGTTGGCTTCCCTCCACTGCTTCGCCGTCATTCCAAACAATGCCACATTCAAAACATCTGCCTCCTCTGCGTATATTAATCCAGCCTGCTGAGGCGTTACTTCCAAAGGGATCAAATTGTGCTGAATAGCATCCGTGTGAATACGGTAATTAATCTTGGATAGTTCCCGTTTTGCTGACCAACCAAGTTGTTTCTGCTCTTCTGTTTTGAGACGCTGAAATTCTTTAACCATATAAATTTTGAATTCAGGGCTTATCCACATAGCAAACTCAAAAGCAACATCTTTATGTGCATACGTCCCGCCATAACGTCCTGCTTTGGCCATGAGGCTGATGGCACCAGTTCTCTCGACAAATTCTTTGACACTTATTTTGAACCTGTTTAGCCCTGCTTGATTCTTAATTGTGGCGAATTCGCCGTAATTAAAAGTGGGATTGTATACTTTCTCCCAGATACCCAGATATTCGAGTGTGTTTCTATTTCTCAGCCAATCAGTAACAAAAAAGTCTCCATCTTTGGCCCTTATCATATCAGTTAAGCAGAGATAGTCTTCATCTTTTACATTGACGACAGAAATATCCGTGTCCATTACATTCATTTTTTTCATAATGTGTTTGTTTTGAAGGATTAATACAATTGTTTATACAGGATATGCCGATAGCCCGGATAATTCCGGGTAATCGAAATGTTTGGTGATTCTATGCGAAGGGAGCGCGACCCTGCTATATATGATTAATAGGACGAAATGCTCATGGCTTCAGTATTCAATCTGTATAGCATTTCATTGGGGTTTGCAGTATTCAATAGTGCCACGGCAAACCATTTTTTGCCTAGGTCTTTCAAAGAAGCCCCAATCAAGTAAACTTCATCATCAACGATAAGAAATCGGTCGTGGGCTTTCTTAAACCGCATCACGTCAATGGCGGGATACTGCTGGTTATGCTTTTCTAAATCGAGTTTGAACTGTTTGGATATTTGCTGGGTAAATATAATGGCATTCACACCATTTTGGCGTTTGTCAAGCATTGTCAATACTGAATCATCAACATAATTATCAACGAGAGCTATCCTTGAATTGGCCTTCTTGAGTAGGTTGCAAATAAATACATATGCATCATAAATCTGACCGTCATAGAAGACTCCTTGTTGGGGTTCAAGGGATTTTTCTTCCAACTTGGATTATAAGTTCTCAATCTTATGGTTAGATTCCAACAATTTGTATTCAATCCTATCCAGGCGTTGGAATACCTGTGCATTTGAAACCCAAAAGCGCCGCATTGCAACAAAGGCCCTCATAATCATGATATTTGCTTCAATTGCACTTTTTGAAGTCAGTACACTGCTTAGCATAGAAACTCCTAGTTCAGTGAATGCAAACGGTAGCTTTCTTCGTCCACCCCAACTTGATGTCGCATTTTGCGATTTCAAGATTGAATACTCTTCCGGAGTAAGCTGAAACATGAAATCAAGCGGGGAGCGTTCAATATTGCGTTTTACTTGTTCATTCAATCTCCCGGTGGTTACGCCATATTCCTTGGCTATATCTTCGTCCAAGATAACCTGAACATTTCGAATGGTTAAAATCTTGTTCTCAATAGTATTTTGAGCTGTACTTTCACCGACTCTAGCTACTTCATTATTCTGATTGGCTGGTATTTCTTTCTTTGCCATAGTTGTTTATTTGATGTGGTTATTAAAACTAGTTGACGCCGACATTCTTGGAAGATTCAAGTTGTCGGAGTGAAATGATATTCTTTGTGAAGGGAGCGCCTTCCAGAACGGAACGGCCTTGCTCCTGATTTCATTACCGGCCGATTTCAGACGACCGTGTGCTGTCTTTCCAGTAGACAAAGGTAGAAAAAAAGCGTAATCAAGGCAATAGAAAAAGCCCCCCAATATTATATAATAGCTTCCCATAATGGACTTGCCTCGCCAAATAAACCCCCTCGAATCGAGGGGGTTGGATGGATACACATTACTAAAAGGGGTCTAATTCGACCCCTTTACGTTTTTCATCACAGCGCATTCTAGGTGAAAACGCGATTTAGTTTCGGTTACTCTACGGTTCAGTGACCACGCGGTCATGATTGCAGTAAGCAAAAGCACTTTTCACAAGAAGGACAAGAGCGCCGATATACAGGGCTACGGTAATGACAATTTCTAACATGGCTTTGCAGTTTTAAATCTACCGCAAAGCTACTGCGGGCTTGTGCTAAACCATTGCCTATGCTTTAGGAATTTCCGGCTTTATTTCTCCAGCCAGCCTTCCATCAGTTGGACCGCCCTTGTCAGCTCTTCCATAAAGCCATCGTGCTCATGAAGGAAGGAGGGCTTTCCTCCAGACAGGGCATCATACAGGGACGGGGACATCCCGTCCGCATAGGACGCGATGACGTTCTCTATATGGTCCATCTCCGCCTCGGAAGGGGAGTGCTCATACACTTTGAGTTTCTGATGGAAGAAGGCGTAAGCCTGCTCTATGACGGAACGGTCGGGAATCATGGTCAGATAACGCGCTTATATTGCTCCCTGTATGCGTATCCTTCGCTTGCAAGGAGACGGTCCATTTCCTCCCGCTCCACGTTGAAGCAGTAGCATATCTGGTCCAGGTTGTCGAAGATCTCGTCCCTCAGGAGGAAATTGATCGTCGAGACCAGCATGGGGATATCTGAAAGCGGAAGATGGTCCATTAGAATCCTATTTTATTGCCTTTGTATAGTTCTTGCCCATTACGATGGCAAATATAGCCGTTTTTGGCCCCAATATAAAATTTTGTGTCATAATTATAAAGTACCCCCACTTAAAACAGAAACCAGCCAGCCTTTTTCCATCACTATGAACGAAATAAATATGCGTACACCTTGCAATTCCAGAATAAATCATTACCTTTGTATCAGCTTCGAGTAAGTTAGAGGGCACTACGGTGTGCCTCCTTGCAGGGGACCTCCGGGTACCCCTGTATTTTTATATATTCCTATTACTTCAATTCCGTTGAAGACCAAGACCTCTGTGATGGTTGCATTCACATTTAATCTTGATTGAACCGCTCTGATAATCTGTCTTAATGATGTTCCTTCTCTATTATCAATTATTATTCTATCAGACTGCCGGAGTCCATTAGTGAGCATATTTGCTAACTTGCGTTTAGTCCAAGGGCGAACAAAACTCTCATATTCAAAAAATTCCCCGTCCACAAGCAAATCAGGGCACTTCCTGTAATACCGTGTCCCAATCAATTCTCCAAACACTTCTCTATACAGTGGATCCTTATAATGTACTGCACGGAGTACTTTTACTTCGTGTCCACTCATTGCCAAGCACTTAGCTATGGTCATTATGTCTTTATAATCCGAACCGGAGGTCCCCAGACCGGGCATGAGCCAAATCGTCCCTCCGCCTGGATATTGTTTGTACAGGACAAACAAATCACAAGAATCATCCATACGTCCGTAGGATTAGAATTAAGAACCAAAATTGATTGTGAAGGGAGCGCAGTCCAGAACGGACCAGCCCTGCTCCTGATTTCATTACCGGCCGATTCGGACGACCATCTTGCTAAAGGCAAAGATAGTTAAAATAGGGGAGTGACGCAAATGCAATGTCATTCTGAACGTAGTGAAGAATCTCATATCGAATGTTGCAAACCCGGAAAAAAGTATTACCTTTGCAGTAGGATTCGTCGAAGGGGAATTCGTTTGAAGGGATGACAACCCTCCCATTATTGGTCCGAGCCCTATTTCAAAGCCGTTACCTGACGGCTTTATTTTTTTGCCCACCGCTGATATAGTACAGTTCAAGGTCACCGCTTGTTTTTCTTTGTCCTACGAGTATCCGGGACAATCCCCATTTTAAAAACAGCATTTTTGAGAATTTCTTCTGATTATTGTTCCTACATTTGGGCGGTCGATATTCCACGAAAATGGCATTAGAAAGAATATCAGTCAGATAGAACTGAGCCGAGGTGGCTTCAACGGAGCGAGAAGCATGCCCTAATATTTCGTTTACGGATTGATTATTAACTTTAATAAATGCCTTCAACGACTTATTCCACACTTTCTTATCTGGATGCTCAGACATCCAGCGTGCGTAAAAGCTTTTGATTATTTGCCTCCGGGCCTTATTGTCTTCCGGAGTGTTTCCCTGGGGTATCTCCATGGCTGTATAATTATGGGTAATGCCGATTCATATGGCCGACGCCAATGACTCGGTGTTTATTACGAAGTATTCTTTGTGAAGGGAGCGACGTCCAGAACGGAACGGCCCTGCTCCTGATTTCATTACCGGCCGATTCAGACGACCGTCTTGCTATAGGGCAAAGATAGTTATAATAGGGGAGTGACGCAATGCAATGTCATTCTGAACGTAGTGAAGAATCTCATTCAGGCCGATAAATCCGGCACGGCGTATGCCCTTCGGGCCGGTACGGGCCTGGCGGCCCTATCCCTCCCACGCCTTTGGCGCGGGCCCCTCCCGTTCACGAAGACATGGGCGTCTACGCCGCCCGAAGGACATACGCCGTGCCTCCTTTGTGTCATTCCGAGAGAAGCGGCACAAATGCCGTTTTACTTAAAACATTGTAAATCAATCAATTATAATATTTGCTCCCTCCCGTCCGGAGGGGAGGAAATATTGTTAGTCTCTGATTATCAGGTTGTTAACGAAAACGGCTAGTGTGTCGTTTATGTCGCAGTTACTGTCCAATTTCACGACAGTATTTTCCTTTCCTTACAAAAAGTATAATCAAGGCAAGAGAATAACGCCATTTAGCATTCTCTTGGCGCCAATGTTTGTATTATCCCCAAAATACAGTAACTTTGGATGGCCTATTATGAAAAGATTTATCAGAATCATATTGCTAGTGTTTTTGGTTTGTTCAACCACATCATGCTTCACCATGATGGCACTTGCCTCTGCTTCCTCCAAGGCAAAAGCAAGGGGAGATGCATTAGGTGAGAGCGATGCCACAATGGAGTTGAAAACATTCCAACGTGTCGCCCGATATGCGGCTTTAGCCTCCACAGGCAGAGGCGATGTGGTATGCGTTATAGCCGATTTTGGTCAATACTACGACGGATTAATTCTCGATGGCCGATTCATTAGAAAAGGAACTTATTCTTATACCACTACAGTGGGCGCGAACAAGACCGTGTTGGTATATCTCTACCGCCCAGATAAGAAGAGTCTTGATGGGTATGCCGATGATTTCGTAAGAAGTCAAAAGTCTATTGTGGCCGAAGAACCATCTGCTTTTGCACTTTAAACTGACTTAATAATATACCCGGATTCACGAGCGCAATATAATTCCACGCAGTCTTTGTTTTGCTCAAATCTGGGCGAAGGAAGCATTATGTCAAAACTGCTACTGTTTACAGTTATTATTTGATGATTCTCAGCATTTATTGTTATATTTGTTTGTTTTGACCAAGCAATAACACAATCACCATATGGCTTTCGAGCAACAGTAAAGAACTTGGATAACTGCCTGCGTACCGATAAAGGCTGCACCAGTGAATTGGATTACGTAGAGCAGACCTAGTGGATTCTGTTCCTCAAATATCTGGACGACCTTGAGAAATCCCGCCAACTCGCTGCTGAGCTGCTTAGTTATATCGAAGAGAACTTTTAATATCGGCCTAAAAGAACTGTCTTTCCATGAAAGAAAATGACACGATAAGTCCTTTGGTTATTTCATAATTACGTCTTTAAAATCATTATCGATGAGAAAACTAATAACCATTATTGCTTCTTGTTTTATCTCGGTTACAGTGTTCGCACAAGTGGCGGCGGCTATCAAATATACGTCTGAGAAAGCAATATCGTCGCTAAATAAGGGAGTAGAATTTGTCATTGACACTGTTGCATATGATCTACATAAGCAGTTCGTAACAGGATCAAAGCAGGTGCAGACGTATATTATTACTGCAACTAAGGACGGCAAGCAATACAAGTTCCCGTGCCGTGAGTTACCACGGGAAATCAGGCTTCATGCGGCTGATGATAATATCCGTAATTACTGGTTTGCCAGAAATCTGCAGTCATTACGTACAATAGACGAGATTTCCAATCTCTATAAAACTAGAGCTGACATTGAGTCTGACGCTAATGATTATATAAATGCCCTCTCAAAGGCTGGTCTTATCTACGATGATCCTTATCTGGAATCATATCTTTACAGCCTGGTAAACAAGATTATGCCAAGTAAGCGTGCGGATGGCTTTCCTTACGAAGTTAAAGTAGTGCTCGTGAAGGATGATTCAATGAATGCGTGTGTCTTTCCAAATGGTATCATGATAATTAATACCGGATTGCTTGCTGAACTTCATAACGAGGGAGAACTATATGCCGCTCTTTGTCACGAAATGGCCCATTTTGTTGCAAACCACACCTTGGTGAACATCCGTAATATGGAGAAAGCACAGGCCAGGGCCGAATTCCTTGCCGCCTTGGCTACTGCTACTGCAGCAGCAACAGAAATATACACTTCAAGCAAGGGATATTACTATGGCGGAACTCTAACGGCTAGTACTGCATTACTCTCTTATGCTATAGCTTCCGATGTTTTGTCTAGAATGGGTGTCCTTTACTCAAGAGAGCAAGAAGAAGAAGCAGACAAAATGGCCATTGATGCTCTTCAGTATCTAGGTTACGATGCTAGTTATGTAGCGTCACTATTCCAGCGCATGGCAGATTCTTATAACAAAGAGGGCAACTGGTCGGCATATTATCTGTCCGGTAATCATCCCAGCCTCAAGGAGCGTATAGCGTATACAGGAAAACCGGATTACAAGGCAGATTCTGATTTCGAACGTAAAATATCTTTCGCTATCACAGAAGCAGCTATAACAAAGTTTAATAACGGACGGTTCTCTCAAGCACTTAAACTTGTTGATCAAAACATAAATAACAAAGTGGGGACTGATGACGACTATTTGATTAAAGCTCTTTGTGAACTCTATTTGTTTGATGATGATGCTCACAATAAAGGTGTTATAGCTTCTATTCAGAAGGCTAAAGAGCTTAATCCCGCTAATACAAACATTACCAGGACTGAGATTATAGCTTCTCTACGTTGTGAGGATTATGTTAGCGCCTATTCTTACTTAAAGATTTATTCGGCTACTCTTGATGAAGCAATCGCAAATATTAAGAATGAAGACTCTCAGCATTTATCATTTTTACAGTATGAACAGGAGTGGGCCCGAAAGATGCTAATTAAGGTGCAAGGAATGTCAAATGTCTTGACTAGATAATTGGCAATTATCCTGAACTTTGCCATTCGCATGATTATATCGGCTTTCCTCTTCTTAGACATAATAAAAAATGTGATAATAGCACAGACACTAATGAAACTTGAAGAAGCCATAGTTTACCTTCTCGCTACTTCCGGGCATGGGATGAAAGTAGAGCAGATTGCCAGGGAGATTAATGCCCGCGGGCTTTTTTTCCGCAGGGATAAGGCGCCGGTGGATGGGAAGATGGTATATGCTGTGGTGATGTCGCGCCCTGACATCTTCTGCAAGTCAGAGGGAAGGATTCGGCTTTTGATTTGAGTTCGCGGTTTATCACTGCACCTATCGTCCCTAAAACATGGACGGTAGGAGCAAAAAAGGCCGATTTTGACACTATCGTCCCAAAAACTGGGACGATAGGTGCAGTAGGGGAGGTGCAACAATTTGCACAGGGAGAAAAGCGGGGAATGCACGGAGTTTTGTGGAAGATTTTGTATCTTAGCAGAGCAAAAACAGTACAAATAATGGATACTCGTAAGCATCTTGCAGCGGAGAAGAAGCGCTGTAACTCCCATAATTGCGCCCAGGCAGTGGTCTGTACCTACTGTGACCTGGTGAATCTGCAGGAGCAGACAGCTTTGGATATTGCCGGCGCATACGGCTCAGGTATGGGAAATATGGAGGGCACGTGTGGCGCACTTGTGGGCGCCGGAATGATTGTGGGCCTAGCCACAAAGGACCGCAATGAGTCTCGCGCCAGAATGAAACAGATAATGACCAAATTTCAGCAGCGGAACGGCGCAACACAGTGCAAACTGCTGAAGGGTGTCGGGACTGGAGTGATACTACGCGATTGCCCAGATTGCGTGGCCGATGCTTCGGAATTCCTGGAAGAAATCCTGTAGTCTTGACCCATGCTTTGCACAGTAGGCACTCATGAAACAGAAAAGAAAGAAAGTTTTGCAGGATTAGAATAAAGTATTACCTTTGTGGTGAATCATCGGAGGCGACAGCCCTGCCTCTTTAATCGGTACCAGGGGGAGCCTGGGTGGTATCGGATGATTCTTTGTTATAAGCCGTGAGTACCCAATTTTTGGACTCCGGCTTTTTCCCTTTTATACGGTAGTTTCTCCTAATAATACCCATATACCCATCTTTCCGGAGAACCAACTTGTCGGTTGTGAGGGAATCGGCTTTGCCTTGAGTAATCAGATCAGATAATCCATCAATCATCTCAGAAACAGTTGGATAATCCTTATGATTGATATGTTTGAGTAAGATATGGCAGATTCCGCTATGTTTGTCTCCCCACACTAAATCTATGTCACCTATCTCTTTTCTATGGAAGACGCCGCGTAGGTCTCCATTTTGATGATCGATTAGAAACCAGAATGCGTCTCTTGGTTTTCCTCTAAACGAATCATATACCGCCCCAAAAGGGCTAAATCCAATGGGCTCCAGCGTTTCCAAAACCGGGTAGTTTTCCGGGATGAAATCTGGTTCGGATGTATAGCCTATCAGTAATTCGAACGGAACCTTTAAGACTTGAGAGGCTTTGAAGATTGTGGCGAGATTCTTAGTTCGGAATAGAGAATTAACGTTTTGACGATGAATGTCCATTCTCCTGGCAAACTCGGCTTTGCTTATCCCCAAATCGGCCAATAGTTTGGCTCCTTTTTCCTCGAAATATAACTTTGTCATACGTGCACATTCTGTATTAATGCAAATGTAATAATTATTTATTACAAACAAAAGACATTTACTTGCCGACAACGGACCGAATAGGAATTCCAGCGGCAGTAATAAGAAGAGCAAAAACATATTGCCACAGGGAGAAAAGCGGGGAGTGCAAGGAGTTTTGCCGAAGATTTTGTAAATTAGCGGGGAAAATCATACGCTTATGGCTGGCCGATGTGGAATACTTGCACTGATTTTGTCGCTGTTGTGTACGGCAGCGTTTGCGCAGCGGGTGACGGACTCCGGGTACAGCACGGTGGCGCACATCAGGAGTGACGGAACCATACTGGATGCCGGATACCATACTATCGGCCATATCAAAAGCGACGGCACAATTCAGGATGAGGGGTATCGTACTGTGGGTCACATAAAGGATGATGGTACCGTGCAGGACCAGGGGTACAGAACTGTGGGGCATATCAGGAGCGACGGAACCGTGCAGGATGCCGGATACCGTACAATCGGCCATGTGAGAGATGACGGGACTATTCAGGATGCGGGGTACAGGACTATCGGCCATGCAGAGGGGATTCCGCTCAGGTGGGCGGCGTTTTACTTCTTTTTTAGAAAATAACTATGAACGCTATAGGAAACATACTCTGGCTACTTCTGGGCGGAATTATTACCGCTCTCATTTACTATATCGTTGGCCTGCTGATGTGCATAACAATCATCGGCATTCCTTTTGGCATCCAGCTTTTTAAACTGGGGACGTACGCTTTGTGGCCCTTTGGACGTGAGCTGGTGGACGGCCCCAATGAACCGGGCTGCGTATCCGTTTTTATGAACCTTATATGGATCCTGCTGGGGTGGTGGGAGATTGCCATCCTGCACTTTGCTTTTGGCCTTTTGTTCTGCATTACAATTGTTGGGATTCCCTTTGGCATCAGGCATTTCAAGATGGCTATTGCAAGTGTGTTCCCGTTTGGAAAGGAGATTGACTAATGGAATACTTGTCAAAAGAGCGGCACGATGAGCTTGCAGCAGAGCTGAATCATCTTATCTACGAGGTTTATCCAAAGGTAACGGAGGAAGTCGCAGAGACCGGCGCCCAGGGAGACCGGAGTGACAATGCCGGATACCGTGAAGCAAGGCGTATCCAGGCAAAGACCATAAGCAGAATCCGTTTCCTTCAGAAAATCCTTGAACATTCACGTGTAATAAACACGGAATTCCTCCCCAAGGACAGGGTAAGCCTTTTGACCTGGGTTGAATTCACAAACCTCTCCACAAATACCCGCATGAAATTCCAAATTGTCAGCCCCCATGAGATGGACTTGGAGGCTGGCAAGATATCGCTTAAATCACCAATCGGCGCTGCCCTGATGGATAAAAAGGTAGGAGAAATTGCCGAGGCTCAGACTCCTTCCGGAAAACTGCGCCTGAGGATAGAGAGCATCAGCATAAACTGAAGATATGGAACATACACAACAGAGAAACGTAGATAAACTGGCAGGATACATTATCAAGTTGGGGATATTAGCTATAATTGCTTTCACTTGCTGGTATTTCAGCAGTGTGCTCATATATATAGTTTTGGCTTTTATTACCTCTCTTATCGGCCAGCCTCTGATGAAACTGATGCGAAAAGTAACAATCAGGGGAAAAGCTGCTCCGGACTGGCTGTTGGCCATAGTGGCTATTATCATCATCTTTTTGGGCATTGCGCTGGTAGCAACGCAGCTAGTTCCAGTGGTGACCAGCGTTTTCAAGGAAGCATCGCTCTTCAGCAATATGCGATTGCCTGAGGGGAATATTATAAATAACATCAATTCATGGATAGTTGCCGCCATACCCGGATTGAGCACTGATTACGATGCAGTGGGTGTGGTTATTGACTATATGAAAGGCGTAGTTTCCAATATCAGTCTCAGCGGAATCCTGGGTTCTGTCGCGTCGGCGGTAAGCGGTCTGGCTATCGGCCTTTTCTCAGTCGCATTCATCTCTTTCTTTTTCCTGAAAGATGACAAATTGTTCGGCAATATCATTGCCGCACTCACGCCAGATCAGATGGAGAGTTCTGTCAAGAAGGCCATTTTTGATACAGAACAGCTCTTGTCTCGTTATTTTGTGGGTATTCTTTTGGAGATGCTCTGCGTTGGACTGGCAGATTTCCTTGGGCTTTGGATTATCGCCAGAGTGAATATCGGTTACGCCATCGGCATAGGCTTCATGGCTGGTATCCTGAATCTAATCCCGTACATAGGCCCGCTTATCGGGGAGGTCATGGGCGTTCTTCTCTGCCTGGTACTTAAGTATGGGGCCGGTATCGGACTGGATGTCAATATCTGGATTTTCGCGTTGATTGTTCTCTTAATAATGCTCAGTGTCCAGCTAATAGACAACTTTATCCTGCAACCACTTATCTATTCAACCAGTATTCAGGCCACTCCGCTTGAAATCTTTGTGGTTATTCTTGTGGCCGGTCATATTGGGGGCATCTGGGGCATGCTTGCAGCCATTCCTGCTTACACTGTAATTCGTGTAGTTGCAGGAATATTCTATCGTGACAAAAAGATTGTACGCCGATTAATGCCGGATTTAGAGGAATAACAGACAGGTTTTGCCGGAGCCTTATTCGCTGTAATTGTGGTCAATAACTATAACTACTTGAAGGTCCGGCACAAGTGCCTGGATTTCTTCCGTCAGTTGCTTGCAAAGGGCGGCGTCATCATGGCATGAGATGTCCGGCACAACGTCCACGGAGAGCATTTTATCCTTTTCAGAATAGAAGAATCCATGGACCTGGACAAGCTCCTTGTGAGCAGAAAGGGTCTTAAGAACCTTTGTCTGAAGGTCTGCACGCTGGTTGTCTCCCGTAGCCATGGCATAGATGCCGACGGTCATAATGATTCCGTGATTTAGGAACATCAGCGTTGAAATCTGGCGCGAAAGACCGTGAATCTCATGGGCCGTCATTGTGTCCGCTACGCTGATGTGCAGGGAGCCGATCATAACGTCCGGACCGTAGTTGTGCAGGACAATATCAAATACGCCGCGGACGCCGTCCACAGCCATTGTCTCCTGCTTGATTTCCCTGATCAGGTCTGGAGACACCCTGGCACCCAGCAGCTCATTGACCGGAGAAGCCAGCATTTCAATGCCGGCCTTGATAATCAGTGCGGAAATCAGCGCACCCAGAATACCGTCCAGGGAGAAGCCCCAGATAAGCATGACACCGGCCGATGTCAGAGTGGCCGTGGTAATGATAGCGTCAAACAGGGCGTCTGAGCCGGAGGCGATAAGGGCATCGCTCTTGAGCTGTTTGCCCTTATTCTTGACATACCATCCCAGTACCAGTTTCACAACAATGGCTACGATTATAACTATAAGCGTGGCCGTAGTATAGCTGGGCTCCGTTGGCTCAATGATTTTCTTGACAGACTCTATGAGAGAGGTGATACCGGCCGACAGAACGATGACGGCAATAATGATGGCGCTGAAGTACTCTATACGCCCGAAGCCGAAGGGATGCTCCCTGTCTGCCGGACGCTGGGACAGTTTAGTGCCGATGATAGTGATGACACTTGACAGAGCATCACTAAGGTTGTTCACGGCATCCATCACTATGGCAACGCTGCTTGCGATAATGCCCACAACGGCCTTGAAGGCCGCCAGCATAACATTGGCGACAATTCCAACAACGCTTGTCCGTATGATTTGTGAACTACGATCCATTATTACTCTCCATTACCACTGCTCCCAGTGAATGTTTTCCGGTTTCCATTTGTCTTTTGGCTCCGGATTATCGGCCGGTACGCCGACGGGAATGATGCAAAGCGGGACCACTTTCTCCGGAATTCCCAGTGCGGCGGCGATGGGCTCAATGCGTTCCTGAGCAGGATAACCGGCGGTCCAGACGGCACCCAGTCCAAGGGCCTTTACTGCCAGGAGAATATTCTGGGCGGCGGCAGAGCAGTCTTCAAACCAGAACATATTGGGCATTTCCTGCTCCGGAGCATCCGGCTGGCCAAAGGGTTTACGCATCTGGGTTGTCTGGCCGCAGACAACAATAACGGCACCGGCCTTGGTGAACATTTCTCCCCGGAATCCGTTGGCAAAAACCTGCGCAATCTTCTCTTTGTCTGTAACCACCACAAAACGCCATGGCTGACCGTTCATGGCCGATGGAGCTGCCATGCCTGCTTTCAAAATGGTCTCCAACTGCTCCTTGGACACAGGTTCTCCGGTAAAACTGCGGATACTGGTACGGGTCATGATAACGTCAAGTGCGGAAGGCGCACACTCTTGTGATTTGCAGGATGTAAGCATAACAGATACAATGGCTGCGAGAATGATACTGAGTTTTTTCATATTGTTATTTTTTCAAGTTTCATTATCCTTACCGGACGTTCGTCACCACGGTAGAGATGGCTGCACCAGTTGATGTTGCCGGTGTCCCTGAAGCCACACTTTTCCATAACACGGCCAGATGCCGGATTGTCTACAAAAAAGTCACTCCAAAGCGTTTCAAAGCCTGCATCATTGAAGCACCAGTCAATCATTGCTCTTAGCGCTTCCGTGCAAAGCCCCTGGTTCCAGTATGGCTTGGCAATCCAGTATCCAAGTTCTGCATCTTTCTCTCCAATAGGGATGTTGCTCTCACCGTACGCATAGTATCCCATGCAGCCCACAGGCTCTCCGCTTTCTTTGAGCACCAGCGCCCAGGTATGACCGTTGGAGAACAGCTCCCTGATTACTTTCAGGCTTTCTTCCACAGACTGATGCGCCGGCCATCCGGCACGCGGCCCCACATCCGGATCCTGCGCATACTTGAACAGAACATCGGCATCTGAATCGGCCCATGGCCTGAATATGAGTCTGCGGGTTTGAATCATACAATCAGATAGCGGGGAGTTTTCTTTTTATAATCCAAATACTTCTGGCCGAAGTCTGCCGCCAGACGCTTCTCCTCTGAGCGGACTTGGAGAGTGAGCAGAATAACTTCAGCCGCAAAAATGGCTATAGGCCACCAGCTTTGGAGCCATATAAGAAGGCCGATGTCATAGATATACACGCCCACCAGCATTGGGTTGCGGGTGAACTGGTAAGGCCCGTCAGTCATCAGATGTCTGGTCCTTGGTGCCACCTCATGGTTATAAGCATCAAAGGGATTGCCTTCACCAACCCGTTTCATGTGCACTATGGACCAGATGCTAAGCGCCAGGCCTGGAATCATCAACACAATGGCCACAACAGCCCAAGGCAGTGCCGGCACCCACGGGAAAGGCCTTCCTGACACCCACCACATAAGCGAGGGAATCCCCGCCACAAACAGCAGGAAACCTAGAATATAACCAAATGCGTTTCTCATGGGTTTACTATTTTATATTTTGCAATTTAAACATTTTCCTTTTATTTCACAAAATACTGGTCCGATACTTGCGTATTAGCCTCCCAAAACAAGTAGTGTACTATGAAAAAATCAATTCTTATTGCCGCCGCACTTTCAATGGTATTGAGTGCGGCCGCCCAGCCTGGGGAGCCGCCAAGGCCCAAGCTAAGCGTTGAGCAGGAAGCCCAAATGAAGGTTGACAGGATGGCTTCTGAACTTCCGCTTACCCAAAAGCAAGTGACTAAACTCCAGAAATTCTACAAGAGCGACATCGAATACCGTCGTAAGAATTTTGAATTCACCGGAGGTCCCCGTCCGGACTTCCAGGGTGAAAGGCCGCAAGGTCCGCCTCCCGGAGGTCGTCCGCCGCAGGGTGGTATGGGTACCGGAGGTTTCACCGGTGGCGGTCCTGGAGGATTCCCGGGCGGTGGTCCCGGAATGGGTGGCCCTCATGGCGGACGCCCGCCGATGAGGGCCGGAGAAGTAGATTTTGAAGAGCTTGATAAATATAACCAGAAACAGGAGAAGAAGCTTAAAAAGATTCTGGGAGATGACCTCTACGCCCAGTGGCGTGCCAATCACCCCATGGAAGCTCCAAAACTCCCTGAGATAGAACTACAATAAATCCGGAACCTCTATTGGCCCGTTTTCCGTAATTTATTTACAGTCAGCACTTTACAACATTTCCTCCCAGCCGAACCGCCGGGAGGAAATTTCGTAAATGACTATTAATCAGCAATTTAGTAAAAACGGGCAATCTCCAGGATTCGCTTTGCCACCTCTTCCGGATGGTCTACCAGCAGCTGACCGTGGTTCATTTTGGGGAAGATTTCTACATGCACAGCAGGGTAAATCTTCTTTAAATGTTCCACCTGGGGCTTGGCGGCAAAGGCTTCAAGGGTTCCGTGCCAAAAGTGGATATCGGCCCCGTGAATGGATTCCAACTTGTTGGTATACACGGATTTGTAGCCATCAAGGACAGCACGGCCACCGCCAAACGGGTAGACCTTCCGGCATTCGTCCAACAGTACATCAAAATAGTGGGAGTGGAACACCCAACGCCAGAATCCGGTCCAGTGATAGCAAGTCCAGACATTGACGCACTGGTAGTAACGGAGAGGACCAACCAGCCATTTGGGAAGAGGCAGCAGGGGAGCGGCGTCAAGAATGGCGTGGTCAATGGTGACCTCATTCCGCTCCAATACTCTAGAAAGGATCTTCCCGCCCAGAGAGAGACCATAAGCACAATCAATATGCCCATCATACTGGTCTTTAATGTAGGCTATCACTTGAGCAGCCTGGTCTTCAACGGACGTGAAATCTGTATGCACGCCTAGTGTAAATCCGTCTACCTGAACGGCAATAATGCAGAACTTGTCCTTCAGCAGATCAATCAGCGGAAGGAATATCTCATAAGACACTCCCAGCCCTGGAATTAGCATCAGCGATGGCGCGCCTTCTTTAGCAAATGCTTTGAAATTCATTATGTTACTTTACCCAGGCTTTTAAATCTTACTTAAACCGGTGAGTACCGGATCCGTCAAACGATAGATGTGGTCCCGTTCCACTGAAACAACGCCCTTGACTTGCCGGAAGTATTTAATGGCATCCATGATATCGGCCCCTTCCGGTATCTTGACGGCCATTCCGGGAATGATGCTGTAATCGTAAATAATATCGGCCTTATATTCCTCAATGGCCTTTTTTAACGGCTCTTTGCCGATGGCCTGGTCATACATGATAATAAGAGTAGTCTTACTTACAGACTCCTCCTCCATGGCAGTGACTGGTTCAACTACCTGTACGGCCTTCTTGCTGGAACCGCAGGCGGTTATGGCCAATGCCGATAATATGCAATACAAATATCTCATACCCTTTTACAACACGCTGAACCCAAAACTGTCAAAGAACTGGGCGTAGCGCTCATTATGCAAGTCTGTGCCAAGCGTGTCATACAGGTCATCGGCCAGTAATGCCTGAGTCCGTACGCTTACGGCCTCACCATACAAGCCTTCCAGAGACCCTGCATTCCGTTGGAACAACACTCCTGCCTCTTTAAAACTGTGGTAGCGGTCCATGTCCAGGTAGAGATATCGTTCCGGATGCGCCAGAACGGGTTGGTAGCCCATATCCAGCAGGCGCTTAATTTCATCTTCCGGGACAATATTGCCTATCCGGCTGGCCTTGTGAATTGGCAGTTCTATGAGGATATGATTTCCCTCCCAAGGCAGCAGCCAGCCCTTTTCCAAAGTCTCCGGCCAGGTTTCCGGGATAAGCCGATATTCCATAGAAGGAGTGAGTTCCAGCGGCACATTCTGCTTTACCAGTTCCTCCTGCAGTGCGGCACAGGTCCTTATGACATCATCCGGAACATTGGGATACTTCCCAACACGGTGTGAAGTACACACGGCCTTCCGGAATCCCCATTTCACCTGATACCTGGCAAGCAGCACAGACTCATACATGCATGTAGCCCCATCGTCCAGAAGGGGCAGAATATGGCAGTGACAGTCTGTGAGCGGATTAATCATAATTAATTCACCATTTCTCGTAGTGAATGTTCTCCGTTTTCCACTTATCCTTGGGCTTATCCTTGCCGGAAGGATAGCCTACAGGTACAATGCAATAAGGCAGAACATCCTTTGGCAGTCCCAGCGCCTCAATGGTGGGGTTCATCCGGTCATCGTAAGGATAGCAGGCCGTCCATACGGCACCCAGGCCGATGGCTTCCACAGCCAGAAGGAGGTTCTCCGTAGCGGCGGCACAGTCGGCCGTCCAGTTACGGTTTTCTCCGCCCAGTTTACCCGTTGTTTTTCCGCAGACTACTATGACAACCGGCGCTTTGGCTATCATCTTGTTGAAGCCAATTGCAAGCTTATCCTTGGTTGCCTGTTCCCTAACAACTACAAAGCGCCATGGTTGCACATTCATTCCGGAAGGAGCAGCCATAGCAGCCTTCAGAATGGTTTCTACTTGCTGTGGAGTGACGTCCTGATCGGTATAGGAACGTACACTCTTACGTGAATGAATGTTGTCCAGAACAGCCTGGCTGTTATCCTGGGCAAAGCCTGTCATGCAAGTCATGGCAATTAGAGATGTGAGGATCAGTTTTATCAGTTTCATCTGGTGGTTCTATGATAATACACTGCAATTTAAACAAATTCTTTTTATATCACAAAATACTGGCCTGGCAGAGCGCAATTTGCCGTTTTGGTTAATTCCTTGATAGTTAGCATTTTACAACATTTCCTCCCGGTCAAGCCGCCAGGAGGAAATGTTGTAAGGTGTTAATACTCAGTACTTTAGTAAAAACGGCGAATACGACAATTTACTTCACCCAGGCTTTTAAATCTTCCTTTGATGCGCCGTTCAGCAGTTTGCCGGCTTTCCAGTTGATGTCCGGATACTGGGCGTGGAACTGCTTGTCCGCACCTTCAATGCCGCTGCTGCCGGAGGTGGCAAAGAGGATGACCGTCTTGCCCTTGAAGCCGTAAGTTTCAATGAAGGTGTTGATGATGGTAGGGGCCGTGTACCACCAAACGGGGAAGCCGATGTAAATGACATCATAGCTGCCGGCATCCTCCAGGTCCTTGACGATAGCCGGACGGGAGTTCTTGTCCTGCATCTCCAGCGTACTGCGGGACTGTTTGTCACGCCAATCCAGATCGGCCGATGTGTATTTCACTTCCGGCTTGATTTCATAGAGTGTGGCGCCGGCCACATCGGCCAAATCCTTAGCCACTGCTTCAGTTGTGCCAGTGGCGGAGAAATATGCTACAAGTGTCTTCACGTTCTTTTTGTTTTGCCCGCAAGCCGTCAGCGTCAAGACGGCAATCATTGCGGTGAGGAGTGCTTTTTTCATTCGGCGGGAGCCCATTTGCAACGAACAGGGGAGACAATGGCGCCTTCCTTTTTAAGATCTGCAAAAGCCTTGTCAACTTCCTTGCGGTCTGCATTCAGAATTTTAGCGATTTCGCCGGCAGAAACGGGCTTGCCAGCCTCTTTCATTGCTTTTAATACTTGTTCTTTCATAATGCTATAAAGGTTATGGTTTTGCATCACAAGATACGAAAAAATCTGCGAATGGCAAGATGGACATGCTGATACCTGTATAATTTCCGAGAATTCCAAATTCTGGCAAGCCTTGCCAAAATTTGGTGAAGGTGCATCCCCACTGTTACTTTTGCGAAAAAACAAAAGTTATGGTAGAGAGAAAAGACATAGTTATTTACAGATCCGAAGACGGACTTGTAAAAATGGAAGCCCTGGTGGATCCCTCAGGTGAAACTATCTGGGCAACACAGAAGGCAATTGCTGCATTGTTTGGAAAAGATGTGTCGGATATTTCCAGGCACATAAGGAACGTTTATGCAACAGGTGAGTTGCCTGTAGAAAGCACTTTGCAAAAAATGCAAATTCCTTTTTCAGACAAACCGGTCCAGTACTATAATCTGGACATGATTATCTCTGTCGGTTACCGCGTGAATTCCTTGAGGGCGACTAATTTCCGCATATGGGCGACTCAGGTAATAAAGCAATACATGCTCAAAGGTTATGTAGTCAACAAGAATGCTGTCTCAGAGCAGAAATACCAGGAATTGAGGAAGGCCCTGGGGCTGTTAGAAAACGTATTCAGCAAGGAACTGCTGCTCACATATGATCAGGCAACGGACTTGTTTGACGTAATACGGGATTACACCTATGCACTGGACACGCTGGATGCATACGACTACCAGAGCCTGAAGATTGCAGACACTACAAGTCCGGAGCGTTTCCATGCAACATATGATAATGCAATGGAAGCAATCCGGAGTTTGAAAGAGAAGTTTGGCGGCAGCAGCCTGTTTGGCAAGGAGAAAGACGCTTCTTTCCACAGCAGCATCGGCCAGATTTATCAGACTTGGGATGGGAAGGACCTCTATCCCAGTATTGAAGAAAAGGCCGCAATGCTGTTATATCTGGTTGTAAAGAACCATTCCTTCGTTGACGGTAACAAGCGCATTGCTGCAACGCTTTTCCTTTGGTTCATGCAGAATAACGGAATCCTTTATCGGCCAGATGGGACCAAACGCATTTCAGATGCCTCTTTGGTCGCCCTTACGCTGATGATTGCAGAGAGCCATACAGAGGAGATGGACACTATGGTTAAGGTGGTGGTGAGTTTGATAAACAGAAAGAATTAATACCTTTCTTTACCACTTCTCATAGTGGATGTTCTCCGGTTTCCATTTGTCCTTGGGCTTATCCTTTCCGGAAGGATAGCCAACAGGGACAATGCAGTAGGGCAAGACGTCCTTGGGCAGGCCCAGAGCTTCAATGGTTGGTTTCATTTGGTTCAATGGTAAAACTATTTTTTTTTGGGGGGGAGTGCGGCCAGAGGTCCAAGTGTTGGAGCTCAGACCGCAAGAAATGCCAGAATGTCGTTCCAAACTTCCTGGTGGCGGGTTTCGTTGTGAATCTCGTGCCTCATACCGGGATAAAGTTTCAAACTAACGTCCTTGTATCCGCGGTCTTTCATCAGCTGAACGGCTTTGCCAAGGGCTTTGTCGTCTACCCGGCATGGATCCAATTCTCCAGAAATAAAATGCACCGGAAGTTCCGGATAATGCGTCCTGCCAACTTTGGTGTAACAGTCCTTCATCAGAAGCAGAAGGTTCAGGAAACCATCGGCCGTAAATACAAACTGGCACAGGGGATCTGAATGGTACGCCTTCAGGATATCCGGATCCGAACAGACCCAGGCAGCGGGCCAGCCTTCATCCTTGAAAGGCTTATTGTATGCGCTGAATGACATGGCCTGCATGATTTGGGGCCGATAATGCCAGCCCTTGATGCTGCCGATGAGCTTGCACATAAGGATACCGGCACCTCTGGCGGGATTGTCGGAAGGGCAGCCGCAGACAATGAGGCTGTCAATAAGATTATCATAGCGCTTTGCGTACGAGCGCACTACCATTGAGCCCATGCTATGGCCAAAAAGTGTAAGCGGAACGCCCGGCCACTTGGCTCTGGCCCATTCTGTGACGGCTTTGGTGTCTTTAACCATAGCCAGCCAACCATCCTTACCCATAAAGCCAAGGTCTTCCTCCTTCTTGACGGACGCCCCATGACCGCGGTGGTCATTACAAACCACAGCAAAGCCGTTCTTGACCAGGAATTCCATCAAGGGAATGTACCTTTCCTTATGCTCGCACATTCCGTGCGCAATCTGCACGATGCCCTTAGGCGCATCATCCGGGGAGTCATACACAAGGCTAAGTAGAAGCCCGTCTACTGGAGAAATAAGGTTATCAGTTTTCATATCAATACATTATCCAAACAAAAATATGAATTATTCCGCATTATTTCAAGCCCGGCAGAAATACAAATAACCGCAAAAAATCACTATCTTGCAGAACAAAGTTCAAGTATATGCTTAAAATTGGTGACAAGATGCCGTCCTTTGAGGTGTTGGACCAGGACGGGAACGTGGTGAAATCGGAGGATTTCATCGGCAAAGGGAAAAAAACTATTATCTACTTCTATCCCAAAGATAACACGTCTGGATGCACGGCGGAAGCATGCTCTTTCCGGGACAACTATGCGGCTCTCACAGAGGCTGGGTATAATGTTGTTGGTGTAAGCAAGGACAGCGTTAAGTCCCATACCGGATTCCGTGCCAAGTATGAGTTGCCGTTCCGCCTGCTGGCCGATACCACTACCGAAATGCTCCAGGCCTTCGGCGCATGGGGAGAGAAGAAGATGTACGGAAAAACCACTCTGGGTACGCTCCGGCGCACATTCATCTTTGATGAGAACGGCATTCTTGAACGCATCATTGAGAAAGTGGATACCAAGAACGCGGCTGGGCAGATACTGGCATAATTAAATCAGATATCCTATGCAGAAAGAATACAAAACTGATGACCTGACCATTATCTGGAAGCCGGAACTGTGTCAGCATGCGGGCATCTGTGTGAAGATGCTTCCCAAGGTATATAACCCCCAGGAGCGTCCCTGGTGCAAGCCGGAGAATGCCACTACGGAAGAGTTGAAAGCTCAGATTGACGCCTGCCCGTCCAAGGCGCTTACCTATAAGCAGAACAAGTAATGGAAATACGCCATAAGAACAACCTCTTCCTGGCAGAGGAAGATGGCGTCCGCATGGGATATCTGTCCTACGAATGGGCCAGTGACACCGTTTTTGCCATTATGCATACCGTTGTGGAACCGTCTTTCCAAGGCAAGGGTGTGGCCAGGGAACTGCTGAATGCAGCCGTTGCTTTTGCCCGTGAGAACGGGTACAAGATTCGTCCTGTTTGCCCGTATGCAGAGAAAGTACTTAACAGGGATTCATCATTCACCGACATTGTGCTGTTTTAGCTAACAGACTGATAATCAACATATAAAGCAATGTCCTCCCGTCCGAAACGAAGGGAGGACATTGCATAAAATTCTAATTATCAACGCTTTAACAAAAACGGACGCATAAAACTCACTCTGCGGGGCAGTTCTATGCAATTCTGTGTCGTTCATACTGCCAATTGCCGCAAGTAAAATGGTGATAATCTTTGACATACGGCTATAATAATCATTTTCTCACTATATTTGCATGTTAAATAAGCATCATGGACCTCATCCAAGCCATTCAATCCCGTCATTCTGTCCGCAAGTACACGGACAAGCCAATAGAAGATTCCAAACTGGCCACTCTGCGTAAAGCCATTGAGAAAGTCAATTCGGAGAGTGGACTGAACATTCAGCTGGTTGTGAACGAGCCAAAGGGTTTCAATGGCTTTTTCATCAGTACCTACGGTCAGTTCTCAGGCGTTATGAACTATATTGTGATGGCTGCCACAAAGGGCAATGATTGGGAAGAGAAGGTTGGTTACTACGGTGAGAAGCTTGTGCCCGCCTGGTTCCTTTCCGGAGTGGAAGCCGCCCTTCTTGCTCCCACCGCAGTAAATCAACAAAAGTTCAAGTTCATATTGCACGATGGCAATAAGGTCAGTACCAAAACCTCATTCTCCCTGTGGGGCTATACCCAGATTGACATGGGAATCGTTAAGTACCATTTTGAAATTGGCGCCGGGAAAGATAATTTTGAATGGGTATAGTTCCGGTTTAGTATGAGAATAGTAATTCAAAGGGTATCATCGGCTAGCGTTACCATTGGCGGCGCTATCAAATCTTCTATCGGCCCGGGCCTGCTTATTCTGCTGGGTATCGGCCATGAGGACGATGAAAAGGACGTAGAGTACCTGGTAAAAAAAGCTGCAGCGCTGCGTATCTTCAATGATGAGGAGGGCGTGATGAACCGCAGCGTTATAGACGTTGACGGTCAGGTGATTGTCGTGAGCCAGTTCACGCTCATGGCCTCCACCCGAAAAGGAAATCGGCCGTCTTATATTGAAGCTGCGGGCCACCAGAAGGCCATCCCGCTGTATGAAGAATTTTGCCGATGCATGTCGGCCGCCATAGGGAAACCGGTAGGAACGGGGGAGTTTGGGGCCGATATGAAAGTGGCGCTGGTGAACGACGGACCGGTGACAATATGTATCGACTCAAAGGATAGGTAAATCTTGTAATACCAACGTCATAGCCAAGCCGGCCGTTTTCGATAATAGCTTTATAATCAATATATTATGCAAATTCCTCCAGTGCAAACCGCCGTGAGGAAATTGCATGAGGAGCTAATAATCAGCACTTTAGCAAAAACGGCGCCACATTGGAAGACGGCTGGAATGCATTTTTTTGTATATTTGCTACGAATGACAGATGAAAAGAACGTGGCATTCCTTTATAGACATGACGCTGAGTCGGGGGAGCCCTACGAGTTCAACTTCTCCAAGGCCTGGACGGGCGTGCACACGGAGTTTGACTGCAAGGAGACTGATACCAAGAATATCGACTGCGAATACGGAGAATACGACAAGTGATGGTAAGACTATTATTATGAGCGAATACGTAACAATCAACCTGGAGGAGTATATCCGCACCGGAGAGGGCGGAACGGCCGTTTCCTATAAGCACAAAAGCCGCAATACGCTGGCCAAACTCTATAATCCCGGCTTTGAGGCCAACAGGGCCAGGGCCGAATTCTTGACAGCCTGCACTGTCTATGATTTGGGCATCCCCACGCCGGAGCCTTTCCGCCTAGTCACAGACGGAGAGCGCTTTGGGGCGGAATATGAGTTCATCCCCGGGAAGCGCTCTTTTACCCGCATCATATCAGAAGAACCGGACCGCCTGGAGGAAATCTCCCTCTCCTTTGCCCGAGAGGCCCGTCGGCTGCATGACACCAAGGCCGATACATCACGGCTTCGCTCCTACAAGGAGAACATAAAGCAATTCTATCTAACCCAGAAGGACGTTGTGCCGGAAGAGTATAAGCAGCGCGTACTGTCATTTTTGGAAAGCGTTCCGGACACACCAAACTGCTTACACGGAGACCTCCAGATTGGCAATATCATCACCAACGGGACGCGCAACTGGTGGATTGACGTTGGAGAGTTTGCCTATGGTGCGCCAGAGTGGGACCTGAGCCTGATGTGGACCATGTGCCACAACATGAACAATACCAGGGCAGAGCATCTTTTCCACGTGACGCATGAAACCCTCCTGGCCCATTGGACAATATTTCTGCCTGCTTATCTGGGAACTACTGACCCGCAGGCGCTGGGCCTTTTCACCAAGCGGCTCCTTCCTTTCTACGCCGCAAAAGTGCCATACATCTTTGATATGGCAGAGCACGGCAGACTCCCGGAGGCGGCATTCCAGAAGTTCATAAATATGCTCCCATAAAATAACCCGTGCATCATGCGGCATTTCAGGACAGCTACGTGCCAGTTTTCAGACTAGTCACCGGCTTTCTGGAAGATTTGATTTCTGTCCCATTCCCGCCAATATCGTAGGGCCAGGGATTGGACATACCGCCAATAGGCGGGGCTGCTGCCAAACTGCTCTACGCCATGGCGTATGTCCTGGAGCACGCGCTCCTCGTATTCTGGCTTCAGTTTTAAGCGGAGGACCTTCTCTGAGCCGCGAAACTCTGCTTCTGCCCGGGCATGAGGGTCTGTTGACACGGAAATCTTACCGTGTCCCAGCGTGGCATCGGCGCCTATTTGCAGGCCGTCGTTCATGCAGCTTACTGGAGGGGTATTGCCGGCAAAAGACACCACTGACAGCGGAGAACCCAGGCTTTCCCGGGCGTATAAACCCATTTTAACGCCGATGGTGGTGTAGATACCTATATGTCCGTGAATCCGGTGCGTGAGCCTTACCAGCCGCCATTCCCGGGCACCAAAGCGAAACAGTGCCCTGATACCTACCATTTTTCAATAGCCTTGAGCAGGAAGTATCCGCCTACAATCTGGATGAGGATGCCCGGCCAGCCTATACGGATGTCCTGAAGGGCATGCAGCAGGTTGAAATCCATGAAGAACTCAAAGGTCATTCCTACCAGCTGACAAATGAGTACGGCCAGCGCAACTGCCCAGATGGAAAAACGCATCTTACGGGTGATGACGGCTGCCGCAAGGGCAAGGGTAATGCTCTTGACCATAATGGCGGGGAGGGAAGCCACCGGAGGCATGCCAAACAGAGCACAGTTAACCAGCGGTGACAGTATGGCCGTCAGAAGTCCTACTTTCCACCCGCATTTAAAGGCGCCTATCAGGGTGAAGAAATAAATGGGAAGGAAGATGAGTCCGCCATTGGGAATAAGGTGACAGAGTTGGGGAACTACAATGTTGCCGACAATGAAAATCCCTGCGGCCAGGTAAGTCTTATAGGATCCAAAGTTGTACTTCTGGTGCTGTAGTGCTATTGAATTCATTTCTCAGATGCGTTGGGTCAGACAAATGTACAAAAATCTTTTGTTTTTATTTACATAAGCCTGTTAATATTTCATGTGGGTTTGCCTTAGTGAGGCCCGGTAGTCTGACGGAGACATCCCTACTGCCCGTTTGAAATATCGGCCAAAAAGAGATTGGCTTGGGAAATTCAAATCAAACGCAATCTGCTGAACTGTATTGACGGTGGAGGACAATTGTGCTTTGGCCTCCAGGATGACGTAATCCTCAATCCACTGAATGGCCGATTTTCCGCTGGCTTTCTTGACAAGGGTGGTCATGTATTTGGCCGATATATTCATCTTGTCGGCATAAAATCCAACATCACGGTGTTCCCGATAGTGGCGCCTAAGCAGCTGCAGAAACTGCATCATTACCTCCCCATGGCGCTGCCCCGTTTCCTGAGAGTCTGAAGACGGGTTGATAATCTGGCCGATTAAGATGTAAAACAACCTTGAAATCAAGCTGAAGATCTCCTCCGTGCTGGAACCGCTATCTCCACTCAGCATTAAGTTGTGTGTCAGGTCTATAAGTGCGCGGAACGTTACGGCAGTCCTTTCATCCAGCTGATAAATGGGGTTGTTCTCCACTTGCTTGTGAAACAGATAAACATCACCTATGTTGATGCGGGAAAGGAAATGCTCCGACATCACCAAAAACGTTCCTTTAAAATTCTCGTCAACTTTATTGGATTCTGCAATCTGGGAAGGAAGTGCTATTAGAAGAGTATCTTTCTGAAGGTGTATGGGGTGCAGGTTGATTGCCCCATAGCCATTACCCCCATTACAGAGAACAAGCAAGACCTGCTTAAGTTTATACGGCTCCCAGTCACTTCTGAAGCGTGGGTTGTGGATAATAACGATGTCATCCCTGAAGTGCTCAAACCATTCTGTACGCGAGAGATCTATACGTGACATCTGGAGGTCGTCCAGACGCTTTTGACTGAGCTTCTCTATGTTGTTATACATGCCTTACGCTATTTTTCCACAAAATTAGGCAATTTTTCTTCTGAGTTACAAATTTTTGGAAAAATTGAACAACATTTGGGAATAAATGAGAATATACAAGCCATAATATTGGAGTAATTTTGCGGGCTTAATTTAAACGTGAAAAACTGTTATTTTCAAAGCAGACATGAAAATTCTTTTTATTCTGAATAATTATTTCGCCACTGGCAATGGTCTGTCCGCATCGGCAAGACGCACGGTAGCAGCGCTTAGGGCCGCCGGGCAGGAAGTCCGCATAGTCTCCGGACCCAATGATGATCCAGCCGGGCCACAGGCGGATTATCAGCTCAAGTGGTTTTATTTTCCTATTTTTCAGCCCATTATTGAAGCTCAGGGGTATCACTTCGCTTCTACAGACCCCAAAATAATAGAAGAGGCAATGCGCTGGGCCGATGTGGTTCACATGGAGGAGCCTCTGGTACTTGAAGCCAGAGCTTGCAGGATAGCCAGACGGCTTGGGAAACCCGTTACCGGGACCTACCACCTGCATCCGGAGAACGTCTTCTGCTCCCTGGCTCTCGGCTGGAGCAAAGTGGCTAACTATCTGCTTATCAATGCTTGGAGAGACCTTGTTTTCAACAATTGCTCCCATTTGCAGTGTCCAACGGAGAATGTTAGGGAAAGGCTTGAACGTCACAACTATAAGTCAAAGCTCCATGTAATCTCCAATGGCGTTGTTCCGGATACATGTATCCGACCGGAAGTACCTCCGGAGAACTATTTGGACCCTGAGCGCCCTCTCAAGGTGCTTTATATCGGCCGGCTTTCTGTTGAGAAAGACCAGCCCACCCTTATCAGGGCCATCCGCCATTCGGCCTTTGCCAACCGGATTCAACTCCAATTCGCCGGTCAGGGGCCAAAGGATGGGAAATACAAGCGCATGGCCATGAAGCTGTACAAGGATGGTGTGGTGAAATATAAGCCGGAATTCATGTTCTGCACAAGGGATGAACTTCGCACCCTTGCCGCCGAAGCCGACCTCTGCGTCCACTGCGCCACCATTGAAGTGGAAGGACTCTCCATCATGGAGGCCATGCAGCAGGCTGCCGTGCCGGTAATTGCTAAAGGCAGACACAGCGGAACCTCCCAGTTTGCACTGTCCGACCGCAGCGTTTTCCAGGAGAAAAATGAAAAGGAACTGGCTCAAAAAATAGACTGGTGGCTCTCACATCCTGCAGAGCGTTGGGAAGAGGGAAAGCGCTACGCAGAGTCAATGAAAAAGTACGATATCGACAAATCGGCCCAGGCCCTTATTGAAATGTTCAAAGCAGCTGTAGCCGAGAAATAGTTTTTTCGTAAATTAGTACCGCCAATCCATGAACTGTCCCAGGTCGCTGTCTGTAGTGTCGCAGGTCTGCTCCTGATATCCTTACCGGCCGATCAGGAAATGGTCAATCAAATCACTTGGGGAGAGATTCTCCATCAAGGAAAAAGCAAACCATTTTTTCCCCAGATCTTTAAGAGACGCGCCGATATGATAAACCACATTATCTATGATGAGGAAACGGTCATGTGCTTTTGTAAATACCTTTACCGAAATGGAAGGAAACTCTGCATCATGTTTGGCGATATCTAACTTGAACTGATTGGTAATCTTTAGAGTATAGATGGTGGCATCGACGCCTGGATCACGTTTATCCAGCATAGTTAGTACAGTTTCGTCCACATAATTGTCAACAAGTACTATTCTGGACTTGGCACTTCTAATAAGGCGGGATGCAAATTCATAAGCCTGAAAAATCTGACCATCATAGAAAATGCCAGCCACGGGAGGGAGGGCTGTTTTTACAAAGAAGTCAATCTTTTCTTCTGTTTTAGCCACCCTGCTTTCCAATTGCTCAAGTCGGGGATTGATAGAAAAACCGCGAAGCAAGTATTCTTTTAAAACATTTGAGGCCCACTTTCTAAAGTATGTAGCATATCTGGAATTAACCCTATATCCAACAGACAGTATCATATCCAGGTTGTAGTAATTCTGAAATCGCTTAACGTTACGCCCGCCTTCATGTTGAACGTGTGCAATTTTTGCACAGGTTGAATCCATGTCTAATTCTCCAGTTTTATAGATATTACCAACATGCCGAACGATAACTGTCCTATCTACGCCAAACAGCAATCCCATTTGTGTGTGAGTCAACCATACGGTTTCTTTTTCTAGCCGTACATCTAATCGAACGGTAGCGTCAGGATTGAAAATAACTACTTCACCGCTAGATTTTTCTTTTTGTTCAATGCAATGTTTATCATCATTTATACCAGCCATAGTCAAATGGGTTTAAAGTGATTATACTGAATTAGAAACGCCGACAGGCCGGACGACTCCGGATAATCGGTTTTTGAAGTATTCTTTGTGAAGGGAGCGCCTTCCAGAACGGAATAGCCCTGCTCCTGATTTCATTACCGGCCGATTCAGACGACCATCTTGCTGAAGGCAAAGATAGTCAAAACAGGGGAGTGGAGCAAGTCTTTTGTCATACCCATTCAGCCTCTGTCATTCTGAACGCAGTGAAGAATCTCATTTTGGGCCGATAAATCTGGCACGGCATATGCCGTGCCAGATTTATTGGGGTCTCATTCAAAACACCCATGTCGTCATTGCCGACTGGCTGGTCCGCTGGAAGAACGACCCCGATACAGACGTATCGCTTCCGGAAACCCCGATACAGCCGATACACCAGGCCAACCTGGAGATGGTCCTGAACGAGCTCCGCGAATACTGGAGCGAAGAGACCGTCCAGGCCGTCGCCCCCCTGGTGGAAGAGCTGGACCTTGAAATCAAAAGTATAACCTACGTAAAACCCAAAGAAGATGAAAATATTGATTGACAACGGCCACGGGGTTGAAACCCCTGGCAAACGCTCTCCGGACGGACGCTTCCGGGAGTATAAGTACAACCGTGAAATCGCCCGCGCCGTAGTGGAGCACCTCCAGTGCCGCGGCTACGACGCTGAACTCCTGGTTCCCGAAGAGGAAGACATCCCCCTGCAGGAACGCGTGCGCAGGGCCAACAAAATCACCTGCCAGATTGGAAGGCCCGTGCAGGAGACCCTGCTTGTATCCATCCACGTTAATGCTGCTGGAAGCGGCCTTATGTGGCACAATGCCATCGGCTGGCGCGCCTACACCTACTATGGTCACACCCTATCCGACGAGCTGGCCGATTGCCTGTACAAGCAGGCCCGTGAGCACCTTCCCGGCCACAACATCCGCACTGACGACACTGACGGCGATCCTGACTTCGAGTCTGCCTTCTACATCCTGAAAAACACCTACTGCGCTGCTGTCCTCACTGAAAACGGATTCATGGACTGCGAAGTCTCCCTGGCCTACCTGGAGTCTGACGCCGGCAAGAAAGCCATCACCGCCCTCCACGTGGATGGCATCATAGACTTCGTAGAAAAACGTAAGCACGAGCCGCTGTAATCTGCCCCCTCTCCTTACCTGCCCCGCTACGCCAAAAACGTCGCGGGGCTTATTGTATTCCTCGATTGATTTGCCATGACCATTTTTCGGACAACTGTATGTCAAAAATAACAGGTTGATTCACTTTCTTGCACAGACTTATACCTTGTTATACAAAAAATGATTAAATTTGCGTATTAGCATAGTTAACAACAACAAACATAGCGAAATCTATTTCCGGGGGAACATGGTTTTACCTTCTGAAGGAATAGTGGATGCAGGGCGATTGTCAAGAATATATGACAATACGACAGCCACTTATAAGTTCTATTGGTTTGTATCAATAATTGATTTGATATGTGCCAATCCGGGGCGCCGTTGTTTCTCTTTTGAGGAAATAATAGCGGGGATGATAGCCGAAGCATGGTATCCTATTCACTATTTCAGGTTATCCTTTGGTAAAATGGACTCTTTGGAATCCATTATTCTTAACATTCAGAGTTTGCTCGACATCCCGATTGATGCCAATCGAGATTTTGTAAGAAATAAGATTTTGGAGAATATTGAAAGGCCGGAAATACGTAGGCAAATTCACATTCTTACTCTAAATGTTCCGTATCGATTCTTATCGCCATGGATACCAAAGTCTACTGATGCGCAGGTTGTTGACCAATCACTTGTCTTTACAAACGGATGTCCGTATGCAATTGTTAATAAATCCATAGTCATTGACAATCTTTGGGTGGACTACCTTATCGCGTATTCATCCATACTTAAAGATTTCTCCTTCTGGAACCTTTCCATTTTCCTTCAGAAAAGAAATCCTAATGTGCCGGATATTCCATCCAAGTTGGTACGACCACTACAAAGAGCCCCTCTGACACGTCAACACCGTTTTTGGGATCGCTATATTCAATCTGTAGGGCATATACACTGTATATATACCAACGCGGAACTAAGAGTGGGAGAATATGACCTGGATCATTTTATTCCATGGAGTTTTGTCGTTCATGATTTACTCTGGAATCTTCTTCCTTCAGACGCATCCATAAACTCATCCAAGAGCAATTGCATCCCGTCATTAGATAAGTATCTTGAACCATTGGCGAGAATACAACACGCAGCTATGCGTGAGAATTATGCATCCAATCCATCTGACAAGCTATTTGAGGATTATATGGTCTTTAGGTGCTCTATCCCTGAATTGATTGATGCCTCCGATGAGCGATTCCTGGATCTATTCAAGAATGAATTCACGCCCATGGCGCAGACTGCAACTAATATGGGTTTTGCGCCGTGGATTAATACTCCCGTATATGGATAACGGTTGCCCTTTCTGCAGAGTTGAATCCGAGCGTGAGATTATTGCCTCATCTGCTCTTTCACTGGCGTTTTTTGACGGGTTTCCTGTTTCGCCGGGGCACACTCTGATTATTCCAAGACGGCATGTGGCGTCGTTCTTTGATCTTACGAAAGAAGAACGACAGGATCTATTAAGTCTTTTAGATCATGTCAAATGCATCATTGAGGAAAAGTACCATCCTGATGGATATAACGTAGGCGTGAATGTTGGCGAGACGGCAGGTCAAAGCGTTTTACACGTCCATATGCATTTAATACCGAGGTACAATGGAGATGTCTCCAACCCCCGCGGCGGAGTCAGAGGGGTCATACCATCCAAACAGAATTATTAACACATTTAAGATAGGCACCATGTTTTACGAACACGTAAAAGCATTAATCTCCAGGAGCAAATCCATTTCTGAGCAAAACCTTCAAGTCTCAGGAAACATAGGTCGTTTGACCGCAGGTTTCCCTTCGACCTATTCTGGACTTAAAGTGAAAGTGAGTTTTGGTCAAGGGAATTGGGCCAGTATTACATGGATTGGTTTTTTAACAGAAGGCCAGGCCATTCAACATGGTATTTATCCGGTCTATTTGTATTACCGTGATATCGATCTTCTGATTCTCGCGTATGGTGTAAGTGCCACTAATCCGCCCGATGTGCAGTGGCAAATTAAGAATCCACAAACAATTGGTGATTATTTCAAAAAGAATAAGATTAACGCACCTGGGAAATATAATAAATCCTATGTGTATAAGGTGTATTCTGGCAATGCCATTAACGAATCAGCAGATAATGATTTAGACAACCTTATTCAAACTTATAAGGATTTCTTTAGCAGAGACTCCTATAACGAAACTGTAGAACAAGAAACAACCCCTACTCAAACAGCCCCGAAGAACACGACCATGAATCCACTTATCACAAGAGCAGTTGAGGCCATAAACCAATCTGGACTACTTTATACCGATCAGTTTATTAGTCGTTTTGTTATTTGCTTAATGACGAAGCCATTTGTTATCCTAAGTGGTTTGGCGGGATCTGGGAAAACTCAGTTGGCAATTGCTTTCGCAAAAGCCATGAGTGCTGATGTAGACAAGCAAGTTTGTATTGTACCTGTTGGTGCAGATTGGACGAATCGAGAACCGTTATTAGGGTATCCAAATTCTCTTAAAGATAATGCATATGTCTTTCCCGAAAGTGGTGTTCTTCAACTTCTGTTGCGCGCTTCTGAAGACAAAGAGAATCCATATTTCTTGATTCTTGATGAAATGAATCTTAGTTATGTGGAGAGGTATTTTGCCGATTTCCTTAGTGCGTTGGAATCTCATGACACAATCCCTCTTTGGGAAGGAAAGTCAGATTCTCTTCCACATAAGATCGAACTACCACGTAATCTGTTTATTATTGGCACAATTAACGTTGACGAGACGACATATATGTTCTCGCCAAAGGTGCTTGATCGTGCAAGTGTTATTGAGTTTAAGATTTCTCCTGATGAGATGGAGGCTTTTCTTAATAAATACCCGAACCCTCAGATTTCCAGAATTCAATCTTCACTCAAAGATGATGCGTTAGATTTTGTTAGAATATCGACCTCTGATGTGGAATCTGACATGTCCAATTCAAAGGATATACTTATAGATTGTTTCAAACAACTAAAACTCGTTAATGCTGAATTTGGGTACCGTTCTGCTTCTGAAATCGGACGCTTTATCGCATTGTCAAAAAATCTTGCCGGAATGACAGATGACGAAGCTATTGACGCAGCAATGGTTCAAAAGCTTCTCCCCAAACTGCATGGAAGCAGAAAAAAACTGGAACCTGTCCTAAAAGCTCTTTGGTCAATGTGCGGGACGGGTAATGAGTTGGATATGAATCTTAGTGCTGACTCAATCCCGAATGTAACAAAATATAAACTAACCGCAGATAAGATTTTAAGAATGTACAAAGGTGCAGTTAATAACAGTTTCACGAGTTTCGCTGAAGCTTAATGCTTTATGAACAAAACTGGCCAATTTAGGATTCCAATCGTTAAGGGCGTGGTCTTACTTGTAGACTCATCCGGGGCTCCGCTTTTTGAAGAAGTGGATGCTGCTGATTATGGCGAATCTCGTTGGCAGCTTCAGGAAGGTCAAGAATATGACTACGAATTCATTAATGCAGAAAACGATCTTATTCCGGAGACTAGATGGCGTCTGGAAGGCCCCGATACGTTATTAAAACAGAAGCAGTTTCATGCAAATAGAGGAAAGATTGTAACCGGTATATATGTTGGAACGGTTCATTTCGTCGCTCGACGAGACGATAATGCATATATAGTCCCCGTTACTTTTGAAATACAATCAGTCAAAATTAATTATCGGGCAGATTATCGCATTATGCTCAACGAGATTACCAAGTATTATACTGATCTCGTTATGCAGCAGGGATCACAGGTCACACAAGAATTCCAAGTAGATGAGACAGCCCCCTATACCACATTATATCAGCGCTTTTCTTTCGTCAGGAGTATTGTAGAGGATGTCCAATTTGATGAAGCAATCCACAAGATTATCTCAAATCCTGTAAGAAAACTGACTGATATTTCTGTTGAGAGGCATATTGAATCTGTTCACCGTATTTCTCGGAGCGGTATGAGGCAAGTTGCGTCAAGAAAAGATCGTGTGCCGTACAGTTTTATTGATGGGATTAATTCATTACCCAGACATCTTACGGTTAATCACAAAACGGATTCCATAGACACACCGGAGAATCAGTTTATCAAGTATGTGTTGACATGTTTTTATGATTTCTGTAGCAGCCTTGCCACAAAACGAAATGCTAACGAGCAACTCAAAAATGAGGTCAATGTTATTGGCAATGTTTTACAAGGCTACATGAATTCACTCTTCTTCAAAGCTGTAAGTACACCTACAAGTATTAACATAGGCAGCCCAGTCCTACAACGAAAAGAAGGATATCGTGAAGTCCTCCAAGCGTGGCTGATGTTTGATTTGGCTGCGAAGCTGACTTGGAGTGGTGGAGATAAGGTCTATAATGCAGGGATGAAGAATGTTGCCGTATTATATGAGTACTGGGTATTTTTCAAACTATTGGATTGCGTTAGCGAAGTATTTGGCATCCCTGCTGAAGAAAAGAACAAACTTGTTAATAGTGATGATGACCACATTAATCTGAATTTGGACTTATCACAAGGTAATACTAAGGTCCTTGAAGGGTCAACCACTATTCTAAATCGACATCTGAAAGTAAGGCTGTGTTATAATAAGATATTTAACTATAAAAAAGACGGACATCAGGCAGGTTCTTGGACAACATGCATGCGCCCGGATTATACCCTATCAGTATGGCCGGAAGAGTTGACCGTTGATGAAGCTGAAAGTAATGATACAATCATCCATATTCACTTTGATGCCAAATATCGTTTAGACAAGAAACTTATTGGCGAACTACCTGATAATCTAGAAGGAATTCAGATTGAATTGAAAGAAGAGGAAGAGAATCGGGAAAGAGATGTCTATAAGAAGGGTGATCTTCTTAAGATGCATGCATATAAAGATGCAATCCGACGTACCGGAGGAGCATACATTCTCTATCCAGGTAATACTAAAGAAGAAATTCATAAAGGATTTGAAGAAATCATACCGGGATTAGGTGCATTCTGCCTATCGCCGGGGCATGACGAAGACCAGATTCCTGCTATCAAGACATTCCTTGAAGAAGTTGTTGACCATTTCGCAAATAGAACAACCAAACGAGAAAAAGCAGCTCATGCTGTTCATGGTATATATGAGCAAAAAACAACCCGCTTCTATGATTCTTTCCCTGAGCCTTATCTTACGTCCATGTTCCCGGACGACATATTGGTTTTAGTTGGTTGTTATAAGAATGAAGATCATCTTAAATGGATTTTGAGCGAGCATAAATACAATATACGTTTCGGAGGCCCTAGACAGGGTGCAATATCGCTAGATGACAAATACTTGAACGCCAGATATTTGCTTCTGTATAATTTGGATGATTATCAGGATGTCCGCATTTTTAAAATTTTGGGAAAGCGCCCCGATATTGTCACGGATAAGATAATGAATCAATGGCGCTATCCTAGCCCAACACCCGATCAAATGTATATGGTATATAGTGTCTCAGAAGATGAAGTTGAGCAAGAATTGAAGAATCAAGATTGGGATATACGCCATATGGTGAAAAAGAACGGTGCACCTGGGATTGATTTCTATACGAACCTTGTTTTACGTAAGTAGCATTTTGATGTAGAAATGTCTTTGCTAAGCCGCATATTCGGAACCAAGCCTGAAGTTACCGAGAAATCCACGGTAACTCAGGCTTCCACGCCCGAATTTGACCGATTACTGGCCTTCGGTGGCGCTCTGATGCGTTTACTCAATGAGGACCGGTATATCGCACGCAGCGACTACAAACCCATTGTCGAGGAGTATGCCGACATCAAGTCATTCTTCCTAAACCTCCAGACGTCCAATCTTCTGGGTATGTACTGCGAGAAGAACGGCCTGGACGAGGAGCGCATTAAAAAAGCCCTGGCATTGTTCAAAGAACTGGAGAACCTGAAAAAGTCCCCCAGCCTAATCAAGAAGCACAACGACAAGTTCTTAGCCAAGCATCTGGAGACGGACAAGGAATACCTGGACACCATTCTGACGCAAGTTGATCCAGCCATCTCCCTAGATGCCGAGCAACGAAAAGTTGTTCTCTCTGATGAGGATTACACGCTTGTTGTGGCTGGTGCCGGTGCCGGCAAGACCACCACGATGGCCGCCAAGGTCAAATACCTGGTAGAGAAGAAGGGTGTGAATCCGGAAGACATTCTTGTCATCTCCTTCACAAACAAAGCCGTTGGTGAGCTTGAGGACAAGATTGTTAAAGCTCTCCACATCAATTGTCCGGTGTCCACCTTCCACAGGACTGGATATACCATCCTGCGGGAAAACGACGCCAAAAAACGCAATATCAAGGATGAAGGCTTCATGTGGAGCGTCATCACGGATTACCTGAAGAACGACGTTCTGAAGAAGCCCGAGATGGTGGAGAAGCTTATTCTCCTCTTCGGAACCTACTTTGACGCTCCGTATAATGGCGAGGATATGGCCTCCTTCTTCAGTTATATGTCCAAGGCTGACTTTGCCACGATGAAAAACATCCTGTCCGAAGATAGCCAGCAGATTATCAATAAGCGAACAAAGAAGGCCATTACAATCAATTATGAGACGCTGCGCTCTTCGGAGGAAGTAGTATTAGCTAACTTCCTCTACCTCAACAAGATTGACTACATCTACGAGAACCCGTATCCGTACAGTTTCCCAAATTCACACAGGGCATATACTCCAGACTTCACCATCACGCAGAACGGCAAGACCGTTTACATTGAGCATTTTGGTATCACGGAGGACGGAACCCATAGCCGGTACACTCCTGAGCAGCTAGAGAAATACAAATGGTGGATTAAGAAGAAGGTAAACTTCCATAAGGAACACGGCACAGATTTGATATTCACTTTCTCCAAATACAAGGATGGCCGAACTATTGTGGATGACCTCCGGCAAAAACTCATTAAGAGAGGCATTGTTCTGGAGCCGCGTGACCCGCAGGAAGTCTATGAGAAAATAGCCTCTACTGAAGAGAATAAGTATATCGCCAATCTGGTGAAGCTGATTTGTCGTTTCATTCACAACTTCAAGGCTAACGGCTACTCCATGGACATGTTCCGTGATATGCGGAATCAGTCCAATAATGTGCGCACGCAGCTCTTTCTTGACGTCTGCCGTCAGTGTTATATGGAGTACACCCAGAAGTTGGATGATGCCAATGCCGTGGACTTCGAGGATATGATTAATGATTCCGCGAAAATCCTTAAGCAGCAGCAAGATAAAGGCGTACACCTGGACTACAAGTACATCATTATTGATGAGTACCAGGACATCTCCCGCCAGCGTTTTAATCTCGCTCAGGAACTGGCCAAAATAAGCGACGCCAAGATTATTGCCGTGGGCGACGACTGGCAATCCATATTCGCGTATGCGGGTTCCGACATCTCCCTTTTCACCAAGTTCTCGGATATTATGGGATATGGAGAGGAACTGCTAATCACACGTACTTACCGTAACTCCCAGGAGGTTATTGACGTCGCCGGCAACTTCATCCAGAAGAATACGTCACAGATCAAGAAGCACCTGGAGAGTCCCAAGCATATTGATATGCCTTTTGTGGTTGAAGCGTATTCAGAAGAGACTGAGAAGAAAGACTCCGACGGCAAGAATGGCAAACTCCAGCAGCAAGCTACAGCCATTGACCGGGTCATCGGACAGATTATCGAGGCGAACAAAGCTGAGGGCAAACCTGCCAACTCTTCTATACTGCTTATAGGACGGTATGGATTTGATGCCTCCAATCTTGCCAGGACGGGCCGCTACTCATACAACGAGAAGACCGGTGAAGTGAAGTCGATGGCCTTCCCTGATGTGGATATCACTTTCCTGACAGCACATCGTTCTAAAGGCTTGGGATTCGATAATGTGATTATCATCAACGCCACCAACGGGACATACGGATTCCCTTCCATGATTGAAGATGATCCTGTGTTACAGCTGGTTGTTCATAGCGACAGGACCATTGAATATGCTGAGGAGCGACGACTCTTCTACGTTGCCATGACGCGTACCAAGAACCGAGTTTACATCGTCGTGCCTCAGAGTAGGCCTTCCCGCTTCATCGCAGAGCTGGTCCAGGATTATCCCGGCATCAAGGTGAACGGTGATCTGGATATTGACAAGACAGTGGAGCCGGTGATATCGGTAATTAAGCGCTGCCCTGTTTGCGGCTATCCGATGCAGTACAAGTACAAGAGAGACTTCGGCCTGCGTCTATGGATCTGCACCAATGAGCCGGAAATCTGCGACTTCATGACGAATGACCTTAAAGGCGGCTCCCTACCCATTTTGAAGTGCGACCGCTGCAGTGATGGTTATCTCATCGTCAAGAGAGGAAAAGGCCGTACGGAGCCATTCCTTGGCTGCACTAACTACAAGGCAGACAAGACCGGCTGCCCTGGCTGGATGACGAAGGAATACTACGAGAATAACGTTAAGAATAAGGAGTACTAACCCATGATCGGCAAATACCCCGTCATAACCCTCTGCGGATCGACTCGCTTCAAGGACGCCTTCCTTGAGGCCCAGAAGCGTCTGACCCTCGCCGGCAATATCGTCATCAGCGTCGGCCTGTTCGGCCATAGCGGCGACGATGAGGTCTGGACCGAAGGCACCAAGGAGATGCTGGACGATATGCACAAGCGCAAAATCGACATGGCTGACGGCATCTACGTCATCAACGTGGGCGGTTATATCGGCCAGAGCACGCGGAGCGAAATAGACTACGCCCGCAGCCAGGGTAAGACCATCGAGTATTTGGAGGAGGCATAGCGTATGGAACAGGCCAAAATAGTCAAGATGCTTCGGCTGATGAAGCTGCTCACCGGGAATGTGAGCAGGACCATCGACAAGGTGGCCAAGGAGATGGGCATCACGCCGCGGACGGTGTACCGGTATATCGACGATATCCGGGAGGCTGGCTTCGTGGTGAACAAACTCTACGGCAATGTGTACGCCATGGGGAAAGTGGGCCGTGGACTCTCCGACTTCAACAAGCTGATCTATTTCACCGAGGAGGAGGCGTATATTACCGCCAAACTCATCGAGGGAATCGACAATAACAATGTGCTGAAGCGGGATTTGCAGCGGAAGCTGGCGAGCGTGTATGATAGCACTTCGATTGGCAACTATGTGGGGAATGCATCGGCCGCGGCCGTTGTGGAGGCGCTGGCGGAGGGCATAAAAAAGAAGAAGCAGTGCGTGCTGAAGGGGTATGCATCGGCCCATAGCAATGAGGTGCGGGACCGGCTCGTGGAGCCCATCGAATTCACGGCCAACATGATTAACATCTGGGCCTACGACATCGAGAATGCCGATAACCGTGTGTTCAAGGTGGCCAGGGTTGCTGAGGTGGAGGTGCTTTCGGATGATTGGGCATTTGCCGGCGAGCATAAGGTGATGCGGCCGGATGTGTTCCGGATGACGGGGACTCTGAAGGAGAAGGTGGTGCTGCAGCTGGATACGCGAGCGAAGTCCCTGCTGCTGGAGGAGTTCCCGCTGGCGGAGAAGGAGCTTAAACGCGAGGATAACAAGTGGGTGCTGCGCACTACGATTCATTCTCTGGAGGGCGCCGGCCGGTTTGTGATTGGGCTGGCCGCGGATGTGAAGATCCTGGAGGGAGAAAGGTTGAAGAAGTATGTGAAGGGGTATGGGGAGAAGTACATTCAGAAACTATAACGAGTAAAAGAAATCCCCGGACGGGCCGGGGATGAAGAGGTTTATTCCGGGAATACCCAGTGGCCAGTCTTGCTGGAGCCTTCCCAGTGGATTCCCATTTCGTCTTTAAGGATGCGCAGGTGATATTTGATACCTGCCAGGTTCACATCACAGAGGTCAGCGAGCTCTTGCCTACTGATAGTGGGGGTAGCTCGCATGATGCGAATCATCTTTGTACGCAGTTCAGGGCCCTTTTCCTTGCGGTTTTTGGGGTTAGTTTTGAGGTTAGTTTTGGGGTTAGTTTCATTACTAACCTCACCTGACTTTCCGCCTCTCTTGACAGAGCTTCCTACCTTCGGGCGCCAATAGGTGACGGTGGTGCTCATAAGGTCGGAGGCAAACTCTACTTTCTCACCGGTAAGACGCTCCCAGGAGTAAATCTTATCAATACCGTAACCGGCGTTCTCTGAAAGTTTGGCGTAGCGGAAGAGCTTGAGGATAGTAGGGTTACGCGGCGACGATGAGATGGTGTCGCGGAGGTGCTCCAGGCCGCGGATGAATCGGCCGGGATTCTGGAACTCTATCCGGTTGTCGTACACGCGGATGGTGGGATGCATCGGCGCAAAGAAATCGGAGTGGGATTCCAGATTGACGAGGCCTTCGCGAATGGCGTAGAGCTGTGATTCATCGTCAGGAGAGAAGCCGTCAGGGCCGGTGGTGAACGGAGCTGCGTCCACATGGAGGCGGAGGCGCTGAATGAGGGCACGGTAGTACTCCCAGAGGTTGTCCAGCTCGGGCATCCGGTAGGAATAGCGGACGGCAGCGTCGCTATAGGATGTGCCGGGAATCTCCAGGTAGTCTACCCAGAAGTTGGGACAGTGCTCGCGTACTTTGTCGAATCGGCCGAACATGAGAAGGCCGCCGTATGTGAGGAGTCCTTTCTTGGTGATGCCGGTGACGCGGCAGAAGGTTTCATCGTCGTAGTCGTTGGCGAAGAAGCCTGGGTTCTCTTCCCTGACTCGCTTGCGGTAGGATGCAAAGGAGCCGGGGTTGATGTCTTCGAAGCTGGTTTCTTCAATGGCTTTCTCTGACTGGCTGCCGAAGGCCTGGTCCCTGTATATGGCGGATATTTCCAGATCATTGGCCTGCTGGTCGCCGGAACCACTGCGGATGAAGGTGTTCTTGGGGGTGTTGAACCAGATGGGCTTGAGCTCAGAGGAAGGGATGTAGAAGGCCAGGACCAGTTTGCCGTCCACATTGAATTTCTTTGGCTCGCAGTGGAGGACGTGGTTGAATTTGTCTTTGTTGCGGATGGTGGTGAGGAAGTCGTTCTCTATCTTCTCGCCATTTTCAATCCCTTCTATCTCGAACTTCTTTCCATGCTGGGCCACGCCACAGAGTATCCATCCACCGGAGGTGTTGGAGAAGGCGCTGACGGAACGCCAAATATCGGCCGGGAGCTGGGTTTTGGAGGCTTTGGCTTCAAAGTCGTCCCACTCGATGTCTTGTATCTTGGCTATGAGTTCTTCTTTGCTGAGGTACATGTCGGTTCCTTTAGTTCTACGAAGTTAGCAATTTTATTCGACTTCTTCCCAATTATCGGCAATCTTCTGCATGGCATCGGCCTTAGTTTAGGCCATGAAAAAAGAAATCCCCGGACGGGCCGGGGATGAGAAACAAAGTACCCCCACCAAGGGGTTTTGCTATTCGGTCTCCTTCCTGTTCTGCAACTCCTTGGCAATCATGATGGAACGGTTCATCTTGTCTATAAACCATTGTTTCTCCGGCAGGACGGTGAGATATTGGGCCACCTTGATGTTCTGCTCATCCAGCATCAGGAGTTCTATGTGCTCCGTGTTGCCCTCACTGCAAAGTAGCAGGCCAATGGGCTCTTCCTCGCCGGGTTGCATCTCATACTTCTTGAGGTACTTGAGGTAGAGTTCCATCTGGCCCTTATATTCAGGCTTGAATTTACCCAATTTGAGGTCGATGGCCAACAGCCTGTGAAGGCGGCGGTGGTAGAAGAGAAGATCCAGCTTGTAGTCTATTGAATCTACCGGTATCTTCTTCTGGCGCTCCAGGAATGCGAAGTCCTGACCGAGTTCCATGATGAATTTTTCCAGCTCTTCCTCTGAGAATCCGCGTTTAAGGCCCAGGAAATCCACCACGTAACTGCTCTTCAGGATGACGTCGGGCGTGATGTCTCCATCGGCAACGGTGGTGAGCACTTTAACCTGTTCGTCCTCCGGCTTGGCGGCTATGAGTGAACGCTCATAGACCATTTTGTCTTCCTGGTCACGCAGCTGGCGCACACTCCAGTGATAGAGGATGGACATCTGCTGATAGAAGAGACGCTTGGTGGGGTCGGAGACTTCGGCCAACTCGATGAAGTGACTCCATGTCAATTGTCGCGACAGTGTCGCGACTATCTCTGCTTCTGGAAATGACACTGTCGCGCGTGACGATGGGCTTGAATCCTGTCTTGATGACAATAAATAGTATTTGGAGAGGGAGTGGTCCGGATTTAACTCAAAGGACCTTGTCATCTTCAATGTATCCAACTTTCTCTCTGGAAAAACCACGATAAGGTCACACTCTTGGTGGGATGTCTTCTACGACGACTTCGCAGATCTGGAATAAAAAACAGATTTTTATGTTACTTATTATTGTCGTTGTCACAAAATGACAATTGAAAGGTTACCTTTGCTCTTGTTAAGAGTTAAACTTACTGAAACCGTGGAAAGGAGAAGGACGTGAGCTAACTTGCGTGAAGCATAAATGCTCTGCCAACTCCTTTCTTTTTATTATGCTCCGGGGATGGGATACTGCTCCTATCGTCCCAGCATAGCTTGTCCGTTTTTCCAAGGTTGATTTGCTATTATTTGTCCGAAGTTCCAAGAAACGGTATAAAATAACCATTAATAGGGATTGACGAATCCAAGGATTATCAGTATTTTTGTATGTATGAAACCCTTGAAACGGAGCATATCAGCCAATATCTTACTGTCGATAGTCCTGTCGATAGTATTCTTGGTGCCGTTTCACCATCACGATGAGTCTCGTCCGCAAGAATTCTCATGCGACGACTGTAACCATCATCTGCCCCATCCGGGCCACCTGTCGGAAAAGCCCGGAACGGATGAATGTCTAATCTGCCAGTTGTTGGCGCAGGTTTATGTGCCCACCGTAGGGCTGGTTACTAACTTGTTTTCTTCTGATTGCATCACCATTGTCAGCGACTATTCCGGTGATGTCATCCTTAGTTTCCCCCATCAATCCTCCCCAAGAGCGTCACCCGTATCATTCTGTTTTTAGCCGATTATTAACCCCTTAAACAAAACAGAATGAAAAAGACAATATATGTATTGTCGCTGCTATCCGTATGTATGGCAGCGACCGCTCAGGAAAACGTTCCTGATTCTACAGATGTATTCTATAAGCATCTACAGATTAATGAAATCGTGGTCACCGGCCTTGCCGGAGACAGCAAGATGAAAGAAATGCCTGCGCCGGTGTCGGTCATCCGTCCGGCCGATCTGGCGATCCGCGCCGGAGGCAATATCATCAATGCCATTGCTGCCGATCCGGGCTTGAGCGAAATTACTACGGGCGGCGGCATCTCCAAGCCGGTTATCCGAGGCATGGGATATAACCGCGTTGTCGTAGTGAACGACGGAATCCGGCAGGAAGGTCAGCAGTGGGGCGATGAGCACGGAATCGAGATAGATGGTGCCGGAGTCCATTCGGTGGAAATCCTCAAGGGACCGGCCTCCCTGATGTACGGCTCAGACGCCCTGGCCGGCATCCTCATCTTCCGTCCGGAACCCATCCGCGCTCCTGGAGAGTTTGGCGGAAGTCTGTCCTCCGAATACCAGACCAACAGCGGTATGCTGTGCTACTCCCTGGCTGCCGATGGAAATGCCAGGGGCTGGCTGGTAGGCGGCCGTTTCTCAGACAAGTATGCCCACGCGTACCGGAATTCACTGAACGGCAAGGTGGCCAATTCCGGATACCGGGAACGTGCCGCATTCGGTATGCTTGGCCGCAACGGGTCCTGGGGATATTCGCGTTTGAGATTCAGTTATTTCCACCTTACGCCGGGGATGATTGAAGGCGAAGGAGATAACTTCGATTATACTCCGGCACTCCCTTTTCAGCATGTGCGTCATTATAAAGTAGTATCAGACAATACCATCCATCTGGGGCATGGCAACCTGAAACTCATCCTGGGATTGCAGCAGAACCGCAGGCAGGAGTATGAGGAAAGTGCCGATGAACCCGGTCTGGACTTCAGGCTGAATACCTTCAACTATGATCTGCGTTATCAGGCAACTCTTGGAAATGACTGGAAGATAGCCTTTGGCCTGGCCGGTATGGGCCAGAAGAGCGATAACCTGGGCGAAGAATACCTGATTCCTGCCTACGGCCTCTTTGATGCCGGAATCTTCACGACCGCCACCAAATCTCTTGGCGAATGGACCCTCTCCGGCGGTATAAGGGCCGATATTCGCTGGCTGCACAGCGAGGCACTGGAAGGCCGTTTTGAGGACTTCAGCCGTCGTTTTCCAGGCATAAGCGCCAGCTTGGGAGCTGTTCGTCCATTGGGAGAGCACTTCACCTTCCGGGCCAACGTGGCGCGTGGTTTCCGTGCCCCCAATCTTGCCGAACTCGGCTCCAACGGGGAACACGAGGGGACCTTCCGCTATGAGCTGGGCAACAAGGACTTAAGGCCCGAATACAGCCTGCAGGGAGACCTGGGACTGGATTTCTCTTCAAAGTATGTCTCTGTTCAGTCGGCAGTATTTGTCAGCCGCATCGACAATTACATCTTTGCCGCGCGCAATGGTCAGGTGTCCGATGAAGGCCTTCCGGTCTATGCCTTCCGTAGCGGCCTTGCGCACTTGGGCGGCGGTGAAATCGGCATAGACATCCATCCCATCCATTCGTTGCACCTGAGCAGTGCTTTTTCCTGCGTGTATGCAAAGGAAAAAGGTGGCGATGACCTGCCTCTGATTCCTGCACCCCGCCTGTTCTCGGAGGTTAAGTGGGAGATTACCCATGGCGGCCAGGTATTCAACAATGCATTCATCTCACTGAACCTAGACTGGAATATGGCCCAGAATCACTTCTACGCTGCCGGCGGAACAGAAACGGCCACACCTGCATACCTGCTGCTTGGGGCATCGGCCGGGACCGATATCGTTATTAAAAGAAAGACCCGTCTGTCGCTCTATGTTATCGGTTCCAACCTCACCGACCAGGCATATATGCCTCATCTGAGCCGTCTCAAAAACATCGGCATAGCCAATATGGGGCGGAATATTTCTTTTAAGCTGATTGTTCCTTGGTAGCCTGCTTTTGTTGTCTTATCAGATAACTTCTATGTTTAAACAAGGACTAGATATTATTCTTCTGCATTGCATCGGCCTTGGTGCGGGTGGCGATGGGCTTGAATCCTGGCTTAATGACATTTTTGGAACAGTAGGGCACTGGACATTGCCGGCGCATATGGCACAGGTATGGGCAATATGGAGGGCACGTGTGGTGCACTCGTGGGTGCAGGAATGATTATCGGCCTTGCAACCAAAGACCGCAATGAGTCCCGCGCCCAAATGAAACAGATAATGACAAAGTTTCAGCAGAGAAACGGTGCAACCCAATGCAAACTGCTGAAGGGTGTGGGGACAGGGGTGATACTCCGCGATTGCCCAGACTGCGTGGCCGATGCTTCAGAGTTCCTGGAAGAACTCCTTTGAGAACGTTGTAGTTGACGGAGATGTATAACCTATTTACAGTATATTCAAAGCAATAGCAGCACAGGCCTCAGCATCGGCCAGGGCGTGATGATGTCGCGTCAAGTCGTAACCGCATGCGGCGGCAACGGTTTGCAACTGATGGTTGGGGAGGGCCCGTCCAAAATGACGCCTGGAGGCCCACAGTGTGTCGTGGAAAACGTAGTCCGGATAATCCATCCTATACACTCTGAACACGGCCTTGAGGCATCCCTCGTCAAACCGGGCATTATGCGCCACCAGAGGCAGCCCTTCAATAAGGGGTGCAATCTTTGCCCACACTTTGGGAAACATTGGCGCGTCGTCCGTGTCTTCAGGCCCCAACCCATGCACCTTCTGGCAATACCACTGATAGTATTCCGGCTCCGGATGAATAAGCGAATAGAAGCAGTCCACAACCTCTCCGCCGCGCACAATCACAACCCCAACCGAGCAAACGCTGGATGGGCACTCATTGGCCGTTTCAAAGTCTATTGCAGCAAAGTCCGTCATTATCTGCGAAAATACAAATAATTCCGGGAACTGCAACTCCTTTGTCATTCTTCACTTCGTTCTGGATGAGAAATACACGTTAATACCAGATATTCTGACCTGGTTCCTATGCGTATTTTCGGCCCCCAAATACCCAGGCCGGAACTGATGTAGTACTGCGTATTGCCTTTATGGTAAGGCCCCCATGACTTTTCAAAGATTGCATCTGTTATCCAGGATATTGGCCAGGCCTGACCGCGATGCGTGTGTCCGCTGAACTGGAAGTCAATTCCGGCATCCTCAGCTTCCTCCAGATGGGAGGGCTGATGGTCCACAAGGAGAGTGAAGCCGCTCAGAGAATCGGCAAACTCCCAAAGGGCAGGCCGGCAAGGATTGCTGCGGTCGTCCCGGCCGATGATGTCTATTCCCTTGAAATGCGCCACAGAGTCCTTCAGGAGAGTGATTCCGGCCTGGGCAAGGAACGCTTGGGATTCCTCTGCGCCGGCAATGTATTCGTGGTTGCCAAGGACCGCATAGGCGGGAGCCTCCAGACGGCGGAACTCATCGGCATAATTACCGTCAAAGAGCGGCTTGGTCTGGATGTCCACGATGTCTCCGCCGAAGATAATCAGGTCCGGATGCTCTGCGTTGATCATATCCACCCAGCGGGCCAGGGTGGCCTTGCGGTTGCTGAAGCCGATGTGCAGGTCACTGGCCAAAACCACCTTGATTTGCTGCTGTTCCAAAGGCTTTTCCGTCTTGATTGTCAGCTCTTCCCGATACTTGTGTTTATAGTGTACGCCTCCGGCTATCATAACGATTGCCACTATGCCCATAATGGACAGCAATCCGGTGAGGTTGCCGTTGATGTATGCTTTGGGAATTAACTTGCAGATAACGGCTATATCGGCCAGGAGAAAAATGATAGCAAGATAGGCAAACGCAATAAGCCACGGCTGGCCCGCCTCATAAAGGGCAACGACGGCAAGATAGGGGAGCCTGTTCCGGAGGAACATACTGGAAAAAGCCGCCACCATCCATAGCAGAAAAAGGCCAGAGACAATGGACTTGGCCGCCTGGTTGCCGGGCGTAATACGCCACAGATGCCAGGTAACATAGGTTACCAGGCCAAAGAACACCAACATAATTATAATGAAACCGGTTCTCATTGCTTATCTTATTTCAGGTGTTTATCATAACAAAAATATGCATTATTCTTGAATTAGAAAATGGAACGACACATATTGCGCGTGGAATGAAGTGACTGATTATAAGGCATTTATTAAAAAGTGGATACCTTTTTTGAGGTACCCACTTTTGCGTTTTTCAGTGATAATCAATTATTTAGCCCCACGGAAAAAGGGGGAGTTTACCTTGGAAGGTAATGGATGAATAGGATGGTGAGGTCGTCGCTCTGGGGGGCGTCGCCAACAAAATCGGCCACCAGACCTTTGATATTTTCCAGGTGTGAATGAGCGCTTTTGCGGCCGTGAAGTGCTGCTATCATGCGCTCCTCTCCAAACTGCTCATGAACGGCGTTCTCCGCTTCTGTTAGACCGTCTGTATATAGGAACAGGGCGTCATCATAGTGGAAAGGCATCTCCTGCTCCTGGAAATCCATTCCGCCCATAATGCCAAGCGGAAGGTTTGGCACAACGGGAAGCTCTCTAATGGCGTCTGTGAGTGTCAGAGGAGGGTTGTGACCGGCGTTGCAGTAGCGCAGATGTCCGTTCTTAAGGTCCAGAACGCCGCAGAAGAATGTGACGAACATATTGTTCTCGTTCATTGAGGAGAGGTTGTCGTTCATCATTGTGACAATGCGTCCAGGGCTGTCCTCATGGGCCGACAGGTTACGGAAAGTGGTTCTTGTTACCGCCATCACAAGGGCGGCGGGAACGCCTTTGCCGCTTACGTCGCCAAGGCAGAAGAAGAGTTTCTCGTCACGGATAAAGAAGTCATACAGGTCTCCGCCCACCTCCTTGGCGGGGACAATTGTGGCTGCCATGTCCAGGTCTTCGCGCTCCGGGAATGCCGGGAATGTCTTGGGAACCATAGACATCTGTATGCCAGTGGCAACATGCAGCTCGCTTTCTATCCTTTGGCTCTTGCGGTCCAGTTCACGAAATTTAAGCTGCCCCTTGATAAAAGAATACAGCATTATCACAATCATGATAATGCCCAGAATCTGGAGAATAAGCACAACGGCTCCAATGCGCTTCAGTCCGCCGTAGATGTCGTTTTCCGGGATTACTATTGACATTGACCAGCCTGTGCGCTCCACAGGAGCGAAATAGACATAACTGGTGGCGCCTTTATAACGGATTGGCATGTTGCCGGATTTCCCGGAAAGCAGTGCGGAGGAAAGACCTGCCAGTCCGGAAGAATCTTCCTGGGCAGCGACGAACTCACTCACGGTCTTTTTCATCACCAGGGTCTCTGCCGGGCTTACCATAATGTTGCCCATACGGCTAAGCATGATGCTGAACGCATGAGGGTACACTTTTACATTGCCGACTAGCTCCGTGAGCCATTCAAGGGACAGGTCTGCGGTGAGCACGGCTGCAATATTGCCATTCTTGTCACGGATGGGCATTGAGTACGTGCTCATAAGTATTTCTCCGCCTCCTTCATCCACATAGGGTTCTGACCAGTAGCCTTCACCCAGTTCAATAGGCTTTTTAAACCACTCCTGTGAAGGATAATCATATTCCTCCGTAGCCAGAGAGAGCGTTTGCAGCGCTCCGGAAGAGTCACGGCAGACATAGGGGGAGAAGAGCTTCTGCTTGGGGAAGTAACCGGGGACAACGGCAATGGTTGAGCCCGCCACAACAGGATTGTCTTCCAGGATGCGGGTACATACCCTTGCCATGCTGTCCGGATAATCCAGGCACCACTGGGTAATCCATACGCTGTTGCGTACGGCGCTCTCAGTGACATTAATAACATCCATGATCTTGTTCCGGGTGGCTTCAAGCTGGCTTTCGGCCCGCATTTCCGCTTCCTTGCGGATACCATCTCTGGAATAGTAATATTGGACAAGGCTTGTAGCCTCAAGCGTCAGTGCAGCTGTGATTACCAGCAAAAGAGCTTTACCGTTATCCCTTACCTTCATTTTGTTTATTAGTTAAAACAAACAAATATACAAAAAAAGGTTATATAAGTTTCTAAAATTTTGCCGTTTGTCGGGTTTCCAGTAGAGAATTGCTTGTTTTTCAATTTATTTCGTATATTTAACGATGTAATCACAAACACTAATTGAGAATGAAAACTAAGGCTTTATTCTTTTTGGGAACATCACTTTGTATCCTAATCATAGCTGCCGCAAGTAAACCGGTGCCGGTATTAGAGCAAAATGATTCTTTTGCCGATACAAAAGTCGTTAAAAGGCATAACAAGAAGGATCACAATGTAAGAGAAGATGTGGATTTCAAGTGGGTGTTATGCGAGCATAAAAGCGGGAAAGTATCTGCCGCAATCAATAAAGAGGTTATAATCCCGGAAAGTATAGGGGCCGATGAGATTAAATGGCAAAAGGCGTATTTTATAGCCCGGGGGATAAACGGACATTCCGGGCTATATGAAATTGATGGCCGTGAGGTTGTATCCCCTGAGATGGGATATGCCGATATATCTGCAATGTCTATTTGGTGCCAAGGACTCTTCTGCATGTAAGGAAAGACTCAACGGAAGCTTTGGTAGAGCTGGATGGGAAGGAAGTCATTCCTTTTGAAAGGGGATATAGCAAAATAAAAGTTGTTGGGTCTGGGGAAGTTGAATTCATTTCAGTGGAAAAGAATGGCGCAGCAGGGAAAGGATTATGCAACCTGGCGGGAGATTTAATCATCAGTCCAGACTGTGGGTATAGCTCATATTCTATAAATCGTGACTATATTGAGTGCAGTAAGGGGGAATATAAGGGGCTTTGCGATAAAAACGGCAATGTGTTAATATCCACAGATCGACAATACGTAGATTTCTTTTATAGTATGTTCTACTACGGGTTTATTACTGTCCGCAGCAGCGGAAGTTTTAGAAAACAGTCAGAGGGAATTTGCGATTTAAAAGGGAATGAGATCATTCCTCCCAGGCGAGGTTATTATCGGTGTAATTTGGAGAGGGATTATTTTCTTGTGGAAGTGGGCGAATTTGAAGGTGTTTGTGACCTGACAGGAAAGGAAATCATAGCTCCCACCCAATGTTTTACAAGTATTCGCCGTCCTGTCAATAATCGTGATTACTATATTGTAGTGTCAGAAAAAGGATATGAGGGGCTGCTTGATAAAAATGGGATAGAAATCATCTCTCCCAATGAGGAATATGTAGAAATAAATGTGGATAGCAACGGCAACATATCAAAGGAGAAAGGCCGATGGGGAAAATTTGTTTCCAACCGGGCTCGCAAACCCTCTATTACTTTTGAGCAATTACAGGCATACGGGTATAGCACGTCCGGGCTAAAAGAAGTACACGTAAGATATGGAGACCAGTATTTCAGTGCAGGGACCCGTGCAACATATTCTGACAAGTATTCGCATTATTATGTGGATTTAAGGAATGGGGCACTTGAGAGATTTGAAAAATACCGCGCTGATTCAGTAGTATACAGGGGCGCCATATACTATATCAGCCGGTAATTCACGCCGATGCCTACGGGGCCTTGCAATTTTGTTGTTTTTGCTAACAATCTAATAATCAACAATTTACATGATTTCCTCCTATCGGTTTCGCCGGGAGGAGATCACGTAAAATACTAATTGTCAACACTTTAGCAAAAACGATCAGTGTGTTGAAAAAGTGAAGAAGAAGTTCCGTATTCTTCCACAGTGGAGCATAGAATTCCGGAAACTCAGCGCAGATGCGCATTGGTATTCATCGTTGAAAGAGTAACTTTTTCAGTTTAATACAGTATCTTTGCATCATGGACAACAAAGAACGACAAAAGATAGTAAACCCCATTTATTTGACCGCAAAAGGGACTTTGAGTCTTCTGAATAAGGCGAAGGATCCGGATGCAGCCGCCCTGATGCAATACATCGGCCTGGAAACCAATCTGCAGGAGCGGGCAAAGACTATTCCCCCCTCTTTCTCAAAATGCTACAAGATTGCCCAGTTGGCCCGCTATGAAATTAACAACACTGCCGCTATTCGAAGCAGCGCCCCCAATATCGTGGACCTACCTTCGGGTTATTCGCCCCGCGGGTTCCGCGTCTCATCGGCAGGAAAGCGCTATTTTGGATTTGACCTTCCGGTGGTGATTGACGATATGGCGCCGGCCGCCGAGAAAGTAATGACTCCCCAGCAGCGCAGCCTGTCCAGTTATCATGCCGTGGATGCCACCAATTACCAATCCATGAAAGAGGCATTGGGAAGCGTCAAGGGAGAGTTGTGCATTGTAACGGAAGGACTGCTGGGGTATTTCAACGAGCCGGAGCTCATAAGTCTTTGTCAAGCCATTCACCGTCTCCTCTCGGAATATGGCGGAACCTGGATGACGGCCGATCTGTCCATATTAAGAATCTATGCGCTTACCTTTGGCACTTTGCTTAAAGGTGAAGAGCTCGCTTTCATGAATAGAGTCAAAGAGAAAGGCGGCGGTTTGGCCGATGTGAAAATGAACCAGAACAGTCTCTTCCTCAATGGCGAGGGGGGAGCCATAAAATTCCTGGAAGAGCAGGGATTCACGGTAGCAGCTGAACCCGTCACCCTCTATCTTCCGGATATTCCCGGCGTGAATGATGAGCTCCGCAATGCCTATCGGCAAATGAATATGCTCACTATGCGTGTCGCCTCTCCGAAGACCGGAAAAAATCCGGATAAGGAGCTCCCTTTTGCCGTCGACAGCTCAGTAACGGAAGGAAAACTCGTTATGAAAGTCCAAGGACGGGTGGATACCCTCACGGCAACGCAGCTCCTGAAAGCCTTCCAGGAGGCGTCGCCACAGACTAATTCAATTGAACTGGACGTAGAGAAAATGCCATATATATCATCGGCCGGCCTCCGAGTTCTGTTGATCATGAGGAAATCTGTAAAAGACCAAAGCAGCTTCAAGTTGCTCCATGTCCAGCCCGAGGTAGAAAAAATCTTGAAAATGACTGGATTTGACAAGATTTTGATTTAAGGCTATATTCGATGAAAACCATTCTAAAAATACTGACCATCTTTATCGCCATCGGAGCCATTGGCGGCGCCGTGATGATGTGGATGGATCCCTCCGGCGTCAGCTGGGGAGGGGAGCCGATGCTGGACCTGCTTCGCGCCAAGATGCCATGGCCAGACATCTTCTTTAAAGATTTCATTCCCTCAGGCTATGTCCTTCTGGCCGTGAATGGCCTCCCGCAAATTTTGGCGGCTGTTATGCTGTTCAAGAATCATCCTTTTGCCTACTGGGCTTGCCTGATTTGCGGCATCATCCTGATGCTATGGATTGTGCTGGAATGGTATGTATGGGGATTCGTAGCCCTCAGTAACATCTTTTTTGTGCTGGGACTGGCCGAGACCGCCGCGGCTTATTACTGCATATGGAAAAAAGCATAGAAAAATACCGTCAAGACCTTACGCAGCACCTTATTGAGGTCTGTACCGGCAACGGATACCTGAAAGGGACGCTGTTGAATACGCCAGACATTGACCAGGCTTGGATGCGTTACGCACCGTCCTTCTTCGGCGATGCCGTGAGGGAGTTCAACAAGTACCCGGAGTTCTGCCTGGGATGCGCGGGCTATCTGGGTATGGCTGTTGCCTATTATTGGGACATGGACTGGGCAAAGCATTGTGAGGAACCCTATGCCAGTTTCCAGGGGGAGAGGGGATTTGACGATATGGACGACCATATCACGGACAACATCCTCCGGGACCGTAAGCACAGCGTCCCCGCCATGCAGTCCACGGCAGCATCGGCCTATCATTTCCTAATGAGGGAAAGCCCGGAGCCCGGCACGGCCGAAGCCTACCGGATGTTCCTGGCTACCGTAGAAGTGATGTTCAAAATTGGCGCGGCCATAGAGCTGAACCGCCTGGGCTACAAGTTTGAAAAAGTGAACCTGGTATGAGCAAGAACAAACGTCCCAACCCCTACAAAGAAGCCAACGAGGCCTTTCTGCGTGAGAAAGCGCAGGAAGAGGGCATGCATGTGCTGGATAACGGCGTGATGTACCGCGTTCTGGAGGAAGGCCATGGCTCCAAGTGCCCTAAGCCCAACGGCATCGTCTATGTCCACTATACCGGCCGATTGATTGACGGGACTGTCTTCGACACAACAGAAGGGGAGTCCCTGCCTGCACTCTTCGTGGTGCGAGACCTCATCATGGGCTGGCAAATTGCCCTCACACGAATGCACGAAGGCGATAAATGGGAAGTCATCATCCCCGCCAAATGGGCCTACGGCTCGGCCAAGATGGACGACATCCCCGCCTGGTCTACGCTTGTTTTTGACTTGGAACTGGTAAAGATTGAGCGTTAGTTACAAGCGCGTGGAGCGAAGATGCTGATAATCAGCCAGTTATCACAAAGTGGGTACCGTATTTGAGGTACCCACTTTTGCGTTTTTCGCTGATAGTCAATCATTTAGCTCCACGGGGTATGGGTTGGTGCTTTGGATTTTTCCAGCCCGCCGCCCTACGGGCTTTAGAGGGCTGTCAAATGACGAGGATGGGAATAACGGCCTTTGTTTTCCCGATCCAGTGTGGCATAAGTAACAGGTCCACAAGTAGTTACGCTACACTCATCATAGTAGGTAGAGGCATGTTTTACCCTTTTACTGCAAGGGGACGCTTACTTCTTCCAGACGTGAACAATCTCGCCGATGTACATGTAGTGGACACCAAGGCCGGATTTGTCGTACCATTCCGCAACTCATAATGCCAATTGCTGCAAGTAAAATGGTGATAGTCTTTTCATACCGCTCATATAATCATTTTCCATTATCTTTGTAATTATGAAAAAAGCAATTATACTTATCCTGCTTTCTATGGCAATGTACAGCTGCGTAGCACCTCATTATTGGAAAGGCGCAGATATCGGCTGGGCCACAGAGTACGAGTCCCAAAGCATGAAGTTCTACAATAGAGCGGGGGAGGAGCGCGAGTGTACGGCCCTTATGAAGGAGCTGGGCCTGGATGCCGTCCGTTTCCGAGTATGGGTAGACCCTTCCAGGCATGGCAACTGGAACTCTAAGGAAGACCTCTTGGTAAAAGCCAGGAAGGCAAAGGAACTGGGGATGGCGGTTATGGTGGATTTCCATTATAGCGACTTCTGGGCCGATCCCAAAAAACAGAATATCCCAGCCTCGTGGAGCGGGAAGAGCTATGAAGAAATTAAGGTCCTCCTGGCGGAACACACCAGGGATGTCCTGTCGGCATTAAAGGCAGAGGGCATCGAGCCAAAATGGGTGCAAGTTGGAAATGAGATTTCAAACGGTTTCCTTTGGACTGTTATGGGAGACCAGTGGGGGGACCCTGTTCCGGATTCCCTGGGGAGGGTGACAATACTGGAGTCCGTCGGGCACCTGCATAAGAATCCTTCCCAGTACGCCGGACTCTTCCAGGCGGGATACGATGCCGTAAAGGACGTTTTCCCAAAAGCGCAGGTCATCGTCCACCTGGACAATGGATTCTACCAGCCGTTATATGACAGCAACCTTGACACTCTGCGTAAGTACGGAGCCAAATGGGATATCATCGGCATGTCCCTGTATCCATACTGGGCACTGGATTCAGGCCTGGAGACGGACGAGGACGAGGCCATCACCCATTGTATGAAGAATATTTCCCACGTGTGGAAAAAGTACCACACGAGAGTGATAATAGTTGAGACTGGCTTCGAAGTGGACGAGGACCGCCCTGAGGTCATGGAGAAAGGCAAACGGCAGCTCAGCCGTATTATCAGCGAATCCAAGGCCACTGGCCACTGCGAGGGCGTTTTCTACTGGGAACCGGAGTGCCGTCCGTCCCAGTATAAACTGGGAGCATTTGACTCCTATGGGAGGCCAACCGTCATAATGGACGCATTTAAAGAATAGCAAACAAAGATAAGGATATGAACGTGTTTTACCTTCTGAAAAAGAAGATAATGTGCAAGGCGCTGGAAAGGAGGAACGGCCCTCACATACAGCCATGATATCGGCCTGTAATACTGTTCCCAAGGATCGTATAATCCCATTTGTTTGTTCAGGGATGTTTCAAAATTTGAAAGATGCACGTATTTGGTACAATACCGAATACGTGCATCTGTTTTTACACGCGTGCGCGCAATTTTATTATATTTGCATTGTAAAACCATAATATGAAAACCAAGATAAAAGAAAACTATGTAGAACCTCAGCTCGAAGCTGAAAAACTGGATGCCGAGATGTTGATCTGTACCAGTATGGATGCAGTGCGCGAAGATTACGGTGAGCCTGTTAGTGGAGAAGAATTTATTTGGTAATTAGCGAGAGCTCGGCCTGTGAAACGGACTATATACCTACTGCTAGCTTATGTCCTTCTCTTCTCCTGTGCCAAGGAGATGGATCTTTCTGTGCAACCAGCTCAGGGAGAAAAGACGTATACCCTTACCGTTAAAGCCGGCAAAGGAGAAAGGCCGGATACCAAAGCGCTGGCTCTTGACGGATCGGGAGCCCTCAGGGCCAGTTGGGCCTTGAACGAGCCGGTGCTGGTTTACAAGGGCGGGGACTATCTTGGTTATCTCCTGCCACAGGCTCCCGGTTTAAGTACTACGCTTTCCGGAGACATTTCGGGCGACATTTCGGTGGACGACCACCTTACCCTCAAGTTCCTGGATTCTGACTACAGCCAGCAGGAAGGAACTCTCGCGTATATAGCCAAGAACTGCGACTATGCCCTGGCCGATGTCATCATAACGGGCATAGACGGAACAAACGTCACCACCACATCGGCCAACTTCATTAATCAGCAGGCCATTGTGAAGTTCACGCTCAGAAACGCTGACAATACGGCCGATATAGATACCCAATCCCTCATTGTCACCGTAGGGAGCCAAAGCATAACGGTAACACCGAAGCAGGCGGAACACACACTGTATGTGGCTATCCCCGCCTTTTCGGCCAAGAAAATACACCTGAATGCGACGTCTTCCGATGCGTCTTACATGCTGGACAAGTCGGGAGTCACTCTGGAAGCCGGCAAATACTACAATATTACCGCCAGGCTAACCCAGTCCACCGTGGTAACCACATCGGAGGAATTCAATGCCGCCCTGGAAGCCGGCTGGACCTCCATTATGCTGGGAGCCGATATCACCCTGTACAAGCACCTCACCATCGGCTATGCCGTTAGCGTGGACCTGAACAATCACACGTTGCGGGAAAACGATATTCCTGTAAATAAAAGTGGTGATTATAAGTGTATTTTCATCGTGGCACCCGAAGGAAACCTGACCCTTACGGGCGGCACCCTGGCCGATGCAGACAACAGCGCAACCAGCAATCTGGAGCATAGCGCAGGAGCCATTGTAAACAAGGGCAAGGCTACTCTCACGAACGTTACTATACAGAATTGCAAAGGCTCTCAGGGAGGAGCAATCCGCAACAACGACGCCGCCATACTGGATATCGACGGCTGCACCATTACCGAAAACTTCTGCAAGCTTAACGGCGGTGCCATTTACTGTGATAATAATAACGTGCGTATGCAGGGTGCCAACACCATCACCGGCAACAAGACACTCGGCGGCCTGGACAACAATGTTTTCCTTCCCGCAAGGAGGCGTATCAATGTCACAGGCAGCCTGGAAGGCAGCACCGTCGGCATAACCTTGGGAAGAGTCGCAGAGCGATTCACAGATAATTATCCCAAGTACAACAGCGGCGTTGATCCTACTACATTTTTCAAGGCCGATATGCCGGAGACGAGGGAAATCCTTTTCAACAACCAGAATGAAGCGATGATGAGGAGCACCCTCCCCGACGGCGCCGTCTATTACATCGAGCGAGGTTGGGACAACGGCCAGGGAAAGGTTGTAAGTAAGGTCAGAATTCTGGAAGCCGGCTCATATACGGAGTTGAAAGACAGCGTGGATGGCGCCGTTCCCCTAAACAGCGGCAATTATGTGGTGCCAAATGATGAGAAGGAGCATCACTATGGATATCTCCTGTTCAAGGACGACTGTAAACTAATCCTCTGCTCCGGTGCCAAGTTATATGCAAGAAGTATTGAACTCAGGGGAAATACGCAAAGATCTTTCAACATTTTCAGCCAGGAAGACGATTCCGGCTATCTGTCCGTCGCTGAGTTTATGGGCGTAGAGGATGATGTCAATTCGGTTATCAACATTCACGGGGGTACGATTGAGGCGCAGGGGGATACCGGTTGTCCCGGGATCGGCACAGCATACAATACAACATCGTCACTGACTGTTAACATTTATGGTGGAACCGTTACTTCCCAGGGAGGCAGAAACGGTGCCGGTATCGGAGGTGATTCGAAGAATATAGATTTCGGCCGTATCAATATCTACGGAGGATCGGTCAAGGCTACAGGCGGTGACGGATGGGTAGGAGCGAGTGCGGCCGGTATCGGCGGAGGAGACAATAACAGCGCAGGCATTATTTCCATTTTTGGAGGAGAAGTAGAGGCTGTAGGCGGAAGCGAGGGTGCAGGCATTGGCTGCGGCCAGCAGTACGATGACAGCAGTGATGGAAAGGCGTACATTTACATCTACGGAGGTAAGGTGATTGCCAGGGGCAAAGCCCGCGGTGCCGGCATCGGTGGCGGAGACAGTATCGGAGGACAGCACGTTACCATCACCGGCGGCTATGTAGAAGCTTACGGCGGTGATAATGCAGCCGGCATCGGCGGAGGCGAAGGCGGCAACGGAGGCTCCGTCAATATCACAGGCGGTACTGTAATAGCCAAGGCTGGAGAAGGCGCCTCCCATGCCAT
>Ga0310786_10000202_pt1 | contig 101587 bp, 71 predicted proteins | sample AusTroGonzalo_MG_FD_203881 | JGI IMG/M metagenome (GOLD analysis project Ga0310786, IMG submission 203881) | Bovine rumen microbial communities from tropical cattle in Woodstock, Queensland, Australia - Gonzalo_03 (v2) (version 2) | ecosystem: Host-associated > Mammals > Digestive system >... | reverse complement strand
GCAAAACCCATAGGCACCTCCAGGAGCAGGTCGCTGGTCTTCTTGTAATAGGCATCGAAGACGAGGTTTACGCGGTTCTTCCAGAGACCGAGGTCGACGCCGAGGTTATACGATGCGGTGGTCTCCCACTTCAGGCGGTCGTTGGCGGTGTTCTGCTTGGCGTAGCTGCTGGAGCCGCCATACGAGCCTGTGGCGTAAGAGGTGGAGAAGGCGTAGTCAGGAATTTCCTGATTGCCCACGAGACCGCCAGAGAGGCGTAGCTTCAGGTAGTCGATGGTCTCGACTTCGCGAAGGAAAGGCTCCTGGTCGACGTTCCATGACAGGCCGAGCGAGGGGAAGTAGCCCCAACGGTGGTCCTTGGAGAAGCGGCTGGAGTTGTCGGCGCGGAAGGTGGCGGTGGCGTTATAGCGGTCGAGCAGCGTGTAGTTCACGCGGGCGATGAGCGAGTTGAGCGTCGACTCCGAGATGCCCGTCTGCGGCGTGTAGGTGCCAGAGCCGTCACCGAGGTTATACTGCTTCAGCGTCTCGTTGGTATAATGGTTGGTACGGATGTTACTATAGGTAGAGGTTGAGGTTTGGCGTGTGTAACCCACAAGAGCGTCGATGAAGTGCTGCTCACCCAAGTTACGACTGTAGGTAGCGGTGTACTCCTGCTGCCACACGTCGGTCTGACGGTTACCCGTGCCGCCGATGCCCTGCGTAGCCAAGCCTAAAGAAGTGTAAGCGCCAGAGAAGTAGTTCTGCGTCAGCTTCTCGCTGTTCAAGCCAACGGTGGCCTTCAGCGTCAGGTCGCTAATGGTGTAGCTTGCCCAGACATTCGACAACAGGTAATTGTTCACATTCTCGGCCACGCTCTCCTTGAGGTCGTAGACGGGGTTGGCAGCGTGGTCGCCAATAGCAAAGTAGGCATACTCGTAAGGATTGGTGAAGTTATAGGAACCATCGGCATTGTAAACATTGACAACAGGCGGCATCAGCAGGGCATAGACAAAGCTGTTGGTAATGCCTGCCGAGTAGGGCGACGAGTTGAAGACCTGTTCCTCGGTGGTGGTGAGGCCCTGCTGCTTCGAACGGCCGTAGGTGGCGTTGACACCGAACTTCAAGTCCTTCTGCAGTTCCCATTCCACATTGGTGTGGAGATTATAGCGCTCGAAACCAGAGTTCAGCAGAATACCGTCCTGGTCGGTGTAGTTGGCCGAGAAGGCATAGCGGTTCTTGTCGCCGCCACCCGTGATGCTCAGTTCGTGGCTCTGCTGGACGGCTGTGCGCAGCACTTCCGACTGCCAGTCGGTACCCTTGCCGAGGACAGCAATCTCAGCGTCGGTGTAGCCGCCCTTGTTGCTCCAGTAGTCCTTCTGAAACTGTGCCCACTCCGAGGCGTTGAGCAGGTCGAGTTCCTTGCTGATGTTGCTCACGCCAATATTATAGGTGTAGCTGATGTGTGCCTTATGGTCGCTGCGCTGTCCCTTCTTCGTGGTGATGAGGATGACACCGTTGGCACCACGCGAACCATAGATGGCGGTGGCCGAGACGTCCTTCAGTACCTCCACGCTCTCGATGTCGTTGGGGTTGATGGTGGCCAGCGGATTGAGGCTGCCCTCGATGCCGCTCAAGCCCGTAGAACCCGCGCTGGCATCCTTGAAATAGATAAAGCCGTCGATGACATAGAGCGGCTCGTTAGAGGCATTAACGGAGTTTCCGCCACGAATGCGGATATGACTGTCGGCACCAGGCTGGCCGCTGCTGGCGGTGACGTTAAGACCAGCCACCTGACCGCTTAGGGCACCGTCGAGCGTTGCCGCCTGCGAAGTCTCAAAGATGTCGGCCTTCACCTTCGTCACACTACCCGTCAACTGCGTCCGCTTCTGCGTACCGTAGCCTACGACCACTATCTCGTTGAGGTTATGGTCCTCCTCTTTTAATGATACTACCAGATTATCGTCTTCGCCCTTTACGCGAATGGTCTTCTGTTCGTAGCCCACGTAGCTGATTTTCAGTTCCGAGGGGAACGTTGCCACATCGATACGGAAGTTGCCCTCTGCATCGGTTATCACGCCTACATGACTGCGTGAATCGTAAATCGTTGCGCCTATGATTGCTTCGCCCGTCCCAGCGTCGGCCACCTTACCAACAACAGGGGCAGCCGACGCAACATAGTTAGAAACAATGGCTAATGCAAATAAAAAAACTCTTTTTGTCTGAAAACTCTTCATACCTTCTTATCCTTTATTAATATCACGCTGCAAAGGTACGGCGGTTTTCAGACGTGTACAATCGCCTTTATGTGGCATTCCACATACCAAACAGAGGGTATTCGGGCATTGATAAACAAAAAAGGTAGCACCGAGGCTACCTTATATTATTTATTGTTTAATGGCATCTTGCACCACCAGACTGGCGAGCATGAAGCCGAAGATGGCGGTGATGTGGACAAGTGACCCCTTTCCTGTCCCCTGAGGCTCTATGAGTTCGTCGGAATAGACGCACTGGAACTTGCGAGCAGGGTACTGCCCATCGTGCTTAAAACGTTTACGGAGCGTGCGAGCCAATGGGTCGCCCTGCACCTTCCAGAACTCAGCCGTTTTGATACGCGTAGGGTCGAGCTTGAGAGCAGCCCCCATCGATGAGAAGAACTGGGCCTCAGTGCTGCAGGCCATGAGGATGAGCAGCGCCTTATCTTTCAACGAGTCGATGGCGTCGATGATATAATCGTAGGATTCCAGCTGGAAGCTCTCGACCGTCTCGGCAGTGAAGAACTGATGCAGAGCGATTATCTCGGCAGCAGGATTAATGCTGAGCAGGCGCTCGCGCAGCACGTCCACTTTCACCTTGCCTACCGTCTCGGTTGTAGCCATCAGCTGACGATTGATATTACTGGCGCACACGCTGTCGGAATCAACGATTGTAAGGTGTTTGATACCTGAGCGCACCAAACTCTCAGCGCACCATGAGCCAACGCCACCCACACCAAAGATAATGACACGCTTTTCAGCGATGCGGCTCATCGCCTCACCACCCAACAGCAGTTCCGATCTCTGGAATATTTCTTGCACTTCTGAGCTTGTTGCCATCGGCCTATCCAACTTCTGCAATAACTTCGATTTCTACGAGCGCACCTTTGGGGAGGGTCTTGACGGCAACGGCGGAGCGGGCCGGATAGGACTCTGCGAAGAATTCGGCATAGACGGCGTTCATGTCGGAAAAGTCGTTCATATCGGCCATAAACACGGTGGTCTTTACGACGTTGCTCATGCTGAGGCCTGCCTCTTCGAGAATGGCTTTAACGTTGGTCAGCGACTGGCGCGTCTGTTCCTTGATGCCACCCTCGACAAATGTACCTGTGACAGGATTAATGGGTATCTGGCCGGATGTATAAACGAGATTACCTACTTGGATGGCCTGACTATAAGGCCCAATGGCAGCTGGTGCCTTTGTTGTACTGATTACTTTCATCGTAACAATTGTTTTATACTTAGTTGTTCTTGACGGCTTTTGGTGTCCAGTTCTTAAAGAAGCGCAGCACCTTCTCTTGGTTGTAGCCCTGTCCCTCTTCCAAAAAACTTGAATCCTGAATATGGAGAACTTTACCTGCGTCATCGAGGACAACAAACACAGGGAAGCCGAAGCGACCGCAGTTGTCCAGTCGCTTCATCAATGCTACAGCCTGCGTAGCCTTCTCTGCACCCTCCGAGCGACGAGGATTGTAGTTCACATGAATATACTCAAAGTTCTCGTCAATGACTTTGCTAATGGTGGTATCATTTGTGATAAAGTCTGCAAAGCGCAGGCACCAGATACACCAGTTGCCGCCCACCTGACACACCACGAACTTGCCATCGGCCTTGGCCTTGACGAGTGCCCTGTCTATCTGTTCCAGGGGGTTGATGTCCTCGTTATACACCTTTTTCAGCGCCGTCTGGGCATTGACCGTCAGAGCCAGGCATAGGGAAACGAGGCCAAATAATAGTCTTCTTTTCATAAGTAGCACAAGATTATCTGGGTGCAAAATTAGTAATAATCTCCCAATTTCTCGCAATTTAATCAGAAAAAGCGATGCGCCACGCACAGAAACTTTAACCGACAAATGTTTCGAGCGGACGCATCGCGGATAAACCGGTTTGTTATCCCTTTATTGTTTCACTTTCCAATTACAGGTGTACTTCCTTATCCACTACCTCGCCGTTCAGTATCTTGAACGAGTTCAGTTTCGGTTCCCCGTCAAGTAGCGAGAGGATGGCATAGCGGATGGTGGGGTCGTTGGCCAGACGCAGGTCCTCTTGCGAAGGGCGCGAGGGTGAGGCGGGGTGACTGTGCCAGTTTCCGAGAATCTTCAGACCATGCTCGCGGGTATAACGCAACGCGGCAAACTGGTCCTTTGGCGCAAAAGAGAAATGCTCCGACGAGTGGTCGATGTTCTCCATCCAGTAGTTCTCTGTAACCTCGTCGCCAGTTCCCAGCAGATAGCCGCACGACTCATCAGGTGCGTCCTTCTGGGCCTGCGCTATCAGTTCTTCTATGATATTCTGTGGTATCTTCATCTTCAACTCTTAACTTCGTTGACTTTTGTCACGACTCGACCAAACAAGCAAGCTTGATGGTTCTCGCTGCTCCAAAAGTTCAATTCTTCAATTTTACAATTCTTCAATTTTTCTTCAAGTCGCACGCGGCCTGCTCATAGTCAATCAGGTGGTCGATGGTGGGATTCGAGCCGCAGATAGCACACGAGTCACGCTGCTTCACGTTGATGGTGCGGAACAGCATGGTCTTAGCATCGAATGTCAGCAGACGGTTCGTCAGTAACTCGCCGATACCCGTGAAGTATTTCAGCGTCTCGGCAGCCTGAATAGTACCTAACATTCCTGCGATGGCACCCAATACGCCAGCTTGCGAGCATGTCGGCACAGCACCCACGGGAGGCGGTTCCTTAAAGAAACAACGGTAGCAGGCCGTACCAGGCAAGTGGGTAAAGGTTTGTCCGTTGAAGCGCAGGATGCCGCCATGCGAGAAAGGCTTGTCCGCCATCACGCACGCATCGTTGATCAGAAACTTCACGGGGAAGTTGTCGGTACCGTCCACCACGAAGTCGTATTCTTTGATGATATCCAGCGCGTTTGACGAGTCGAGGAACTCGTAGTAGGTATCCACCTGCACATCGGGGTTGATGGCCTTGATCTTCTCCTCGGCACTCTTCACCTTGGGTACACCAACGTCCTTGGTGAAGTGGATCACCTGACGCTGTAGATTGCTTAAATCAACGACATCCGCATCTACGATACCAATGCGGCCGATGCCAGCTGCTGCCAGATAGAGACTCACTGGAGCCCCGAGGCCGCCGGCACCCACCACGAGCACGCGCGCGTTCATTATCTTTTCTTGTCCCTCGACACCCACATCTTGCAGCAGGATATGTCGCGAGTATCGCTGTATTTGTTCTTCAGTAAAATCTATCATAACCCTAAACTTTAAGCGGTAGCAATTTTTTTACTTTTCACTATTCACTTTTCACTATAGACTTCCGCCACCCATAAAGTAGAGGAAGTCCACCTTGTCACTCTCTTTCAACAGGATTTTCTCCCAGTCCTCTCGCTCGGCAAATTCCTCGTTCACCTGCACGCTGACCATATCTGGCTGCTGTACGTCACTCTGCTGAATCAGTTCACTCACGTTGAGCGGCAGGCTCACTTCCTGCGCGTCTCCATTTACATAAATTATTGCCATGTCTTTGTCGGTTTAAAATGTATAATTACGCATTGTGATTGAATCACGCTGCAAAGGTAGGGCAAGATAATAAAGTATAAAATCGCACAACAGCGGTAAATACTATACCATACCATTGGTATTTTTATCATTCTCACGTCAAACAGGATGTATGCTCTGTTGTTAAACAAACTTAAAGTTTTGAATAAATCGCTCGCGATATAAAATATTATTCTTAACTTTGCATCGCAAACGATATAATTAGGTGGCTTAATCAATTAATAATAAAATAAAATTAAAAAACATTCGCAAATCACGTTAATATATAGATTATCGTTATATTGCAGAAGCAAAAGTTCAATAAATATTGTCATCACTTAAAACAACAAAGCATTATGGAAACAAAGAAATCAATTGAAGCATTACAGTTTTTTGTAACCCACTTGGCAGAAGGTGCTATCGTCCACAAGCAGCAGGGTATGATCTTCAAGGCTCAGGGCATCACTAAGCTCGGCCAGAAGTACATCGACCATTTCAATGAGGAGATGGGCTGGGTAGAGAAGTTCACCGAGCGCATCCTCGACCTTGGCGCAGAAGTCAAGTTCGAAGGCATGAAGAGCCGCGACCTTATCTGTGATCCCATCGAGTATGTCAAGGCCGACTGCGCCATCCAGGGTCCTGGTGTTGAGATGCTGATGAAGTGCATGGCCGACCTGAAGGACGATCCCACGACCTACGACCTGCTGAAGGCTTACCTGAAGGATGAGGAGGAAGACCTCTACTGGAGCCAGGGCGCACTGGAGCTCATCGAGAAGATCGGCGCACAGAACTGGCTGTTGTTGCAACTGTAATCTATGACTTTACTTATAGGCTTACTGATTCCCCTTTTGGGAACTGTTCTCGGAGCGGCATTCGTCTTTCTGATGAAGGACGAAATGCCGCTTCGTCTTCAAAAGACTCTTCTTGGTTTTGCCTCAGGCGTAATGGTGGCGGCATCGGTATGGTCGCTGCTGATTCCGTCGATGGAGATGGTAGCAGACAGCGGACGGTGGGCAGTAGTGCCTGCTGCTATAGGATTTCTGTTGGGTATGGGCTTCCTGCTGGTAATTGACGAGCTGACACCCCACCTGCATATTGGTACCGACAAGCCGGAAGGTCCGCGTTCGCATCTTTCAAAAACGACGATGTTGGCCCTTGCCGTTACCATCCATAATCTGCCTGAGGGTATGGCTGTGGGCGTAGTCTTTGCAGGTGCAGAGAGTGGGGCAGCGGGATTATCGCTGGCCAGTGCTATTGCCGTTGCGCTGGGTATTGCTATCCAGAACGTGCCTGAGGGAGCCATCATCTCCATGCCAATGCGGGCAGCAGGTAATTCTAAGTGGAAGTCGTTTGTCATCGGCTCATTGAGTGGCGCCGTTGAACCCCTCGGCGGTTTGGCAGTAGTGATGCTGGCCTCGCTCATGACACCCGTTCTGCCCTATATGCTTGCCTTCGCAGCTGGAGCCATGTTCTACGTTGTTGTCGAGGAACTGATTCCGGAAACCAGCGAGGGCGAACACTCCAATCTCAGTACCATCGGTTTTGCCATTGGCTTTGTCCTTATGATGGTGCTTGATGTGGTGCTTGGTTAATCGGAATACTAATGTGCAGCCCCTTTCTATGAACCCGTACTGACGTTTCAGACCACAGGTCTTATAAACGCAAGAATCCCGCAGTGCCGTTAGGCTCTGCGGGATTATCTTGTTGTTTGTTTGGAATAAGTGTTGTGTTGTTTACTTAGGCTTCAGCGTTAGGAACAACGGAAACGACGCTCTTGTCGCGCTTGCCCTTGTGGAACTGAACGGTTCCGTCGACGAGTGCATAGAGTGTGTCGTCTTTGCCCATAGCAACGTTGTTGCCGGCATTGTGCTTAGAGCCGCGCTGGCGAACGATGATGTTTCCAGCAACGCACTGCTGACCGCCAAAAATCTTGATACCCAGTCGCTGAGCTGCTGACTCGCGACCGTTCTTAGAACTACCTACACCTTTCTTATGTGCCATAATTTGAGTCCTCCTACGGTTTTAAGCGATTACTGATTTAATTTCTAACTCTGTGAACTGCTCACGGTGACCATTGCGCTTGCGAGAGTCCTTACGACGCTTCATCTTGAAAACAATCACTTTGTCACCCTTGACGAGAGGATTGACAACTTCACAGACAACCTTTGCTCCGTCTACGGTGGGAGCACCAACCTTCACTGCACCGTCAGCATCTACGAGCAGCACTTTCTCAAATTCAACAGTCTTGCCGGCTTCTGCGTCCTTGATGTGGTGGACGAAGAGCTTCTTGCCCTGCTCGGCCTTGAACTGCTGACCCTGAATTTCTACAATTGCGTACATTTTGCTTTTTGTTTTGTATTGAGGGTTTTTTCCGCGAGGCGGTGCACGTTCGCGCACGCTTAACTCTGCCCCCACGGACTCTAACGGGGTGCAAAGGTACGAAATAAATGAGAAATGAGAAATGAGAAACGAGAAACGATGTTTGTTTTTAGGAAAGTTTAACGTTTTGGCGTAGGTACAAAAAATAAAGCGATGACCTTCACAGGCAGTCGCTCTATATCTTCAATAGGTATTAGTCTTTTTAAGGTAAAAAGATTGTTTTCAGGATAACGCTGCAAAGTTAAGACATTTTTGTTAAACCTGCAAGCCTTTTTGATAAAAAAAATGTTGCCCTTTCGTTGTGTGGGAACACAGGGCAACATTTTAAACTATTTTAAGGATTTGGTTTCGTTTTTCTTATGAATTGTGCTCAATTTCCGTAATTTTTGACTTATCTCAACTTCGGGTCTTGACTTTGCTCAATTCTACCTTACGGGTTGGTTGTCTTCCTTACGGGTTGGTTTCTGTCGGTTCTGCGTTCCCGCCAGCAGCTGCGGGGTCCGCCTCCTCGGTCTCCTTGGGCTTGGTGCCGACAACGGGATTTCCCTGTTCGTCGTATTCTGTTGCCTGCTCAATCTCCAGGGTGCCGAGGCTGTCGACGGAGATGGAGTCGCTGTCGCGGTAGCTGGAGACGTAGCTGCAGCCCATGTACTGGTTCGGGTTGATGGTCGGGTCGAGCGTGGGCTGGAACTTCCCGCGGTAGTGCTTGAAGGCCGGGTCGCTAAGTACCGACTCGTAGAAGTAACCACAGATGGGTAGTGCTGTCCGCGAGCCTTGTCCGAGGGCACCTGTGCGGAAGTGTATGCTACGGTATTCGCCACCTACCCATGCGCCGCAGACGAGCTTTGGCGAGACGCCGACGAACCAGGCGTCAGAGTGGTTGTTCGAGGTGCCGGTCTTACCGCCGAACTCCGTGTCGGGGAAGTTGCGCACATAGCCCCAAAGACTCATCGACGTAGCGCCGCGCTCCTGTAGGCCGGCTTTCAGCAGTTGCTGTACGAAGAAGGCGCTGCGGTAGGGTATGGCTTGCTTGCCGGCTGTCGGAGCTTTGTATATCTCCTTGCCGTCACGGTCGAGAATGCGCTCCACGAGTACGGGCTCGTGCATCTTGCCGTCATCGATGACGGTGGCATAGCTGTTGACGAGTTCCAGGAGGTTCACGTCGCTCGAGCCGAGTGCGAGTGCCGGGGTGGGATCGAGGGGACTCTTGATACCCATGGCCTTGGCGGTCTTAACGATGTTGTCGATGCCCACCTCCTGCCCGAGTTTCACGGCCACGGAGTTGATGCTCTGTGCGAAGGCGGCGCGCAGGGGCATGGAGTCACCGGTGAAGTATCCGTTGGCATTCGTCGGCGCCCACGTCACCTCTTTCTTCTGTGCGGCGTCGTAAACCTTCATGGCAAAGTAGGAGTCACGGCGGCGGTCACAGGGTGTCAGCCCCTGGTTCATGGCCTCGGTGTAGACGAAGAGCTTGAACGTCGAGCCAGGCTGTCGCATGGCGGTCACCTTGTCGTACTTCCACGAGTCGAAGCTGACGTCGCCGACCCACGCCTTGACGTGTCCCGTCTGGGGTTCCATAGCCACGAAGCCGCAGTGCATGAAGCGTACCATATAGCGGATACTGTCCATCGTCGACATCTCGCGCTCAATAGTGCCGTTCTCGTAGTCGAATAGTTTCACGGTGTGGGGCTGGTTCATGTAGTAGTCGACGCTGTCGGGCTCGTTGGGGAAGCGCTTCTGCAGCGACCTGTAGCAGGGCAGTCGCTTGGCGATGTCCTCGATGAATCCGCGTATCTCCTGGTGGCGTTCGTCCTGCCAGGGGTTGGTGCTGCCCCAGTGCTGGTTAAAGTTCTTCTGCACCTGCTTCATCTGCTTGATGGCGGCCTCCTCGGCATATTTCTGCATTCGTGTGTCGAGGGTGGTGTAGATTTTCAGTCCGTCAGTATAGAGGTCGTAGCCGTTCTCGCGGCACCAGTCCTTGAGGTTGTTGGCGACGGCCTCGCGGAAATAATTGGCCTTTCCGTCGTAGGCGTTCTCAACGCTAAAGTCGAGGTCGATGTCGAGAGCCTTCAGCGAGTCGCATTCCTCACGCGTCAGGTCGCCATGGGCGTACATGTTCTCGAGCACGACGTTACGGCGCTTCAGGGCGTTGTCGGGGTGTATGCGGGGGTTGTAGTAGGTTGTTGCCTTGAGCATACCGACGAGGACGGCTGCCTCTTCGGTCTTCAGCTCGCGGGGCGTCTTGCCGAAGTAGGTCTTTGCGGCGGTCTTGATGCCGAAGGCGTTCGACCCGAAGTCGACGGTGTTGGCGTATTGCGTCAGGATCTCGTTCTTCGTGAAGAAGTACTCGAGCTTGTAGGCGGTTATCCACTCCTTGCTCTTCATGATGAGCATCTTCACGCCGGGGATGTTGCCGAGCAGGCCTGTAGAATATTCGGTACGCACGCGGAAGAGGTTCTTTGCCAGCTGCTGGGTGATGGTCGAGGCGCCGCGGGCGTCGTGGTGCAGCAGGTAGTCCTTCAGGGCGGCTGCGAAGGCGGTGTAGTCAATGCCGTGATGGTGGAAGAAACGCTCGTCCTCGGTCGAGATGAGTGCCTTCCAGAAGACGGGGGCCACCTCGTCGAACTCCACGGGGGTGCGGTTCTCGCTGAAGAACTTGCCTATCTGCTGGCCGTCGGCGCTGTAGATCTCGGAGGCCTGTGCGGGCCGTTTGTTCTTGATTGTGTGCATCGACGGCGATTTGCCGAAGAGCCAGAGGACGTTGTTGTCGACAGCTCCGAGGTAGAGGAAGAAGAGTACGACGAGCGATGCCACCGTCGAGAGTATCTTCACCCACCAGGGACGTCCCTTGAAGATTCCGATGTACCATGAACCGGCAATCCGGAAGGGTCGCCAGATGTATCCCAGAAAACCTGTTTTCTTTTCTTTACTCATAGCCTGTTATGTAATTCATTATGTCCCGCTCCTGGTCGGGATGAAACCATTTCGTGTGTTCGTCGCGCTTCAGCCACGTCAGCTGTTTGCGGGCGTAGCGGCGTGTGTTGCCCTTGATGCGCTCCACGGCCTCCTCCAGTGGCCAGCGGCCGTCGAGATAGTCGAAGAGCTCCTTGTATCCGACGGTGTTCAGGGCGTTCTCCTTCCTGTAGGGTGTCATGCGCCTCACTTCGTCGAGCAGTCCCTCGGCCATCATCTGGTCCACGCGGCGGTTGATGCGGTCGTAGAGTTCCTCGCGGTCGCGGTTCAGCCCTATCTTCACGGTCTCGAACGGGCGCTGCTTCTTCTCGGCCTTGCGGAACGAGGTGTAAGTCTTGCCCGTCATCAGACAGATTTCCAGGGCGTGGACCACGCGGCGCGGGTTTTTGCGGTCTACAATCTCGTAGTGCTCGGGGTCCAGCCGTCGCAGCTCTTCTACGAGGCTCTCCAGCCCCTCTTCCTCGAGCCGCCGTTTCAGCGTCGCGCGTGTCTTGTCGTCGACGGTCGGTATGTCGTCGATACCGTTGCAGACGGCATCAATGTACATCATCGAACCGCCCGTGAGCAGGGCGTAGTCGCTGTCGCGGAACAGTTGCTCAAGTAACCGTAGCACGTCCTGCTCGTACATCGACGCGCTGTAGTAGTCCGTGATGCCCAGCGTCCCCACGAAGTAATGCCTAACCCGTGCCATCTGCTCCTCCGTCGGTGCCGCCGTCCCAATTTTCAGTTCGCGGAACAGCTGGCGGGAGTCACAATTAATAATAGGTACGCGTAAGGCTTCGGCCACCCTCAGACACAGTTCCGTCTTTCCGACGGCCGTAGGGCCCGTGACGACGATGAGCTTCTTCACCTGATGACTCCGCGTTTCGACGACTCAATGAACGAGCAGATATACTCCACCTCCTTCGAGTCGGGGTACTTGGCGCGTGCCTCGGCGATGCCGTCCTTCAGCACACCTTTCGCGTAGATGATGCGGTAGGCGTCGTGGATGGCCTCGATGGTCTCGTTGGGGAATCCGCGGCGGCGCAGGCCTATAAGGTTCACACCGGCATAGCGCACGGGCTCTTTGCCGGCGATGACGTAGGGCGGGATGTCCTGGCTCGTGCGTGAGCCGCCCTGGAACATGATGTAGCCGCCCACGTGCAGGAATTGGTGGAACAGACAGGTGGCCGAGATGATGGCGCAGTCATCGACCACCACCTCGCCGGCGAACTTCGTCGAGTTGCCGATGATGCAGTTGTTGCCGATGACGCAGTCGTGGCCGATGTGCATGTTCTCCATGAGCAGGTTGCCGTTGCCGACCACCGTCTTGCCCTTCGATGCCGTGCCGCGACTGATGGTGACGTTCTCGCGAATAGAGTTGTTGTCGCCAATCTCGCACGTCGTCACCTCGCCCTGGAACTTCAGGTCCTGGGGCTTCGTCGAGATGCTTGCGCCCGGGAAGAACTCGTTCCCTGATCCGATGCGTGCACCGAAGTGGATAGTAACGTTGTTGAGGAACTTGTTGTTGTCGCCGATGACTACGTTCTTGTCTATCACGCAGAACGGTCCGATGATGTTGCCATCACCCAGGACGGCCTCAGGGTCGACTACTGCCAAAGGGTGTATCTGATTCATTCTTCTTTCCTTTCGCTTTTGTTAAAGTACAATTATGTTTATCCGTGCAAAAGTACTCATTTTATTCCAAACGCCCTGCATTCATCCCCATTTTTTCTATTTTTTTATCATAAAAGCCTCTGCGAATCCGTTCCTATTAATTGTACTAACTATAATAAATCGACCAAAAATTTGGAAGTTTCGATAATTGTCCGTATCTTTGTTGTCTGAAAAGTGCGATGTCACCGAATGTGAGATTCTTTAAACATAAAAATTAACTAAAACCATTAAAACTATGAATGAAGATTTTATCAGCCAGGAGACTACTGGAATGAAAATTAGTGAGAGCATGAAGGCAGATTTGCTGTCATCGGCAAAGTGGGCGAAATTCCTCTGCATCCTGGGGTGCATCGGTGCGGCGTTCATGCTGATTGCCGGTCTGGTAGTGATGCTGTTTGGCAATAAGCTCATGGGTGCTGCCAGCATGTATGGTATGATGCAGAGTTTTGTGGGAATCACCTATGTCATTATGGCATTCGTGGTGATTTATCCGCTTATGAAAGGTTTCCAGTTCGCCAACGGCACGAAGGCCGCCTGCCTGACAAACAACGAGGCTGAGTTGGCTCGCGGCTTTGCCGGCATGAAGGGCTACCTGCAATTCGTAGGTATCCTGGCGGTGATTGTCCTTGTGATTTACGGCCTGCTGATTATCGGCGGTGGTGCTATTGCTGCCATCATGGCAACACACTAAGACTTACTCCTCCATCAGTTTACGATAACGCGCACGCTTGGGCTCCTCGAGACCCAAGCGTTGTGCTTTATTGGCCTCGTACTCAGAGTAGTTGCCCTCGAAGTAGAACACGTTGCCTTCGCCCTCGAAGGCAAGAATGTGCGTACAGATACGGTCGAGGAACCAGCGGTCGTGGCTGATGATGACGGCGCAGCCGGCGAAGGCCTCAAGGCCCTCCTCAAGGGCACGCAGGGTGTTGACGTCGATATCGTTGGTGGGCTCGTCGAGGAGCAGCACGTTGCCCTCCTGCTTCAGGGCGATGGCCAGATGTAGACGGTTGCGCTCACCGCCCGAGAGGACGCCACACTTCTTCTCCTGATCGGCACCGCTGAAGTTGAAGCGTGAGAGGTAGGCACGCACGTTGACATCCTTGCCGCCCATGCGGATGGTCTCATTGCCCTGCGAGACAACTTCGTAGACCGACTTCGTGGGGTCGATGTCTTTGTGCTGTTGGTCGACGTAGGAGAGCTTGACGGTTTCTCCTACGGAGAACGAACCTGCATCAGCCTGCTCTAAGCCCATGATGAGGCGGAACAGCGTGGTCTTGCCGGCACCGTTGGGACCGATGACGCCGACGATGCCGTTGGGGGGCAGCACGAAGTTCAGGTCCTTGAACAGCTCCTTCTCGGGATAGGACTTCGCGACGTGCTCGGCCTCGATGACCTTGTTGCCCAGACGCGGACCGTTGGGGATGAAGATCTCGAGTTTCTCCTCCTTCTGTTTCTGCTCCTCGTTGAGCATCATCTCGTAGGAGTTCAGACGGGCCTTGCCCTTGGCGTGACGGGCCTTTGGAGCCATACGTACCCACTCGAGCTCGCGCTCGAGGGTCTTGCGGCGCTTTGAGGCCGACTTCTCCTCCTGGGCCAGTCGCTGCGACTTCTGCTCCAGCCACGATGAGTAGTTACCTTTCCAGGGGATGCCCTCACCGCGGTCGAGCTCGAGGATCCACTCGGCCACGTCGTCGAGGAAGTAGCGGTCGTGGGTGACGGCGATGACCGTTCCCTCGTACTGCTGCAGGTGCTGTTCGAGCCAGTCGATGGACTCGGCATCGAGGTGGTTGGTGGGCTCGTCGAGGAGGAGCACGTCAGGCTTCTGCAACAGCAGCCGACAGAGAGCTACGCGGCGGCGCTCACCACCTGAGAGGTTCTGTACCGACCAGTCGCCGGGTGGACAGTTCAGGGCGGCCATGGCGCGGTCGAGCTTGGAGTCCATGTTCCAGGCATCGGTGGCGTCGATGATGTCCTGCAGCTCGGCCTGGCGAGCCATCAGCTTGTCCATCTTGTCAGGATCCTCGTAATACTCTGGCAGTCCGAACTTTACGTTAATCTCGTCGTATTCGGCCAGCGCATCGTAAACGTGCTGCACGCCCTCCATCACGTTCTCCTTGACGGTCTTCTCCTCGTTCAGTGGTGGGTCTTGAGGCAGATAGCCCACAGTGTAGCCAGGGCTCCAGACGACGTTGCCCTGATACTGCTGGTCAAGTCCGGCGATAATCTTCATCAGCGTAGACTTACCAGCGCCGTTCAGACCGATGATGCCTATCTTAGCCCCGTAGAAGAAGCTGAGATAGATGTTCTTGAGCACTTGTTTCTGGTTTTGCTGGATGGTCTTGCTCACTCCAACCATCGAGAAAATCACTTTCTTGTCGTCGACTGTTGCCATGGATTGGTATTTTGAAAAAACAGGGTGGGGACGAATAATGAGTCGTGCGGTTTACTTCCGCTTGAGTTCAATGAGTGCGGGCAGCTTCTGCCAGCGTCCGTTGCGCGGCACTTTTAGGGCGCTGCCTTCCAGGTGCTTCAGCGTGTACAGGGTATCGTTCTGCTGGGTGAGCAGGGCAGTGAAGTCCTCGCTGCCGTAATCGTTGATGAACGACACCTCGGCTGTCTTTTCGTTCTTCAGCTTAGCCGAGGTGATGACCCAACAGAAGGAGTTCCGCTCCTTGCCGAGGTAGCCAGGTAGGGGACCGTAGAGCTCCTGGTCAGGTACGTTGATGTCCTCCTCGTAGAAATTGATATTCAGGAAAATCTCGTACTCCTTATTAAAAAGGTACCCGTGGAATGGTCTGATAGCTTTCTGCGCATGAAGTGTGGCACAGAGCAGACATAGGGTGGCGATGGTAAAAAGTCTTTTCATTGTCGTCAGTTTGTGGACGACAAAGGTAGTAAATCTAAATCAATAAAAAGCTCAAAATGACAAAAATATATGGAAAAACATGCTGAGTTTTAGATTATTTTAAGTATCTTTGCAGCCGTTTATAATTATAACGAATGAAAAAAGAGCAATTAAAGCCTGACTACATCTTTGAGTCGAGCTGGGAAGTTTGTAATAAGGTAGGTGGTATCTATACAGTGCTTTCCACTCGTGCAAAGACGCTTCAGGACAGGATGAGGGACCGGATTATCTTTATTGGTCCTGATTGTTGGAAGGAGAAAGAATGTCCCTACTTCAAAGAGGATAAAGCCTTACTGGCCGAGTGGCAGTGGGCAGCAAAGGAGCAAGGGCTGACGTTGCGTGTTGGCCGTTGGACGATTCCCGGTGAGCCGGTGGCTGTCCTTGTAGACTTTACCCCATATTACGAGAAGAAAAACGAAATTTACGGCTGGCTGTGGGAGCACTATGGCGTTGACTCCCTGCACGCCTATGGCGACTACGACGAGGCTTCGATGTTCTCGTATGCCGCCGGGCTGGTAGTTGAAAGCCTTTATCAGTTCGTTGTTCAGCGTTCGAAGCAGCCAAAGGTGGTTTACCACGCCAACGAATGGATGTGTGGCCTTGGAGCCCTGTATGTCAACAACAAACTGCCGCAGATAGGCACTATCTTTACAACTCATGCTACAAGCATTGGCCGTTCGATAGCCGGCAATCAGAAGCCGCTCTATGACTACCTGTTCGCCTATAACGGCGATCAGATGGCTGGTGAGCTGAACATGGAGTCGAAGCACTCGATAGAGAAGCAGACGGCGTGGAATGTCGACTGCTTTACGACGGTGAGCGACATCACGGCCAAGGAGTGCGTCGAACTACTGGACAAACCAGTTGACGTGGTGCTGCCCAACGGCTTCGACAACAGCTTCGTGCCGAAGGCTGCCCAGTTCACAAAGAAGCGTAAGGCAGCCCGCAAGCGTCTGCTGGATGTGGCTAACGCCCTGCTTGGAGAAACACTTGATGCCGATACGCTAATAGTCTCGACCAGCGGACGTTATGAGTTCCGTAACAAGGGTATCGATGTCTTTGTAGAGGCCATGAACCGCCTGCTGCGCGACCGCGACCTGAAGAAGAAGGTCCTTGCCTTCATCGAGGTTCCTGGTTGGGTTGGTGACCCGCGTCAGGACCTTCAGGAGAGACTTCAGGAAGATAAGCAGTACGACACGCCGTTGGAGGTGCCCCAGCTGACACATTGGCTGCACAACATGAGCCACGACAACGTGCTGAGCATGATGAAATATTATGACATGCACAATCGTAAGGACGAACATGTGAAGGTCATTTTCCTGCCCTGCTATCTGGATGGCAAAGACGGCATCGTGAACCTTACTTATTATGATGTCGTGCTGGGTAACGATCTCTGCGTCTACCCGTCGTACTATGAGCCGTGGGGCTACACCCCGCTGGAGGCTGTCGCTTTCAAGGTGCCTTGCATCACTACCGACCTGGCCGGCTTTGGCCTGTGGGTAAACAAGGAGTTGGGCCACGAGGGCGAGATTGAGGACGGTGTGAAGGTGATTCACCGTACGGACTACAACTACTCTGAGGTGGCTGATGCCATCAAGGACACCGTGGCCGCGTTCTCGGCAATGACGAAACAACAGATAGACAGTTGTCGTAAGAAAGCCGAGCAGTTGTCGAGGAAGGCACTTTGGAGTGAGTTTATCAAGTACTACGACGAGGCCTATGACATTGCGCTGCGCAAGGCTGAAGAGAGAACCAAATAGTAAATACGATAATTAAATAAGAACTAATTATGAAAATTAAAGCTGATTACACTAATGAACCTCTGTGGAAGGACCTTATCGTCAAGTCGAGCCTTCCCGAGGAGTTGAAGTGTCTGGACGAGATTGCCCACAACATGTGGTGGGTATGGAACTATGAGGCTCGTGACCTGTTCCGTGACCTCGATCCCGAGATCTATCACGACGTGAAGCACAATCCCGTGATGCTGCTCGAAAACCTGAGTCTCGCCCGCAAGGAAGAGATTGTGAAGGACAAGGCGTTAATGAAGCGCATCAAGAGTGTCTACAAGCAGTTCCGCGAGTATATGGACGTGAAACCCGACGCAAAGCGTCCGTCGGTGGCTTACTTCTGCATGGAGTACGGCATCCACTCTGCTCTGAAAATCTATTCGGGTGGTCTGGGAATGCTGGCCGGTGACTATGTGAAAGAGGCTTCTGACTCGAACGTCGACATGTGTGCTGTTGGTTTCCTCTATCGTTTCGGTTACTTCACTCAGAGTCTGTCGATGGACGGTCAGCAGATTGCCAACTACGAGAGCCAGAACTTCGGCTCGCTGCCTATTGAGCGTCAGCTTGATAGCGAGGGTAATCCTCTGGTCATCGATGTCCCCTATACGAACTATCAGGTTCATGCCTACGTCTGGCGTGTTAATGTTGGTCGTGTAAAGCTCTACCTGCTGGACACTGACAACGAGATGAACTCCGACTTCGACAAGCCCATCACGCACTCGCTCTACGGTGGCGACTGGGAGAACCGTCTGAAGCAGGAGATTCTGCTGGGTATCGGTGGTATGCTGCTGCTGAAGAAGCTCGGCATCAAGAAGGACATCTACCATTGCAATGAGGGTCACGCCGCACTCTGCAACCTGCAGCGTCTGTGTGACTATATCGAGGAAGGTCTGACGTTCAACCAGGCTCTGGAGCTGGTACGTGCCAGCGGCCTGTACACCGTCCACACACCTGTTCCCGCCGGTCACGACTACTTCGACGAGGGCCTGTTCGGCAAGTACATGGGTGGCTACCCCCAGCGTCTGGGTATCTCGTGGGACGAGTTCATCGGCATGGGTCGTACGAACCCCGATGACAAGAACGAGAAGTTCTGTATGTCGACCTTCGCCTGCAACACCTGTCAGGAGGTCAACGGTGTGTCGATGCTTCACGGCTGGGTGTCTCAGAAGATGTTTGCTCCCATCTGGAAGGGCTACTATCCTGAGGAGAACCACGTGGGCTATGTCACCAATGGCGTTCACTTCCCCACTTGGTGTGCTACCGAGTGGCGCAAGGTCTATGCTAAGTACTTCGACCCCAAGCACATGGGCGATCAGTCGAACGAGGAAATCTGGCATGGTATCTATGACTGCCCCGACGAGGAGATCTGGGCTACGCGCCAGGCTTTGAAGGCTAAGCTGTTCGATTATATCAAGGAGCAGTTCCGTGAGACTTGGCTTAAGAACCAGGGCGACCCCTCGCGTGTGGTGAAACTGCTGGAGCGCTTCAACCCCAACGCGCTGGTCATCGGTTTCTGCCGCCGCTTCGCTACCTACAAGCGTGCTCACCTGCTGTTCACCGACCTGGAGCGTCTCTCTAAGATCGTCAACGATCCCGAGCGTCCCGTCATCTTCCTTTTCGCAGGTAAGGCTCACCCCGCCGATGGCGCTGGCCAGGGTCTTATCAAGAAGATCTACGAGATTTCTCAGCGTCCTGAGTTCCAAGGTAAGATAATCTTCCTCGAGGACTACGACTTCCTGCTGGCTCGTCGTCTTGTGTCGGGTGTCGACATCTGGATGAACACGCCGACACGTCCGCTCGAGGCTTCTGGTACATCTGGCGAGAAGGCTGAGATGAACGGTGTCGTAAATCTCTCCGTGAAGGATGGCTGGTGGCTGGAAGGCTATCGCGAGGGTGCCGGTTGGGCACTCACCGAGAAGCGCACCTATCAGAACCAGGGCTATCAGGATCAGCTCGACGCAGCAACCATCTACGGTCTGCTGGAGAACGAGATAGTTCCTCTTTACTATAACAAGGACAAGAAGGGCCTCTCGAAGGGTTGGATCAAAGTGGTCAAGAACTCCATCGCCCAGATTGCTCCGCACTACACGATGAAGCGCCAGCTGGACGACTACTATAGCAAGTTCTACGAGAAGGAGGCCAAGCGCTTCAAGGAACTTTCGAAGAACGATAACCGTCTGGCCAAGGAGATTGCCCAGTGGAAGGAGATTGTTGCCGAGCGTTGGGATGCCATCAGCGTGGTCAGCTCCGAATGGGACTACCCTGCAACTGGCATTGAAACAGGACAGAAGTACACGCTTCGCTACGTCATTAACGAGCAGGGTCTCGACGATGCTATCGGCTTGGAGAAGGTCAATGTCTACACCAACAAGGAGGGTGTGGAGAGCATCTACAGCATTGAGCCGCTGAAGATGGTGAAGCAGGAGGGTAACAACTTTACCTTCGAGGCTGAGCTGGCTCCGAAGCAGGCTGGTCAGTACAAGAGCGCCGTCCGTATGTTCCCGAAGAACAGCAAGCTGCCTCACCGTATGGACTTCAGCTATGTGAAGTGGATTGAACTGCCCAACTTCTAAGGCAAGACTAATAAAAAGAAGTGCCGCTTACCCTCGCAAGGTAAGCGGCATCTTTTATTTGTGATGAGTGTGGATGAAGCGTCCTAGCTCGTTGTCCTTGTTTCGCTCCGCCACGTCGCTGATGTGTTGCTCCATCTCGTCGTATAGCTTGGTCACGCGACGGGTGATGATGCTTGGCGGCGTGCCTGCAGCAATATGGCAGCTGATGTACCGGTTTATCCGTTGGCTATAGTCGGCAGCCATATCGTTGAGCGCCTGCCACTCGTCGTTCAGGTGTGTTCCCGAGACGCTGGCCTTCCCGTTGTCCATACTGATGCTGACACTTCCGCGCTCGGCGAAGAAGGTAACGTCACGGTCAGGATGGTGTGCCGCCCATAGTCGGTATAACCTTGCGCTGTCGGCTTGGACCTCCCAACTGAACTGTCCCTCCTCTTCAATGATGATGGCTGTCTTCGGAGAGTCGATCATGAGGCTGGACGTCACAAACAGCGTATCGCCGACGGCCATGTCGCTGGCTGTGCCTGTGACGTGACAGAAATCAGACTGGCAGCCGACGAGAAGTAGCGCCGCTGCCAGTCCGATATGTGAATAGATGGTGTTCCTAATCCTGTAGTGTTCCATCTCTTACATCTGCTAAACGATGTAGAGGTCGCTGATACTCTTGTTGTCGATAACGCGGCGGATAGCCTCTGCAAACATGTCAGCTACCGATAGCTGCTTCACCTTGGCGCAGCGCTGGGTGTAGGGGATGGAGTCGGTGAAGACCATCTCCTCGAGGGCCGACTCCTGCACACGCTCGCTGGCAGGACCGCTCATGACACAGTGTGAGGCACAGGCACGAACGGTCTTCGCACCAGCTTCCTTCATCAGGTCGGCAGCCTTGGTGATGGTGCCTGCGGTGTCTACCATATCGTCGATGATGACCACGTTCTTACCTTCCACGTCGCCGATAATCTGCATCGTAGCCACTACGTTGGCACGGGCACGCGTCTTGTTACACAGCACCAGCGGACATCCGAAGAACTTAGCGTAGGTGTTGGCGCGCTTCGAACCGCCTACGTCGGGCGATGCGATGACGAGGTTGTCCAGATTGAGGCTCTTCAGGTAGGGCATGATGACGCCCGATCCGTAGAGGTGGTCGACGGGGACATCGAAGAATCCCTGAATCTGGTCGGCGTGAAGGTCCATCGTGATGACGCGGTTAACACCAGCCACGCTGAGGAGGTCGGCCACGAGCTTTGCTCCGATGGAGACGCGCGGCTTGTCCTTGCGATCCTGGCGTGCCCATCCGAAGTAGGGGATGACGGCATTGATGGTACGTGCCGAGGCGCGCTTGGCAGCGTCGATCATCAGCAACAGCTCCATCAGGTTGTCGCTGTTGGGGAAGGTGCTCTGCACGAGGAAGACGTCGCGGCCACGGATGCTCTCTTCGTAGCTGACGGCAAACTCTCCGTCAGAGAATTTCGTGATTTGAAGCTGTCCCAGGGGACATCCCAGACTCTCACAGATTTTCTCTGCGAGATACCTGGTGGCTGTGCCGGAAAAGACCATGTAAGAACTGTTCATATCTGTATGTTGTATTATCTCTTTTTCTTTCTCTTTCTTGTCTCCATCGCCTGATTATCCCACCGCTTTACGCAGTTTCTCAAAGTGGGCAATGAGCTCCTTGTAGTCGATACCTCCCAGGATGTTGAAGCGGTTCCAGAGGTCGCCACAGATGACCACACCTCCGAATCCCAGCTCTTTGGCAACGGGGATGGTGTCGAGGTTCATGCCCCCCATGGCATAGACCTTCTTGTCGATGAGTCCCTGTCGTGAAGCCTGCTCCAGCTCCTCACGGGTGAGTGTAGCCTTGTCGTTCTTGTTACTCTGGCTGTCGAAGAGCGTTTTCAGGAAGACATAGTTCGAACGCTTCTTCGCATCCTTGAGCTCGCTGACAGCGTGGCACGTACGGCTGATGTCGCCGCGGTAGCCTGCGGGTGTCTCGTCCTGTGCGTTGTTCAGGTGAATGCCGCGCAGACGGTACTCGTCTTTCAGATAGAAATGGTCGTGGACGGTAATCTTGCCGTAGTAGTCTTCGTCGAGCAGCGTCAGCAGCCTTTCTGAGAAGATGGGCTCCGCTCCCGGCTTATACAGGTGCAGATGGTCCAAGCCTGCTTCGAAGAGGGTCGTAAGTATCTTGTCTTCCTCTACGAAGAACGTGGCTCTGGTCATGACAATCAGCTTCATGGGCGGTGTTTTACTTCTTTTGGCTACAAAGGTACAAAAAAAATGAGAAATGAGAAATGAGAAACGAAAAATTTTGTTTTCAATGCTTATTTTCTTGCGTCATTTAAGGAATTATTTGTATCTTTGCCGCCGATTATGGCAACACCTATTTATATTATAGAAAAGCGTTTGCTGCGTCGTAACCTGCAGCTTATCGCCGATGTGGCACGCCGTGCCGACGTAGAGATTATCCTCGCCTTCAAGGCCTTTGCGTTGTGGAAGACGTTCCCGATTTTCCGCCAGTATATCAGTTCGACGACTGCCTCGTCGCTTGCCGAAGCCCGTTTGGCCGTCGAGCAGTTTGGTTCCAAGGCCCATACCTATTCGCCGGCTTATACCGACGAGGAGTTCGACCAGATTGTCGACTGCTCCAGCCACCTGACGTTCAACTCCTTGTCGCAGTACGCTCGGCTGCATGAGCGGGTAGGGGGGCGAGCCAGCATAGGTCTTCGTGTCAACCCCGAGTACAGTGAGGTAGGGACGCTGCTCTACAACCCCTGCGCTCCCGGTACCCGCTTTGGTGTGACTGCCGACAAACTGCCCAAGCAGCTCCCCGCCGACATCGAGGGCTTCCATTGCCACTGCCATTGCGAGAGCGGCGCGGACGTGCTGGAGCGTACGCTTGTACACATCGAAGAAAAGTTTGCCAACTGGTTCCCACAGCTGAAGTGGCTTAACCTCGGCGGCGGTCACCTGATTACGCGCAAGGACTACGACGTCGAACACCTTATTAATATATTAAAGGGACTTCACCAGCGCTATCCGTGGCTGAAGATCATCCTTGAGCCCGGCAGTGCCTTCGCTTGGCAGACGGGACCTCTGGTGAGCCATGTCGTCGACGTCGTTGAGGACAAGAGCATCCGCACCGCCATTCTTGACGTCAGCTTCACCTGCCACATGCCCGACTGTCTCGAGATGCCGTATTATCCGGATGTGCGCGGGGCCGTCCACAGGGACACCGGCAATTCTCAGTCCTCAGTTCTCAGTTCACAGTTTGTCTATCGCCTGGGCGGCAACAGCTGCCTGAGTGGCGACTTCATGGGTCTGTGGCAATTTGACCACGAGTTGCAGGTCGGCGAAGAGGTCATTTTCGAGGATATGATCCACTACACGACGGTCAAGACCAACATGTTCAACGGCATCATGCACCCTGCCATTGGTATGCTTCATGAGGACGGAAACCTCGAGATTCTGCGCCAATATGGCTATGAAGACTACCGTGACCGCATGGATTAGAAGTTTTTTTTGAAAAAAGTTGAGAAAAGTTTTGGCAGTTCAGAAAAAAGTAGTACCTTTGCATCCGCAATCGAGAGAGGTTGCCTAGAAGAAGCGGAATTTCCGTGCAAACGAGAGCAGAAAGTTTACTTTATGCCGAGTGCCGCCGGAAATGCCAAGTCTTCGAAGAAGACGCGGAAATAGCTCAGTTGGTAGAGCACAACCTTGCCAAGGTTGGGGTCGCGGGTCCGAGTCCCGTTTTCCGCTCCACATGTTGTTACAAAAAGAGAGATTCGGCAGCGGTGCTGAATCGTAAATGCCCAGGTGGCGGAATTGGTAGACGCGCACGTTTCAGGTGCGTGTGCCGCGAGGCGTGCAGGTTCGAGTCCTGTTCTGGGCACTCTTTTTGTCAATATGGTTTTTTGATGGAGAGGTGGCGGAATTGGTAGACGCGCTACTTTGAGGGGGTAGTGTCAATTGCGACGTGGGAGTTCGAGTCTCCTCCTCTTCACGAAAAGCGGATTTCCTCTTTGGAATCCCGATATTTTGAAGAAAATCTGCGGAAATAGCTCAGTTGGTAGAGCACAACCTTGCCAAGGTTGGGGTCGCGGGTCCGAGTCCCGTTTTCCGCTCTTTTTTTATGCTATACAGAAAAACCAAACCATTCTAAATGAACTTATATCTGAGGTATTTTGACAGGGAGACGCTTGTCACTTCCGTTGATGAAGCCATCAACTTTCTTGCCAACATTGATGAGATAGGCATGAACGCTGCGTTGGAGTCGGATATTCGCGACTATGTCAACAGCGATGTGTACTATCCCAAGCGTTATAAGGTGCGTCCCCGTGTATACTTTATCATTATCAAGACCGAGGCCCAGACGATGCAGGACTTCAAGGACAAGAAGGCCGTGCGTCCTGCCGCCGCCGTTTCTAAGGAACGCAGTGTTTCGCCCGTGTTGCTGAAGCTCAACGAGGAGCGCCAGGGCTGGTACGAGTGCGAGCTGAACTTCAAGCGTGTGCTGATGGTTCCCGGGACGGGCAAGTTCCAGTATCGCGACACCTGTTTCGTGGCTCAGCTGAAGGGTATGTCCGGCCTGGACTGTTACAACCGCATCGTCGAGCATCTTCGCGAGCGTGTCGACGAGCGCAGCCAGTTCCCCTCGGCCAAGGGTAAGAACTTCCGCTTCACCTATTTGGGAATGGCGAAGTAAACAAAACTGCTGCATATTATGAACAAGGTGATGCTTATCGGTAATGTTGGTGCCGAACCTGAGGTACGCTATGTCGACCAGGGTGTGGCTGTGGCTCGTCTGCGACTGGCAACGTCGGAGCGAGGCTACACTTTGCCTAACGGTACGCAGGTCCCCGATCGTACCGACTGGCACAATGTCATCTTGTGGCGCCGTCTGGCCGAGGTTGTCGAGAAGTACGTACACAAGGGCGACAAGCTCTATATTGAGGGTCGTCTGCGCTACAACACCTACGACGACAAGCAGGGACAACGTCGTCTGCAGACAGAGATATGGGCAGAGAACATGGAGATGCTGACGCCGAAGTCAGCAACAGTAGACGATGGACATAGCGCAGATTCTTAGTGAGGTACACTTCCTGAGCCCATCGCTGGGGGTTGTGCTGTCGGGCATCATGGCCTGTCTGTTGCTGCTCGCCTCGGGTTTCGCCTCGGGTTCCGAGATTGCCTATTTTTCGCTCTCGCCTGCCGACCTCAACGAGCTCGACGACGACGTTACTGCCGACCATAAGATTCTGGCCCTGCGCGCCGACTCTGAGCGTACGCTGGCCACCATCCTCATCACCAACAACCTGGTGAACGTCACCATCATCATGCTCTGCAACTACTTCTTCGCCCATCTGATAGACTTCGGTGGGGCCTACTGGTTGCAGTTCGTCTGTATCACTATTTTGCTGACCTTCCTCCTGCTGCTCTTCGGTGAGATTATGCCGAAGGTCTATTGCGGCCAGCATGCTTTGGCTTTCTGCCGTCGGTCTGCCGATACCATCTTCTTCCTGAGCCGGCTGTTCCGTCCGCTGGCCAACGTCCTCATCCGTTCGGGGGTGCTGACCGAGAAGGTGGTGCAGCGCGAGAACCGCGTCCTCAGCGTCGACGATTTGGAGCAGGCACTGGAGCTTACCGACAAGAAGGAGCTGAAGGACGAGCAGAATATGCTCGAGGGTATTGTCCGCTTTGGCGACGAGACGGCCAAGGAGATCATGACCAGCCGTCAGGATGTTGTCGATCTCGACTTCCGTTCCAGCTTTGCCGAAGTCTTGCAGTCTATTGTCGAGAACAACTACTCGCGCATCCCCGTCTATCAGGATACCGTCGATAACATCCGCGGCATCCTCTACATCAAGGACCTGCTGCCTCACCTGTCGAAGCCAGCCACGTTCCGCTGGCAGTCGCTTATCCGTCCGCCGTACTTCGTGCCAGAGACGAAGAAGATTGACGACCTGCTGCGCGAGTTCCAGGAGAACAAGGTTCACATTGCTGTCGTTGTCGACGAGTTTGGCGGCACCAGTGGCATCGTGACGATGGAGGATATCCTGGAGGAGATTGTCGGCGAGATCAACGACGAGTACGACGACGAGGAGAAGAACTACGTGCGCGTCAATGCCAACACCTATATCTTCGAGGGAAAGACGCTGTTGGCCGACCTTTACCGTATCCTTGACATCGATGACGAGACCTTTGACGATGTCGAGGGCGATGCCGACACCATTGCCGGCCTGTTGTTAGAGATCAAGGGCGACTTCCCGCAGCTTCACGAGCGCATCGACTACGCCAACTTCACGTTTGAGATTCTGGAGGTTGAGGAGCACCGCATCGCGAAGGTGAAGATTATTGTCCACGAGGTTGCTCCAGAGACCACGGAACCGTCAGCCTAAGCTGCTGCTGACGTCCTGTTACCAGCCTAAATTGTTGAGTCCTACGGCGTAGTACCACGCCGTCTTCCTGATGACCGCATTGTAGCGTCCGTAGTCAGTCTTGACGGTGGGGTTTATTGGCACGAACATACTCACGCCGCCATATCGTTCCTCGGTCATGGTGAAGTCGCTGTAGTTGAAGTACCAGTCGGAGTCAGTCACCCACCTTGTGGCCATCTTCTTGTAGACGACAGCCTTGTCGAGTGCCTTTTTCCACTTCTCGTATTCCTCCTGCTTGGCATAGCTCATGATGAAGTCGTTCGCATCGTGGTGCAGCGGCGTGCGGTAGTAGTGTATCAGCCCCTTCACGTTGGGGTAGGGCGTCAGGCTCAGCGTATCCTTCATGGTCTGCAGCACGTCGCGTGTGGCATCGGCCAGGGAGTCCATGGCGCTTGTCTTGACAGCCGAGAGCGGTACGCTTCTATTGTCGCCGTACCACCGCTCATGGTAGCGGTCTATGATGTGTGTGTAGAACGAGTCGCGCTCGAACATGGCGGGCACCACGGTCTGGTAGGGTGCCCCTACGTCGGGAATCTCGGCTGGCGAGCCTATGATGTAGTCAGCAACGTGGCGCAGGGCGTAGAGCGACTCCAGACACTGGAAGTTACAGCAGTCGGCAAAGATGAACTTCAGGTGTGGCACCTGGCTCAGCGCCTCTGCCATCGACGCAATGTTCATCCACGCCATCTTTGCGCCCAAGATGTCGCTGCCCATGTCCACGCCATAGGCGCGTTGCGGACTCCTGGCTGCTGCCGTCGTCGTTGCCGTCTTTCTGGCTACGGAGTCGTCCTCAATCACCCATCCCGTGGCGTGTCCCCATAGCACCAGCCCGTAGTCGCCCGTTCTCGAGGGGTATTTTCGGAAGGCGTAGTTGATGATGGCCCTCATCACCGCGGGGTCTGCGCTGCAGACGTCGCCCGTGCTGATGCCCATGTCGTAGAGCGACACGGAGTCTCTCTTCATGCCGTTGACGATGCGCGTCAGGTAGGGCTTGCGCCTGCTGTTCTGCTCGTCTATGTAGGCCAACAGGCAGTCGTTGCGGCTGTCAGTCTTGGCCATGAGCATCTCCTTCAGGTCATTTGCGAGGTACGACGACAGGTTATTCTCGCCCGACATGTAGACCAGTACCGTGCGCTCCGACGTGTTGTCCGTCTCCTCCTCCTCGTGGTGGTGGCAGGCCGTCAGCGTCAGCAGCGTTGCGACGGCGTATGTCAATAAATTCCCTTTCATTGCAAATATTTTTCTGCAAAGTTACGCTTTTTTGTCCAAATTGCACTATCTTTGCAGCCTAAAATTGAACACGAACATGAAAAATATATTTATTGCCGCGCTGGCGTCCCTGGCTTTCGTACTCCCCGTGCGAGGACAGGCCGACCGCGACAACCCCTATCTGCTGTGCGAGGACACGTGTACGCACGTCCACGGCATTGACCTGTCGCACTATCAGGGACAGGTGTTCTGGGAGACGGTCGGTGAGAACACGAAGATGGCCTACGTCTACCTGAAGGCCTCTGAGGGCGGCGACCGCATAGACTCCTACTTTGAGCGCAACATCGACCTGGCCCACCGCTACGGGCTGAAGGTGGGCTCCTACCACTTCTTCCGCCCGAAGACGCCCCTGCGCCGCCAGCTCGAGAACTTCAAGACCCAATGTCTGCCCGGTGAGCAGGACCTCATCCCGATGATCGATGTCGAGAGCGACGGCGGTCTGCCTACAGAGCAGTTCTGCGACTCGCTGCAGACATTCCTCACGATGGTCGAGCAGGCCTACCGCCAGAAGCCGCTCGTCTACACCTTCCGTAACTTCTACAACAAGCACCTCGTAGGCCGTCTCGACGACTACCAGCTCATGATAGCCATGTACACCAACGACGAGCCCGTCCTTGCCGACGGCCGCGACTACACCATGTGGCAGTACACCAGCAAAGGTCGCATCGTGGGCATCAACGGCTATGTCGACAAGTCGCGCTTCCGTGGTCGCCACACGTTGCGTGACATCCGCTATCGCCACTAAGCGGGGCGCACAGAATAGTATAAAGAAATCCTAAAACGAAAGAATAAAGATGCTTATCACTTGTCCAGAATGTGGCCATCAGGTCAGCGACCAGGCAGCAACCTGCCCGTCGTGCGGCATTGCCATTGCCAAGAAGCAACCTAAGAAAAAGAAGAACGTCGGACTCATCGTCCTCGTCTCGTCGCTCATCCTCGCCGTCATCCTCGTGGTGGGCGGTATCTTCTATTTCCGCACCCTCGAGCAGCAGAACGAGCTCCACGCCTTCGAGAACGCCATGCAGAGCGACCAGCCTGCCGTCCTCCAGAACTATCTCGACATGTTCACCCAGGCACCGCAGGCCCATCGCGACAGCATCACGTCGCGTATGGCCCAGCTCCGTCAGGTTGACATCGACTGGGAGAACGCCCTCACGTCGGGGCTGAAGTCCGAACTCGAGAAGTTCATGCGCCGCTATCCCAACAGCATCCACAACGTCGAGGCCCGTCTGCAGATTGACTCGCTCGACTGGGTGGCTGCCTGTGCCGCCAACACGTCGGAGGCTTATCAGGCCTACCTCAACAGCCACTACGAGGGTGCCCACTACGACGAGGCCATGAACGCCTTCGACCGTGCACGCGACGAGGAGGAAGCCCGCCGTCGTCAGGCCGTCCAGGACTCCATCCGCCGTCAGGACTCCATCCGTCAGGCGTCTGTCGTGCTCGAGATTTTCGAGTAATCCTCCCTGCAGCTACTCCTCGATGTGCGACAGTGAGTGTGCAAACGAGGCGAAGAAGTTTGTCATCGTCTCGGCAGGGTAGTAGTGGAAGTAGCGCGCCGACCGCCGGCAGTGCCAGAGCATGGCCGAGGGGTTCGAAGTGTGTACGAAGATGTTCTTCCCCTGCGAGAAGTACCACTCTTCGGGGTGCGAGTTCTTCAGTTTCAGTATCTCGCGCATCCGTTTCTCCGTCACAGCCTCGCTTTCGGCCGTCATGAACGGCACGTCGTCGGGCTCCAGGTGCATCAGCTTTATCAGCAGCGCCCCTGTCAGCTGTGTCATGGGGCGCAGTTTTAGCTGGTCCGTCCAGTCGCCAATCTTCATGTAGTCTACCTTCTTTCCCTGATGTTTCAGGAAGATGGCCAGTTCCGCCAGTCGTTTCACGGGGATGCCCGCGTTCATAATAAACCGCGCCACGCCCGTCATCATCAGCAGCAGCTGGCGCGTTTCCATCGTCGTCTCCTCCTCGTCGAGGATGGCCTGCAGACGGCGGTTCAGCAGCGGGTTCGTCAGGTGGTCGGCCTCCAGCAGGGGGTTCATCTCGCCCTCGTCCGTCTCCACCTCCTTCGTTCCTTTGATGGCCTCGTCCCACTCAGCCAGCAGCTTTTCGGGCACCTGCACGAAGAACTGGTCCTGGCAGCAGCTGATGCCACGCCTCACCAGGTCCTCCACGCCGTGCATGACGGCCAGCTGGTACAGTCGCCGCCATTTCCATGCCGACAGCGGCTCAATCGGCTCTTGCAGCCCCAGGGCACCCGCCCGTAGCAGGCGGAAGAAGTTTCGTTCCGTGATGTTCATGAGTATCTTCTTGGATAACGTAGTATGATGGCTAGCACGGCAGCTGCGCCGATAGCCAGCGGATAGTATAGGTAGGGCACGATGGCCACGGGTGTCAGGCCTGCCAGTCCTGCCGCCATCAGCAGCTGTGCGCCGTAGGGCAGCAGTCCCTGTGTGAAGCACGAGAACGTGTCGAGAAGCGAGGCACATTTGCGCGGATCCAGTCCGTACTTCTCGCCAATCTTCCTCGCTATGCCGCCCACGGTGATGATGGCCACGGTGTTGTTGGCCGTGCAGACATCGATGACGCTGACCAGCGCACCTATCGACAGCTCGGCGCCGCGTTTCCCGTGGATGTGGCGTGTCAGCCGTGTGATGATGTAGTCTATGCCACCATTGTGCTTGATAATCTCCAACATACCGCCCGCCATCAGGGTGATAATTATCAGCTCGCCCATGCCCATGATGCCGTCGCCCATCGCCTTCATCCAGCCATAGATGTCGAAGGCGCCGCCGGCTATGCCGATGATACCCGTCAGCACGATGCCCAGCGTCAGCACCGCCATCACGTTCATGCCGACGACGGCCGTCAGCAGCACCACGAGGTAGGGTAGCACCTTCAGCAACTCCACCTCCGGGACGTTCGTCGGTGCCTCCATGCCCTGTCCCAGGAACACGTAGACCGTTAGTATGATGAGTGCAGCGGGAAAGACGATAAACGCGTTCGCGCGGAACTTGTCCGACAGCCGGCAGCCCTGCGTCTGTGTGGCAATGATTGTCGTGTCGCTGATGAACGACAGGTTGTCGCCGAAGAAAGCGCCGCCCACGACCACCGCCGTCATCATGGCCACCGATGTGTCCATCTGCGTGGCCACGCCCGCGGCTATCGGCGTCAGCGCCACGATGGTGCCCACGCTCGTACCTATCGACAGCGAGACGAAGCAAGCCGCAATGAACAATCCCGCCAGCAGCATCTGCGGCGGCAGCAGCGCCAGCGTCAGGTTCACCGTTGCGTCGATGCTACCCATCACCTTCGCCGAGTTGGCAAAGGCTCCCGCCAGCACGAATATCCACAGCATCAGCATCATCTCCGGCTTTCCCGCCCCGCGGCTGAACACGTTGATGCGGCGTATCAGCTTCCCACGCGTGGTAGCGACGGCATAGATGCTCGATGCCAGGAAGGCCACGGTGATGGGCACACGATAGAAGTCGTGCGCCACGATGCTCGTGACCAGATAGAGCACGATGAACACCGCGAGGGGTGACAGAGCCAGCAGTCCTTTCTTCATGATCCGATTCTCTCTTTATTTCAGCACTCCCATTCGTTCATGTCGCGAAGGTACAAATAAATTACGACCCCACCAAACCTTTTCCATAAATATTCATCACTTATCCTCGCTAAAGCTTACCTTTACGCCGCTAAAGCTTACCTTTTCGGCGCTAAAGGTTACCTTTAGCCGTCTAAAGCTTACCTTTAGAAACGTCCCACGGCGTGGGACGAAGGTGTGACTTCGGGTGTGGGTTCCTCGCGCGTATATATGTATAGTGAAACAAAAAAACAAGTGTCCTACGTGTCCCATGTGTCACTTCACTGATGACACGTAGGACACATAGGACACGTTTTTTCCGGTTTAGCTACTATATATACGCGCGCGAGGTGCATACCGGCGCCGCTCCCTCCGGGTGTCGACGTCGTATGCACATGAAAAAAACTTCTCCATTCTTTTGCATATTCCAACCTTTTTCCCTAACTTTGCAATCAAGTATCGCCGATACGTCGTAAACGACGCAAGCCAAAGCTTGATTCCCTGGGTGCAGGGTGGTGGTGCGACTTTAGCGGAACAAACAATAGCATCAGCTATTTATTCAGAGCATCGTGAAACCTAGGAAATTTCAACGATGAAGTGCTCGAATAAGTCAGCAGATGCTCACGCGATAGCGTGGGCATGACTTGTATCTTAGCACTTCAGGTTTTCCTAGGACCTCACGATGTAGGAGAAGAGTCAAGTCTGCGCTTCTTTTTATCTGAATCTTCCAAGAAAAGTAATCTGTTCGCTTTGGCTGAACAGAAAGAGAGTATATTTGCAAACCAATAATAACAGTTAAAACTATAGAATTATGAAGAAAATCTCAAAAACAACGTGGACTCGTTACAAGGAGAGTGCCGAAGGCAAGGAAGTTATAGCATTGTTCGAGAAGATTCAATCATCTGAATCTACTGCCGAAGAGATTCTGGAGATTGCAAAACGCTTTGATCCGCAGTATTTCAATAATATTGGTAAGAAAGAAGAGTCTCTATTAATTGAAAGACTAAACATCTTCTTTGACGTTCTTGAAGAAATGTTGTCTGATAGAGATGTTAAAATTGAAAGTATAGAGGATTTAGTAGATATCTATATGGACTATCTTGAGAGTTTTGCAATGGATGAAGATAATAAACCATTGGAAGAAATTCCTCAGTCATATTATAAAGGCATATTAAGAAACAATATTCTTATATCGACAGCTTTGTATGCGTATCTTCCTGGCTTCTTCATTCCAAATTTCTTTGTCATGCAGTTCGCATACCTGAAAAAGTTAGCAGAGAAATATGAGATAGATTTGCCAGAGATTCCAAAGCGTTCGGATTATCGTGAGCGTTGTCTTTACTATTTGGACCTATGTATTGCTATCGTCAATTTCGCAGTTGAGAATGAGATAGAGAACCCAGCTGAGATTTGTGCTTTTATCTATGGGTGTGAGTTACCTGTTATCAGGGATGAATATGAAGCAGAATTTGATAAGCCTATGCCTAAAGTCCCAGAGCAAGCGTGGATTCTGGTTGGCAACTATGGTGAAGGTGAGAAGAATATGAAGCATGGTTTCTGGCAGGCCAACGAACTGACCTGTAAGGGTGATATTATGCTTTTTTATGAGAAGTCGCCTGTTAAGAAACTGAATTCTATATGGATTGCGCTTGAAGATGGTGTAAAAGACCCGTTCTTCCATTACTATTCTCATACGTATATTGGCAATAAGATTGAGATTCCTGCTGATAAGGCTCTTACGTTCGAAGACTTTAAAAACAGCGAATACTTTAAGGTTGAGAATCGTGGACGGGAAGGCAACTTCGTCAGCAAGAACTTCCAAGATGTCAGTGGTTGGACTGTAACATCTGAGGATTATGCAGAAATCAAACGGATGCTTGAAGCCAAAGGGTTCGACACGTCTGTGCTTCCATCCTTGTATGAGCCAAAGATAATGGCCGGAGTAAACATAGAATTAGAATCAGATGTATCAAATCAGTTACTTGTTCCATTACTTGAAGAAATGGGATGGAAGAAGAATGAGGATTTCAAACCAGAAGTTGAGTTCCCTGCAGGTAGGGGGACAACTGGTCATAAGATGGAAAAAAGGCCAGACTTCTGCTTACATCTTAGTGGCTCAGAAAGAGAGCAAGAGGCACAAGTTGTTATAGAAGTTAAACTCAACATGAAGAACAATCAGGAAATTAAAGCCAATTATGACCAGGGGGTTTCATACGCAAAATGGGGTAATGCTAGGGTTTTGGTTCTATGCGACAAGAATCAGATTCGTGTCTATGAAAGAAATAAGAAAAATGCTTTTGATGAGGACAAATGGACACGGTTCCGTTGGGAAGAGATGCAAAATCTGGAAAAGTTCAATGAACTTAAGCGTCTGCTTAGCAAGGAATAATGTATATACATCCGGGTGAGCAGGATTTTTTCTGTTCACTCGGACATATCGATGATTTCTATTATGCTTGCTGTGTCACAAACGAAATAATGGAAAAATTAATAGAAAGATGTAACAATCTTGTTATTATTCATACTATTATAATAGAAAATGTGTAACTTTGCAAGCAAATAGAATAAGATAACTATGGCAAAAGATTTAACCACATCGGCCATCAGCCGACAGAACATTCTAAACAATCCAATAGCTCTGCCTCGTATACAGGAAGCACTGGATGTGAAACCGCTTGAGTTTAAAGGTGTGCTATATATCACCAGACAGATGGCAGCGGATTTCTATGGTGTTGATTTACGTACCATTACCAATTGCCTCAATGCTAACGAGGAAGAACTAAAGAAAAACGGGTATAGGATTCTTCAAGGTAACGAGTTGAAAGAATTTAAGGAGAAATTTGGTAAGGAAATCGATTTCCCTACCAAAACGACTATTCTTGGTGTATTTGACTTTCGTTCTTTCCTTAATGTCGGTATGCTCTTAACCACAAGTGAGAAAGCCAAGCAGGTACGTGCCTTGATGCTTGATATAGTCATTGCCGTAGTCAATGAGAAGACTGGAGGCGGCACGAAGTATATCAATCGTAGGGACAGAAACTATCTGACTTCAGCGGTATCAGAGGAGAACTATCATCTGAAACTGACAGATGCCATACGAGACTATGTGGATGGGCACAAGACATACAAGTATCCAACCATTATGGATATGATATATAAGGCTGTGTTCTGTGAAAAAGCGAAAGAGTATAAAAAACTGCTTGAATTAAGCGAAAAAGACAACTTGCGTCGTACACTCTACGCCGAGGTGCTGGTGGCTGTATCTGCTTTTGAAAATCATGTTGCTGAAACTATTAAGTCGAAGGCAAAAGAAATGGGCCCCGTGACAGTAGAGGAAGTTGGACAATTCATCAAAGAGCTGTCTGCTATGCCTTTTGTCAAGCCTATATTGGAGGATGCCAGAACCAAGATGGCCTCACGCGATTTTGCTCTTCGTGACGTTTATCATAACAACATTGCAGAATACCTAAAGGCCGTTTCCCCAGAAGAGTATGAGAAATTTATTGGTAGTCAATCTGTGGATTTCGACCACTTGCTTGATGAAAACAAGGCTGTACTTGATCGTCTAAAGCAATAAAGGAGGAACCGACATATGGCAAATCTGACATATATTGATTATGATGAGGCGCTTGCAATCTACTATAAGACGGTAGAAAAAAGTGGTGGCGGTATGGCTGGTGTTCGCGATGAAGGTGGCATCAGGTCGACGCTCGAATTTGTACAAGACGATCTCTATTATCCTGAGATTGCAGACAAGGCTGCCTATCTGATGTTTAGTCTATGTAGGGGGCACTATTTTGCTGACTGCAACAAGAGAATCTCTATTACTCTGACGTTATATTTCCTTTTGAAGAATGGCTATATGTATGTAACCCAAAACTTTATGAAGGAAATAGAAGCCATTGGCTATCATGTTGCGGCTGGGCATATTGACAGGGATTTACTGACTGATGTTATAAGATGTATGATCAACGATGAGGACTATAGCGAATCCACAAAGCTAGAGTTGCTCGAGGCTATGAGCCAAGAAATTGGCTTTACTGAGTAATATGTTTTTGTTCGTCCTAACTGAACAAATAACTATTATCTTTGCAACGAAATTGATATATTAAGAGACACTAGTGAGAAAATATTGAAGATGGCAGGTATGATGCCACTATCGATGTGATCTGTAACATTGCATCTGCATTGGGTTGTACCTTCGATTTTGTGGAGTATAAAGAATAATATTTTCAAAGTAAAAACAATAGAAACTATGAGTAACTTAACATTTAAGAATGCAGAAGAGTACGGAGCTGCAATGAAAGAGTTCTTCGAGAGTCATCCTGATGCACCTATTCCAGATGATATCGACAGTCTGGACCTGATTATGCGTAAGGAGTATGCAGAAGAAATCCTGCGCGGGGAGAAGCCTCTGGAGTTTAGGCCCTACTCAAAATTCTATGTAAGGCGACTAGTTGACCAAGAGGCAAATAACTACATCAATGCCAATATTGACGACGACGAGGTTCAGGCATTCTGTAACGATATCCGGCCAGTAAAGATGATTCACTTCCATAACTACAACAATTCGTGGTTCTTGGACGTGGAATGTGTTTACGATAGCGTGTTCTCGATAACGAAAGATGACATAAAAATGCTGCAAGATGAATACGGCGTGCATGATTTCGACGATGATCTTGAGTATTATGAGAAGAACGGCATCAAAGAGCGCCCCTACTTGTTCTATTTTGTCATTGGCAAGGTGCTGGGCACGAATCTCGAAGTTATAACCAAGGATAAGGAGATTGTGAAATTCTGTGGAGGTAAGACGATTGGCAGTCCCAAAATGGCAAAAACAAAGAAATCATCTACCGATGAGGCGGTTATTACGTTTTCTGTTAATAAGGATACATTTAATGATATTGTTAGTGGACGGCAGACCGTCTTTGAAAAGGAAATACTTCCTAAGAAGCTGGGGTTGTATTGCTTGTTGAATGAAGATGGCTCAATGAAAGAAAGAAACGGTATTGTGCAACTTAGAAAGTATGACGCAATAAAATTCGTAAACAAGATGGGTACTTATACCTGTAAACTCGAAGATGCTGATATTGAATTTGTAGTTGTAGAGGACGTCGAGCCCATCATATATAAGAAGAAAGTAGATGATTATGATACAATGAATGTTGTCTATTATTTGGGAAAAGAGATTAATCAATAGTAGGATAATTGCATCTGTTCGCTCTGGCTGAACAGATAGAACGTACCTTTACAAACATAACGGATTGATGGTCGCATCGGTAGCAAGGTCTTTAATGGCATATTGCAAGGTTCAACTCCTTCGCCACTCCGTTTGTCTTTCTGTCTGAGGCAGTGGCAATCGGTGCCACTGAGTGCAGATATTCCAATGGCTGTGGTTTATGGCCGGAAGTTATATGAAAGGCGGGAGGTGGTGTCGCACCTGACACTTTTGGGGTATGCCACATCACCTCCATTTTACATGAAAGATTAAATATTAAATGTATAAGAATTATGGAAAGAAAAGCAATAATCAATTTACTATCATCTCAGATAATAACCATAATTGAAAGAGATGATGGAAACAAAAAGAAACAAACAATGGAGAAAGGAACAAGGCTTTCGTGTGTTTAAGAAAAGAATGATTCTGTTTGCGTCTTATGGAGGATGCCATATCATGGATGATGGACGAAGAGTTTATCATCCACATTGGTTCGAATTGGCGGAATGCCGTTGGGCAAGGGTTTACAAAACTACAGGTACTCCATGTAGCTGTATTTATTGTAAAGGACAAAGATATGAAAGGTTGGTCTTCAAAAAGGAAACGCAGCGGATTGTTGATGAGCAATTAGACGTTTAAAAGTAAGATCGTATTGCAAGCAAGGATTAACCTTATACGTTCTTATTGCTGGCTCCCTTCAGACCGTTAGTCTGATGTGGTGGCCAGCGTTTTTCTGAAGGAAATAAAGATTTTCTTATTTGTTCGCTTTGGGTGAACAGATTTTTTGTATATTTGCAGCGGAATCTATTAATTTTTGAATTATGAACGGAAAATTTTATTCATTTCGCGAATACGTTTATGATGAGTATTTTAGCACAGGTAAGGAATATACTCGTGAGCAACTGATGGCTCTTGTCAACAAACGACTGGAGGGTAGGGATATGCTACCCATCAAGTCTAGAACAACCTTCATACAAGACATTGACGAGATGAATGGTAAGTTCTTCCGTATGTATGGCAAGGATTGTATTGTATACGAAGATAGACACAAGAAGCGTTATTATCGCTATGCTGATGGTGTGAAGTCTATCTATAACAGGGAACTATCAGAAGAAGAAGTAGTAAAACTGGAAGAGATAAGGAATCTGTTGCTAGGATTCAAAGGGATGCCTGATTTTGGTTGGATAGATCAGATGATGGCACGCCTGGATCAGAAGGTGATAGGCAAACAGAAAGAGGTAGCCAGTTTCGAGGGTGGCACCAAGAAAGACAAGGAGTATTTGATGCCGCTGTTTAATGCCATTCTGAATCGTCAGGTGATTGATGTGGATTATAGGAAGTTCTTTGGTGATTCTGAAAATCTTGTACTTCATCCATATTATCTGAAACAGTATTGGCGCCGCTGGTATCTGTTTGCTAAAAGGGAAGGAGGAAAGGATGTTGAAGTATTTTCATTAGACTGTATGGAGTCTGTCCAAGTTAATAAAGAAGTGAAGTATAAGGGCACCAAGACATCATTTAAGAAGTATTTAAAGGATTTAGTAGGTGTGAATATGCCTCTAGAAACTGATGTGGAGCACATTGAGCTTTGGGCTGATGCTTCTATTGTTCCTTATCTGTTGGCAATGCCTATTCACGAAAGCCAGAAAATTAGAATTGACGATGAGAAGAACTGTACAGTCATGCTCGACGTGATGATTAATCATGAACTGATACAAGAGCTGATGTATTACGGAGAGCTGCTTGCTGTCAAGTCTCCTTTGTATTTCCGTGACGAAATAATGGAGAAGTTTGAGTGGGTCAAGAACTCCTATAAAAATGCATCTGAGGGCAATCCGAGCTTTGAGGGAATGGAACCATTGTTGTTCTCATTCAACTATATCCACGAGGATAAGAACGACTGGATAGATATCCACTATAGATTATGTCTAGGTTTAAATACTTTGGATACAAACATTTCAGACTGGAGCAATGATTGGGGATATATACGGACTTGCCTTGAAAGAATTGTAAATCATAGTAGAACTGTCATAGAGCTAAATTTCGAAGATGAACCAACCAAGATTGAATTGAAGAAGGCTGGCGAGATGCTGGATATCAAGGTGATGCCTAATTATTTTGCCAGCAAGGACGAGATACCTTTCAGCGGTTGGGCACGATGCAAGGATGTGGTAAGAGAACTCTATGAGGGGTTGCTTGAGTGTGCAAAGGCATTCCCCAAAGACTATGTCGATGGATGCCCGTTTACATACGACGTAGTATATAAAGAGTTGAAATCTGAGATTATTGAAAACTATTTGAAGGAGGCATAAATATGAAACAGTTATCAAAATCTAAGTACGCCAAGTATTGTCAGTGCCCTAAGTGCTTGTGGATGAGTGTGTACAAGCCCGAGGAGGAAGTGATCGATCCCCAAAGTGAAGCCAGATTTGAGAATGGCACTGAGGTTGGGGATTTAGCCATGGGACTGCTTGGCGACTATGTGGATGTAACCACCACAAAAGAAGATGGAAAGCTTGACTTAAAGGCTATGCTCGAAAAAACTCAGCAACTGATGGCTGATGGAACAGAGAATATCTGCGAGGCATCGTTCAGTTATGAGGGCAACTATTGTGCTGTGGATATCCTACACAAGACGAATGACGGATGGGCTATCTATGAGGTAAAGAGTACAAGCTTCCCTGAGTTCAATGGCAATCCGGCCAAACTGGAGAAATATCTGCCTGATGTCTCATATCAGAAGTGGGTGCTGACCAAATGTGGCATCAATGTAACAGGCGTGTTCTTGGTATGCCTGAACTCTGACTATGTGAGAGAGGGCGAACTGAACCTGCAGGAGCTGTTCGTCATCAATGACATGGGCGAAATGATAGATAACGAATACGATAAGGTAGAAGCCAGACAAGCAGAGGCAAAGAAACTGTTGCAACAAACAGAAGAGCCCACGATGGATTTATGGGAAGGTTGTAAGAAACCTTACGACTGTATTTTCTTTAAGTATTGTTCTCGACATCTGCCATCACCTTCGGTGTTCGACCTGTATCGTTTGCGTTTCTCTGACAAGCTGAAGTACTATCGTGAGGGGCGAATAACGCTTGAGGATGTGAAAGACGAGAAACTTACACCTATCCGCCGTATTCAGGTGGATAGTATTCTGAACAACACTCCACATGTTGAGCCTGACAAAATCAAGACATTCCTTGACGGACTGACGTATCCACTTTACTTTCTGGACTTTGAGACTATGCAGTTGGCAATACCTGAGTATGACGGTACGAAGGTGTATCAGCAGATAACCTTCCAATATTCACTTCATGTCATTGAAAAAGAGGGCGGCGAACTGATTCACAAAGAACATCTTGGGATATCGGGTACCGACCCGCGAAGGGCGCTGGCTGAACAGCTCTGTAAAGATATCCCGATAAACGTCTGTACATTGGCTTACAATAAGGCCTTTGAGTGTACGCGCATCAAGGAGCTGGCGGAATGGTTCCCTGACCTGTCTGAACACCTGCTAAACATCATGGACAATATTCAAGACTTGCTTAATCCTTTCTCTGCAGGCTACTACTATCTACCCTCGATGGGAGGCTCGTTCTCCATCAAGAGGGTTCTGCCGTCGCTATTCCCCAATGATCCTTCGTTAGACTATCATAATCTGGATAGTAAAGTCCAGAATGGTAGCGATGCCATGAATATCTTCCCAAAGATCCAGTTTATGGAGCCCGATGAACAAATGGCTGCCCGCACGGCTTTGTTGAACTACTGTTGCTTGGACACTTTGGCAATGGTTAGGGTGTGGGAGAAACTACAGGAGATGTCAGTAATGCCTTAGGGAGTGGTGACAGACATTTACCATACTATGAAAAAAAGGGAGGAATCGTTTGGCGGTTCGCCCGCTTTTTCGTAATTTTGCAGCCATGAGGCCGCGTAACTGAAACATGCGGTAGCAGTATGGCAGTAGAAACGAAAAGGTGGGGCCTGTTGTATTGTCCCAAGACGGGCATCACCAACAAACGGAAACAGTGGGAGAAGATCGAGGCGTTGCTGCGCGAGCGCAACGTGCAGTACGACATGGTGCAGAGCGAGACGAGCGACAGCGTGGAGCGGCTCGTGACGATGCTCATCAACAACGGCTACAAGACCATCGTCATCGTGGGCGGCGACTCGGCGCTGAACGATGCAGTGAACTGCCTGATGAAGGTGGAACGGCAGGTGCGCGAGGAGATTGCCCTTGGCGTGATTCCTAACGGTGTGATGAACGACTTTGCACGCTTCTGGGGTTACGACGACGACAACATGAAGCAGACCATCGACTGGCTGATAGCCCACCGCACGAGGAAGATTGATCTGGGCTGCATACGCTATACGAACGCTAACCAGGAGCGCTGCCACCGTTACTTCCTGAACTGCCTGAACATTGGCATGACGGCGGACATCATGAACCTGCGCCGCCAGACGCGACGCCTCTTCGGCTCGCGGACGCTGTCGTTCATATCGTCGCTCATTGTCATGCTGTTTCACCGGATGGAGTACAAGATGAAGCTGCGCATCAACAGCGACACCATAGACCGCAAGGTGATGACCGTCTGCATAGGCTCGGGACCGGGCTACGGACAGACGCCGAACGCCGTGCCCTACAACGGTATGCTCGATGTGTCGGTGGTCTACAACCCAGAGATGGTGCAGCTCATTGAGGGGCTGTGGCTGCTGGTCTCGGGACGTTTCCTGAACCATCGCAGCGTTCACCCGTTCCGCACCCGCGAGGTGTTCATCGACGAGGCTCGCAAGGCAATGGTAGGCATTGACGGACGACTGATGAAGACACCGGTAGGTGCTTATCGCGTCAATATCGAGCAGGAGGTAATCAACTTCTTGATACCGGCATAAGGCAAGGCGAAAAGGTTAAAAAATCTTATTTGCTTGTCTTTCTTGCGAAAAATGCTTACCTTTGGGCTGAAATCTGAAATCTATAACTATACATAATAATAAGTAATACCTTAATATAACGACTATGAGTAATTTACGCTACGAGAAAGCCGTGATGACGAATCTTGAGGAGAGTCTGCGCCGCGAATTACTCCGCACCAACCGGTCTGGTGCGTATAGTTCGTCGACACTCGTCGACTGCAATACGCGAAAGTACCACGGACTGCTGGTCGTACCCGTGCCTGAGCTCGACGACGAGAACCATGTGCTCTTGTCGTCGCTCGACTGTACGGTAGTGCAGCACGGGGCGGAGTTCAACCTGGGCCTCCACAAGTATCAGGGCAACAACTACAGTCCGAAAGGACACAAGTACATCCGTGAGTTCGACGCTACAAGCGTGCCGACGACCACCTACCGCGTGGGAGGCGTCATCCTGAAGAAGGAGGTTATCTTCCAGGCTTATGAGGACCGCATCCTCATACGCTACACGCTGGTCGATGCCCACTCGGCAACGACGCTGCGCTTCCGCCCCTTCCTGGCTTTCCGCTCGGTACGTCAGTTCACGCACGAGAATATGACTGCCAGCCGCGAGTACAGTCTCGTGGACAACGGCATCAGGACATGTATGTATGCAGGCTATCCTGACCTGTTCATGCAGTTCTCGAAGAAGAACGAGTTCATCTTCCAGCCAGACTGGTATCGCGGCATAGAATACCCGAAGGAGCAGGAGCGCGGCTATGCCTCGAACGAGGACCTCTACGTGCCCGGCTACTTTGAGATGGACATCAAGAAGGGTGAGTCGATAGTCTTTTCGGGCTCGACGTCGCAGATCAAGTCGGCGACGCTGAAGAAGCTCTTCGATAAGGAGGTGGCCCTCCGTCTGCCCCGCGACAACTTCTATCACATACTGAGGACCGCTGCCCACCAGTTCCACAACCGCAAGCCCAACGACGACCGTTACCTGCTGGCAGGATACCCGTGGTTCAAGGCCCGTGCACGCGACACGTTCATCGCTCTGCCGGGACTGACGCTGGCCATCGGTGAACAGGACTACTTCGAGCTGGTGATGAAGACCGCCGAGAAGGGCCTGCGCGAGTTTATGGACGGCAAGCCCCTGAGCGTCAAGATTTATGAGATAGAACAGCCCGACGTCCCCCTGTGGGCTATCTGGGCGATACAGCAGTACGTCAAGGATGCCGGCAAGGACAAGGGTTACAAGATGTACGGCAAGCTGATATGCGACATCATCGACTACATATCGGACGGCAGACATCCCAACCTCCGACTCGATGCCAACGGGCTGCTTTACTCCAACGGACGCGACAAAGCCGTGACGTGGATGAACTCCACCGCCAACGGACGACCAGTGGTGCCCCGCTCGGGATATATCGTTGAGTTCAACGCACTGTGGTACAACGCCCTGAAGTTCTGCGCCGCCATGAAGGCCGACCAGGGCAACCAGAAGGGTGCTGAACTCCTTGAGGAGCTTGCCGCGAAGACCAAGCAGTCGTTCGTAGAGACCTTCGTCAACGACTACGGCTATCTGCTCGACTATGTCGACGGCACGAACATGGATTGGTCGGTACGTCCGAACATGATCTTCGCCGTGGCACTCGACTACTCGCCGCTCTCACAGCAGCAGATGAAGAGTGTCGTGGATATCTGCACGCGCGAACTGCTCACACCGAAAGGACTGCGCTCGCTCTCGCCGAAGAGCGGCGGCTACAACCCGATGTATGTCGGTCCGCAGACACAGCGCGACTACGCCTACCACCAGGGTACGGCATGGCCGTGGCTCGGCGGCTTCTACATGGAGGCCTGCCTGAAACTCTACAAGCGCTCACGCCTGTCGTTCATCGAGCGACAGATGGTGGGCTACGAGGATGAGATAGACTATCACGCTATTGGTACCATCTCCGAGCTCTTCGACGGTAACCCGCCGTTCCACGGACGCGGCGCTATGGCCTTCGCCATGAATGTGGCCGAGATCCTGCGCACGCTGAAGCTCCTTGAGAAGTACTCATACCAAAAGTAATAAGGAGGAACGACTATGAAAGTATTAATGTTTGGATGGGAGTATCCTCCTCACGTGTTCGGTGGACTGGCCACCGCTAACTATGGTATCTCCGAAGGCCTGAAGGCACAGGGCGATATCGAGACCGTGCTCTGTCTGCCGCATCCCTTCGGTGACGAGAGCCAGCACGCCTGCCGCATCGTGGCCATGAACGCAGTGCCCATTGCCTATCGCGACGTAGACTATGGCTATGTCAAGCAGCGTGTGGGCAACATCATGGACCCCGACTACTATTTCAAGCTGCGCGAGCATATCTATGCCGACTTCAACTACATGAATGTCAATGACCTCGGTGCCATGGAGTTTGCCGGAGGCTATCCGGGAAACCTGCACGAGGAGATAAACAATTACTCGATTATTGCCGGCCAAGTAGCTCGCGCTGAGGAGTTTGACATTATCCACGCACACGACTGGCTGACGTTCCCCGCAGGCATCCACGCCAAGCAGGTCAGCGGAAAACCGCTCTGCATACACGTCCATGCCACCGACTTCGACCGCTCTCGCGGCAAGGTGAACCCCACAGTCTACGGCATCGAGAAGAACGGTATGGACTGGGCCGACTGCATCATGTGCGTCTCTGAGCTTACCCGTCAGACGGTCATCAACCAGTATCATCAGGACCCGCGTAAGTGCTTTACCGTACACAACGCCGTCTACCCACTGCCGCAGGAGTATCAGGACATTCCGCGTCCCGACCATACCGGCAAGGAGAAGGTCGTCACGTTCCTCGGACGTATCACCATGCAGAAAGGCCCCGAGTACTTCGTCGAGGCTGCCACGATGGTGCTGCACCGTACACGTAACGTGCGCTTCTGCATGGCTGGCTCGGGCGACATGATGGACGCTATGATTCACCTGGCTGCGGAGCGCGGCATCGCCGACCGCTTCCACTTCCCGGGATTCATGCGCGGCAAGCAGGTGTACGAGTGTCTGAAGGCCAGCGACGTCTACGTCATGCCGTCGGTATCAGAGCCCTTCGGTATCTCGCCTCTGGAGGCCATGCAGTGCGGCACACCCAGTATCATCTCGAAGCAGTCAGGCTGCGCCGAGATTCTGGACAACTGTATCAAGGTAGACTACTGGGATATCCACGCTCTGGCCGACGCCATCTACTCCATCTGCCACAATGAGTCGCTCTTCCAGTATCTCAAGGAAGAGGGCAAGCGCGAGGTGGACCAGATTACATGGGAGAAGGTAGGCCGTTGGATCCGCACACTCTATCGCCGCACGCTCGGCTGGGAACAGTAAAATTGGACAATTGGACCATTTCACGATTTTACCATTGGCCGTTGCGTTAAATATAAAATAGTAAATTGTAAAATAGTAAAATAAAGATATGAAAACGATTTGTTTATATTTCGAGATACATCAGATTATCCATCTGAAGCGCTACCGTTTCTTTGATATTGGTACCGATCATTATTACTATGACGATTACGAGAACGAGCGCAGTATCACTGACATCGCTGAGCGTTCGTATATGCCCGCACTGAACACGCTGCAGCAGATGATTCAGGAGAACGGCAAGTACTTCAAGGTGGCGTTCTCGCTGTCGGGAACAGGCATTGAGCAGCTGGAGATGCACGCTCCGCAGGTCATCGAGAAGTTGCAGGAGCTGGCACAGACGGGCTGTGTGGAGTTCCTCGCAGAGCCCTACAGCCACGGACTGTCGTCGCTGGCCAATGAGGAGACCTTTGCGCTTGACGTGAAGAAGCAGTGCAAGAAGATTGAGGAGCTGTTCGGACAGAAACCTCAGGTGGCACGTAACTCGTCGCTCATCTACAGCGATGACATCGGTGGCCAGATAGCTGCCATGGGCTTCAAGGGTATGCTCACCGAGGGTGCCAAGCACGTCCTGGGTTGGAAGTCGCCGCACTACGTCTACAACTGCAACATCGCCCCGAACCTGAAGCTCTTGCTGCGCGACGTCGAGCTGAGCGACGACATCTCGCTGCGCTTCAATAACGCAGAGTGGGAGGGATATCCGCTGTTTGCCGACGACTACATCGCACGCATCGCACGCTTCCCCGAGGAGGAGAAGCTCATCAACATCTTCATGGAGCTGTCGGCACTCGGCATCGCACAGCCGTTATCGTCGAACATCCTCGACTTCCTGAAGGCACTGCCCGCCTGTGCCAAGGAGAAAGGCATCGACTTCGCTACGCCGACGGAGATCTGCATGAAGGTGCCCAGCGTCGGTGCCATCGACGTGCCCGACACCCTATCGTGGGTGGACGAGGAGCGCGACTGCTCATGCTGGCTCGGCAACGCCATGCAGCGTGAGGCTTTCAACAAGCTCTACTCTGTGGCCGACCGTCTGCGCATTGCCAACGACCCGCGCATCAACCAAGACTGGGACTATCTGCAGGCTTCCAACAACTTCCGCTTCATGACTACGAAGCCCTCGAACGTAGGACTGGACCGCGGCATCTACAGCGGACCCTTCGACGCCTTCACGAACTACATGAACATCCTCGGCGACTTCATCAACAGAGTGAACGCCCTCTATCCGCTCGACATCGACAACGACGAGCTAGAGGGACTGCTCACCACCATCAAGAACCAGGGCGACGAGATTGAGATGAAGGATAAGGAGATTACTCGCCTGAAGGCCAAGCTCGAGAAGTACGAGGCTGAGAAGCCGGCTAAGAAGTCAGCCGCCAAGAAGACGACGAAGAAGGCTGAATAAGCAGTACTGACAGTGAAAAAAAATCGGGGTTAACGCCCCGATTTTTTATTTCACAGAAAGCTTCGCTTTATCTGACAAAGCCTCATTATTGCTATTTGATGGTCACAACGGTTTTCTTCAGATCTTTGTCTGCGCTGGAGCTGCCAACCATCACCTCGTATTGGCCTGGTACGACGCGAATGGTATTCGTTGCGACATCCCAACCCTCGAAACGCTCACGGGGCAGGGCGATACTCACGTCCTGCGACTCGCCGCTTGCCAGTGTCACCTGCTGATATGCGCGTAGCGACTTCTTCGGGCCTTCCTTGTCGGCGATGTTGCGGATATACACCTGCACCGTCTCCGTGGCTTTAGCACAGGCAGCGCTACCGTTGCTCGTCACCTTCACTGTCACCTTGTTGTCTTTGTAGGTGGGCTGTCCAATAGTGAAGTCACTATAGGTCAGACCATAGCCGAAGGGGAACAGCGGTTCGCCTTCGAAGTAGCGGTAGGTGCGATTTTTCATCGTGTAGTCGAGGAAGTCGGGCAGGTCGTCGGTACTCCTGTAGAAGGTGATGGGCAGCTTGCCGCTGGGGGCCTGACCGCCGTAGAAGAGCGTCTCTGCCAAGGCCAGACCGCCAGCCTCGCCGCCATACCACCATTGGACGATGGCGTCGCAGCTCTCCGTCTCGGGAAGCAGTCCCATGGCGGAGCCGGAACAGTTGACGAAGATAACCTTCTTGCCAGCCTTGTGGAGCATCGCGAGCAGGTCGCGCTGCGTCTGTGGCAGCTCGATGCTCGTGCGGTCGCCGCCACGGAATCCGGGTTCACTGACGCGCATCTCCTCGCCCTCGAGACTGGGTGAGATACCGCCCACGAAGATGATGGTCTCCGTGCTGCCGATCTGTGACAACAGCTCCTCGGCAGTGGGGTTGAGACGCTTCTGGATGTCGAAGTTCAGAGCAGCATAGCCCGTCTCCTGGATATAGTCAATCTGCACGCGGTAGGTCTTTCCGCCCTTGACTTCCACCTCCTTCTTGCCGCCCTGTATGCGTTGGCGCGGTTTCCAGATGTTGACCAGTGTGTCGCCGTCAAGGAACAGGCGCAGACGGTCGTCGCCGCTGATGGTGAAGATCAGCGTCTCGTCTTGTGTCGGTGTGAATGTGCCTTCGAGGCGTGCGGAGAAGTTTTCGAGGTTCACGCCAGGGGCAAAGACCGTGTTTCCGCCGTTGCTCAGTTTGATGCTGGTCCCGATGGTCACCTCGGCGGCGGGCGTCCCTGTCATCGTCGTATTGTTCCAGTAGGTGGCCTTAAGTCCTTGCTGGCCGTTGGCGTCCTTGAGGTAGCCGTAGCGGCTCTCGAAGATTTCGCTACGTGTCAGTCCGCAGCCCTGGATATATCTCACCTTGCTGTCGGGATTCTGCGCCTTAGCCTTGGCGATGATCGCGTCGAGGGCGGTGAAGGTATGCGTGGGATAGCCGGCATAGTTGCCCCACATCATCACGGAGTCGTTGGCGTTAGGCCCCATCACCACGATGTCGTTGCTGGAGCCGGAGGTTGCACACGAGGGGGTGCCGAGAGGTAGCACGCTGTTCCTGTTCTGTAGCAAGACGATGCTCTTCGTGGCCATCTGCAAGGCCAGTGCCTTATGAGCCTCTGAGGCAACGACACTCTCTGGAATCTTCGTCCAGGGGTTCATCTCGTCGGGGTCGAAGTCGCCCAGTTCGAAGCGGGCTATGAGCAGGCGGCGCAGGCTACGGTCAAGGTCGGACTCCTTGATGTCGCCACGGCGGACGGCCTCAGGCAGGTTCCTGTACTCCGAGCCACACTCCACATCCGTGCCGGCAAGGACGGCCTTTGCCGAAGCCTCAGCACCGTCTTTCGACACATTGTGCCAGCGGGGCAGGAAGTCGCGAATAGCACCACAGTCGCTGGTGATGAGACCGTCGAAACCCCATTCGTCGCGAAGTATCTGCTGTTCGTAGCGCGTCTGTCCACAGCAGGGCTGGCCGTCGACACGCTGATAGGCACACATCACCTCGGCCACCTTGCCTTCCTGTACCAACGCCTTGAAAGCGGGCAGGTAGGTCTCCCAGAGGTCACGCTCGGGCAAGTCTTCGACATTGAACTCATGGCGGTTCCACTCCGGACCGCTATGGACGGCGAAGTGCTTTGCACATGCCAGCAGTTTACGGTACTTGCTGACCCCCAGGTCCTCACCGTGATAACCTACGCCCTGCAGGCCACGGACGACGGCGAGGCCCATCATCGAGGTGAGGTAGGGGTCTTCGCCATAGGTCTCCTGACCGCGTCCCCAGCGCGGGTCGCGGAAGATGTTGATGTTCGGTGTCCAGAACGAGAGGCTCTGATAGCGCTTGATGTTACCAGACTGCTTGGCTTGCTGCGCCTTTACGCGAGCCTCGTCGCTGACGGCGGTAAACACCTTGTGCAGCAACGCATCGTCCCACGATGCCGCCATCGCCATCGTGATAGGGAAGACGGTGGCAAAGCCGTTACGCCCGATGCCGTGCAGAGCTTCGTTCCACCATTGGAACTGCGGGATACCTAGTCGCTCGATGGCCGGCGACTGGTCCATCATCAGCTTCACCTTCTCGTCGAGGGTCAGTCGACTGATAAGGTCGTCAGCACGTTGCGCAGCACTGAGCTCTGCGTTCTGGTAGGGCAGTGTCTGGGCGTTGATAACAAGTGTCACAGTAGTGAACAGGGTGGTCAGTAGTCTTTTCATGTTGGTTTTTTATTTTGCTATGGCCTTCTGGCCGTTAATAATGTAAATGCCCTTTGTGTGTTTGTTTAGTTTTGTTCCGTGTAGGTTGTAGATGGTGTTGTTGTCAGCATGGGGCTTGCCGACGGGGAGGGTGACAGCCGTTGTGCTGTCGCCCTGATAGAGTGTGATGATGAGACAGCACTGCTTCGCTCCGATAGAGAACGAAAAGCTGTCTACAATCGGCGTCGAGGACTCCAGCGTGTGGGAGACATAGGTGGCGTTCGTGCCGTCCTTGGCGGGGAAGACATAGTCTGTGGCATCGAAGGTGATACCATTGAAGCTCTTGATATAGGCATCCTCGTCGTAGTTGTCGTAGCCATAGAACCGCACCTTGCTGATGCTTATTCCTGCGGGGATATGGACGGTATAGTCAACGTTTGCGGAGTATTTCACGGAGCTGGAAGCTCCCGTCTCATAGCCTTTCTTCTTGGTGTTGGTGATGGTGATACCCTCGTCGAAGGCATACTCGGTCTCAGTGTTGCTACCGGTATTCGTGTCGTTCGACAGAGGGTAGGACGTAAAACCCTCGGAACCTCCCTGAGACTCGATGCGCTGCTTCCAGGCGGGATAGTCGGTCTTGATGACGTTTAGGGGCCAGCTGCCCATGAACTGGTACTTCGTGCGGCGCAGGGCATTGAGTGATGTGGGCACCTTGCAGCCCTTCCAGTCGACGATGCTGTCGGCATCCTCATAACTATAGAGGAAACGGTAGTAGAGATGCTGGATGGCGTCGTCGTAGATGGCAAAGATAGACTGGTAGGCCTTCCCGGGGTCATACGACTTGCTGGCAATCTCGTACTCCGTATAGGTATAGGTCTTGTCGCCGATAGAGTAGGAGCGGCTCTTGCCGCGTTTCTTCAGCATGTTGAAGAACGCCTCGTAGGTTTTCTTTCCCGTCTCGCCGCCAAGTTGTATGAAGCGGCCCCAGACAGCACTGCCGGCCTTGTCGATGACGCGGCGGTCGCTCTCGCCATTGGCATTGGTGAAGTCCTCGACGGCTTTGCCGTCAATCTTATGGGCATCGAGCCAGGCAACAGCGGTGTGTATCGTCTGCTGCAGTTCGGCAGAGGGATTCTCGATGGTCATGAGGTAAGACAGCAGACTGGCCGACTCGCTGCCGCTGATGGAGGGAAGCTCGTGAGGACGACCCACGGCGGGGAGGAAGTCGATGGTGTCGTGCTGGGCACACCAGGCGGCAGGAGTACCATTGTCATCGACCTGACACTTGATGATGACATCGACGGCACGCTGGAAGGACTTTTCGCAACGCTCCTTCGTGGCTTCGTCAACCATATCGGTAAAGTCGCCCTTGCCGTTGGCAATGTCCTTTAGCAGGCGCATGACATTCGTCATCAGGTCGTCGTTGAAGGTAATATAGTCCTGATAGCTACCGCCACCGGAGAGGGGCCAGTACTGTGACCAGCCGCCACAGCCCTTCTCGGCAGCGAAGATCATGTTCAGGGCTTTCAGGAACGACTCCTTGTATTTTGCGACCTTGGTCTTCTGGTAGACCTTTGCCAGGAAACGCATCTCCTGGGTGGTGGCGGTGTTGTCGAGGCAGGAGTGTGCAGAGCGGCTGTTCTGCAGCGTCGTCAGCTGAGTGTCCGTCAGCTTGTGCAGCTCGTCGTTCTTCATCCAACCGCCGTTGTTCTTCTGTACCGACAACACGATGTCGGCAATCTTCTGTGCCTCCTCGCTGCCGTACCAATCGGCCGACATCTTGCCGAAACAGATATTGGCCCAGCTCAGTGAAGAAGCACTTTGAGCATTCCCCTTGGCGCCAAACACGCCAAGGAGAATGCAAAGTAGCAGTAGTCTGTTCATTGTTCCGTTTACTGTATCCAGCGGTTGTCGCCAACGCCGCTCTCACCGATGTTGCCGATGATCTTAAAGTCACCGTCGGCAGGAGCCTGCCACAGCTTGACCTCATCCATCGACAGTTCCGACAACCCGTCAACAGGATATGTCTTCTCGTTAATGACGGCCCACGGGAAATTGGTCTTGAACGACTTTGACACGTTGACAAGCACCTCCGTACCATTGAGGAAGATTGAGCCTGCAGTACCGGCGTTGTAGGTGACGAGGGCGTCGCCAGAGCTGCCTGTGGTCTGCATGGACGGACCGAAGAGCGTGTTCTGAATGTTCAGCGTACCGGAGTTGCTGCCAAAGCGGAAAAGTGGGGTGTTGGCGTTTGCCGTCGTCTCGATAGGCGCATAGCAGAACGTACAGTTGGTGATGTTCATCGTCACAGGCTCGACGGTGGCACGCAGGTCACAGAGCATGACGATGTTCGTGATGGTGCAGTCCTCGAAGGTGACGGTCTTCCAGTCGGCAGCCTTGTTGGTGGTTGTCACAACGCCCTGGTCGCCGATACCGTTGATGACGCAGCCCTTCATTGTGATGCTGTGGATGGCATCGCTCTTGTCCTGGGCACGTACCACAGCACGGTAGCCTGTCATTGAGCAGTTCTTGAAGATGAGCTCGTTGACGGTGGAGCTGGTGCCGTTGTTGTTGAACACCTGACGGCCTCCGAAACCCTTGTCCGTGCAGGCAGCAATGGCGTATGACTTGTCGTTGAGCGCCTTGTCGCTGATAAAGTCGATATCCTCGAATTTCAGCTTCTCGATGGTAGCACCCTTGGCACATGTCAGGCCACCGCTGGAGACGAACTGTGCATTGGCACCCAGAGTGGGACCGGTGATGAAGGTAACGGAGCGGTTGAAGGCAATGGAATTGTTCACCTTGTACTGCTGGTCGCCACGGAGGATGACGGTCATGCCGTCTTCAATAAGTGCCCAGAATTCTGGCTTCTGCAGGGTGTCGGCATGGCTGGTGAGATCCCAGTCACGGATGTCAATCCATTTGCCTGCGCCATACTTCTCGTTGAAGTCGACGCTGGCCTTCGTGCTTCCGGTCACCTTGCCTGCATAGGTGTCGTTGTTGTAGGTCTCGGCATCCTTGTAGGTGTAGAAGGTATAGGCCGTTTCGGGATTCAGTCCATAAATGTCCTTAAAGCCCTTCTCATACTCATCGGTCTTCACCACCACCGTAATGGCATCGCCACCACCAACGGGGACGGCCTTGATGGCCTTGATGACATCGCCGTCGGTCTTCCAGGAGATACGTGCGGCATTGTCGATCAGCTTGCTGCCGGCAAGGCAACTGATGTAGTTCACGTTCACGTCGTCGGTGGTGTAGACCCCCGACGACTTACTGTCGTTGCTGCAACTAATGCCGACATGGTATTTCTCGTCCCATGCCAGGTCAGTGAACGTGTAGGGAGAACCTTCGCAGGTGACGGTAGTGAGCTCCTCGTAGGTGTTCTCGCCAATCTCGTCAGTGGCAGCGACGCGATAGAGCGTCAGCTTGTAGGCCGTAGCACCGTTGATGTTATCCCACATGCACTTGATGGTATTATTGTTGGTCTCCAGCGAGGCGACAGGACGGAAGAGGCGCGGAGCCTCACCAAGGTTGTCATCGTCGCTACAACTGCTCATGCCACCGATGGTGAGTGTGGCGAGCAGTGATATTGCGAAAATTTTATTCAGTTTCATATCTTCACACTATTATTTATTTGTTACGAATAGCATAGCCGTCGTTAGACAGGACACCGTTGGACGACATCACACGGTCAGAGGGAATAGGCATAACGTAGGGAGCAACCTTCGTGCGGAGACTGCTAAGGTCCTCAGTACCATTCACGAGGACACCCTCGGTGATACCCTTCCAAGAGTAGCGTATGCGCTCGTTGAAGACACCTTTCTTAATGGTATTACCCTCATCGTCGGTGCCGTACTTCTGCTTGGTGTCAGGATCGGTATCGCTCACCGACATCATGGCAGCGAGGAAATTCACGTACTTCAGACCGTCGAAGGTGGCACCGGCATCCTTGATGTCGTCATCGGCCAGAGTCACTGCCGTGTTGTAGGGGCTCTCCTTCGGATTACGATAGGTGAAGTAGTTGTTTTCGAACTTTACGCAGCCGTTCTCGTAGTTGTAGTACAGACGGTTGGCAACGTTCATGGGCTCAATCTCCTTGTTCTTGTCATAGATGAACTCGCCATTGCGGATGCTCACCTGCTGGAAGTTCATGGCCACGTTGCGAATCCACTCGATAGCATCGACAACCTTGCTGGAGTAGTTGTTCCAGCGAACGAGGTCGAACTTACGGATGTTCTCGCCACCGAACTCCCAGGCACGCTCGTTGATAATGGCATTCTTGAAGGCATCGTAGGAGTTGAGGGCGTTGACATAATCGGTGACCATCACCGACTTGTTCTTGGCATTGACGAAGGCACGTTCACGTACACGTGTCAGCATCTCCTTGGCCAGAGCAGTAGGACCGTTGTTGATCTCGTTGTCGGCCTCGGCAAGCAACAGGAGTACGTCGGCATAGCGCAGCACGGGCCAGTTGATGCCCGTACCTTTATCGGCGACGCTGGTGACGCTGAGATCCATGCGGCACCACTTGGCAGGCTGTACGCCGAGAGCGTCACAGGCTCCCTGCTTGTTGTCTTTGAGCCAGCGGTAGTTGGCACAGGTGACAGGAAGACGCTGGTCCAGAGAATCGAAGGAGCAGGCGTAGCTCGGCGTCAGGTTCGTGTAGGTAGTACCTGCACCCTTGGAGCTCGATACCACACTCAGTCCGTGACACCAGCCGATATCACCACCAGAGTTGGGAACGAAGCCCATCTCGAAGAGAACGTCACCCGTCGAAGGGTTGCAGTCGTTGATCTCGTTGTCGAAAATCTCCTTGAAGTTGGTGTTCAGGGCACGGTCGCGAAGCTGCATGAGCTTCATAGCGTATGCCTTGGCCACCTTGTAGTAGTCATCGGCACTTTTTGCAGTAGCCTGGTTGCCATTCTCGTCAACATAGTTCAGCGTGTATTCCTCAGAAGTCTGTAAAGAGCGGGCCATCGTACCGTCAGCCTGCATGGAGTAGCCGGCACGGAACATCGCCAGTTTCACGATGAAACCCAGGGCGAACTCACGGTTCATGCGCTCAACGGTAGTAGCACTGCTCCACTGCATATCGCCTTCAACCTTGATGAGGTCGGCAATCATGTGTGTATAGATGATGTTCTTGTCGACACGACCGCCGGTTGATTGGTAGTTGTCTTTTGTCGTGGCTTTGGTGGCGAAGGGTACATCAGCCCAGAAGTTACACATCAGCCAGTACCAATAGGCACGCAGGCAGTAAGCCTCACCGAGTAGCTGCTTCATGTCCTTGTCACCCGACTGGTACATGGCGCTGCCCTCGATGCCCTCGATACACTGGTTGGCGAAGTCGATAGCCTTCAGGGCGTTGTCCCACGCGTTCTTGATATCGTTGAACTGCTTGGCGTCGAGGGACCAGATGCCGCGACGTGAGGCCTCCTCGGTATTAGCCTTGGTCAGGAAGCCCACCTCCACATCGGTGTTCTGCATCCAGTTGGTGCTCATGCGCGACGTATAGGTGTCTTCGCAGAAGTAGGCGTAGACATTGTCCACCATCTTTCGCGCATCGGTGGGGTTGGAGCACAGGTACTCCAGGTTGTCTGTCGACAGCGACTCTGTGTCCAGCACGTCTTCGCAGGACGTCAGTCCCAGCGTCAGCGTCAGCGCTGCCATATATAAATATTTCTTTTTCATATTCCTATATAAATATCTAAGATTGTGTTAGAATGTGATGTTTGCACCAATAGTCCAGGAGAACGACTTCGGATAAGCTGAGAAGTCGGCACCAGGGGTAAGGCCACTGGTCTTGCTGCCGCGGATGGCGGAGTTGACCTCAGGATCATAGCCCGAGTAGTTCGTCAGACAGAACACATTGTTGAGCGTGCAGTACAGACGGAACTGGTTGCAGGCGAACTTCTGTGTCCATGTCTTAGGCAGTGTGTAGCCAAGGGTGACGTTCTGCAGACGCAAGAACGAGCCGTCCTCAATGAAGTAGGAGTTGGGAACAGGGTTGTTGTCGGACATCGTCGTCGGCGACCAGATGGTGGCACTGGCGTTCATCTGCTTCAGCGTAGCATAGTCGCTGATAATTTCACCTGTCGTCTGGTCCATGTATGTCCAGGCACTGCCTCCCAGCGTGACAGGTGTCATCTCCTGACGGAGGGCTGCCCACTGGTTACGGTATGCCTGCGAAGCTACCATCTTGTCCATGTTGTAGACATCGTTGCCAATCACGTAATTGAAGTTGGCCGAGAGGTCGAAGGCCTTGTAGGTGGCATTGAGACCAAAACCGCCAGTGAACTTGGGCTGTGTCTTACCAATGATGGTACGGTCATTGTCGGCATCAATCTTGTTGTCACCGTTTAGGTCCTTGAACTTAGGAGCACCGGGGCGGAGACCGCCCTTAGAGCCTGCAGTCGTGAAGGTGTTGTCGGTGATGCCTTCCTTCAGGATATAACGGCCGGAAGAGTCGAACTTGAACTGTGTGGCACCATTATCATCGACATAGGTCTCGAAATCGTCAACACCGTAGATGCCATCGTAGACGAAGCCCCATACCAGTCCGAGAGGTTGGTCGATGACAACACGGTAGTCATCCTGACCACGCATGTCGGTAGAGAAACCGCCGGAGTTGAACGACATCGAGGTGACGCTGCCAACGAGCTTGTCGACATTGTTCTTGTTATAACCGATGTTGAAGTTCAGGTTCAGGGAGTAGTCCTTGTGCTGCAGAACGGCTGCATTCAGCGTCAGCTCAACACCCTTGTTCGATGTCTGGCCGATATTCTGCTGCATGGATGTATAGCCGATAGCGGTGATAGGACAGTCGATGAGCAGATCCTTCACCGTGTTCCAGTAGAAGTCGAGGTTACCACTGAGGCGCTCGTTGAAGAAACCGAAGTCGAGACCGATGTTACGGGTGATGGTCGTCTCCCACTTCAGGTCGGGGTTAGCCAGCTGTGAGTTGTTCAGTGTGTAGTGCGGATTCTGCTGGTTGCCGGCACCGTAGTATTTTGTGCTGGAGTATGCCTTGTAGGTCGTCTCGTACATAGCACTGCCGATGCGGTTGTTACCTGCGGTACCGAAAGAGAGACGCAGCTTCAGGTTGCTCAGCCAGTCCTTTGTGCTTGTCATCCAAGGCTCCTCAACGATACGCCAGCCAAGAGCAGCAGCGGGGAAGAAACCCCAGCGGTTGCCCTCAGAGAACTTCGACGAGCCGTCCTCACGTACGGTCACCGTCAGCAGGTAGCGATCCATCAGGGTGTAGTTGGCACGTCCGAAGAACGATATGGTACGGTCCTCCTGGCCAAGGCTTGAGGAGATGGTCTGGGCACCTGTCGCCTTCGAGTTGTTCTGCATAGAAGCAAACATCTTCTCGGGCATGATGTCCTTCTGGAAGTACTTACCGGTCATCGACATCGTCTCGCTGTTGGTGGCCACATACTCCTGACCAACCATAACGTTCACGTCGTGAATCTTCTCCAACACCTTCTTGAAGGTCAGCGTATGGGCACCGCGCAGTTTCCAAGAATCCTTCTTGTCCCACTGTCCCATAGGCAGGCTGCCACCATCTTTCACAGCCTTGTCGGAACGAGCACCCCACCAGTCCTTCAGCTGGTAGAATGTATAGTCGTAACCGCCATCGGCACGATAGGTGAAGTTCTTGTTGATTTTCCAATTAATGGCAGCGTTGAAATTGTACTTACGCTCGTCCTTACGGCGCCAGTAGTCGTTCACGCGGTCTTTCAGCGTACGGGTGGCGCTGACATATTCCTCGTACTCCTCCTCAGACATCATAGAGGGGTCAATCTCAATCTGGTCGTAGAGACCGAAGATGGGGCTTGTCATGATAGCATCATAGGAGCGAATCTTGTAGCTGCCGCCGCCAGTACCCTGACCCTTTGTCTGGGTGTCGGACAAACGAACGCCGAAATCAAGGTCGAGCCCCTTGGTAATCTCATGCTTCAGTTTGAAGTTGGAGTTGTAGCGACGATAGCCGTTGTCATCCATCAGGCTGTTGTCATTGGTATATGTTCCGCTGAGTGTGAACTTCGTCTTGTCGGTACCACCGCTGACGCTCAGGTTATGGCTCTGCGAGAGGTCGTGGTTGCCGAACATCTCATCCTGCCAGTCGTGACCGGCCTGATACTGATAGAGGTCGATGTCATCGAAGGAACCGTAGCGCTTCTCATAGCTCTTGATACCGGCGTTGCCCTGCAGGGCAGCACGCTCATAGAGGTAGCGAACATACTGGTTGGGGTCCATCGTGTCGAGCTTTTTGCTAAGAGTCTTTCCCTGAACATAGACGTTGTAGCTTACCTGCGTCTTGCCGCTCTTGGCACCCTTGGTGGTGATAAGGATAACACCGTTAGCACCCTGGGAACCGTAGATAGCTGTTGAAGCAGCATCCTTCAGAACAGTGATATCCTCGATATCGGCAGAAGCGATGTCGCTGATACTCGATACGGGGAAGCCGTCGACGATATAAAGAGGAGAGTTGTCGCCAGTGATAGAGCCACCGCCACGAACGCGAATCAGCATCTCGGCATCGGGTGAACCGTCAGCAGTTGTGATTTGCACACCGGCAAGTTTACCTGTCAGTGCCTCTGCCACGTTGGTGACGGGAATCTTGGCAAGGTCGGCACCCTTGACCGTTGTGACAGCACCCGTCAGGTCTTTCTTTCGGGCAGTACCGTAACCGATGACCACCACATCGTTGAGTGTAGTGTTATCGTCTTCCAGTACTACGTCAATAGCACTCTTACCCTTCACGTCGACCGTCTTGGTCTTCATGCCGATGTAGGAGATGACTACGGGCTTGCCCGTTGACTTGAGTGTAAAGTTACCGTCGAAGTCGGTGACACCACCGTTGCGCGTACCTTGTTCTATTACGCTGGCTCCGATGACTGCTTCACCGCTCGAGTCCTTCACGTTGACCTTGACGGTCTGTGCCTGTGCGACGACTCCTCCTATCAGGAGAAGCATGGCGACAAGCGTCGTTCTGATACTCTTGAAATTTACAGACATAGAAATTAGTAGTTTAATTATTAATTATTAGTAATGTATTTGTTCGTTTTAGCAAGTAGTTAGTGCAGACCAACTGCAATCACGTGGCAAAGATACAACTTTTTTTTCAGATACGACACATTCTGACAGGAAATAATTCGCAAACGTTTTCAACCCTGTGAGGACAACAGCGACTTTTGTTGATTTTATACAAAAAAGAAAGGGAGGCTTCACGGCCTCCCTTTCGTGGTAGTATGACAGAACGTCTGATTACTTGATGTACTTCTTACCGTTCTTGACGATAACGCCCTTGTAGTTCTCGTTAACCTTCTGGCCAGCGAGGTTGTAGGCGGCACCGTTCTGAGCGTCAGCCTTGAGGTTCTTGACAGAGGCCTCACCGGCAACGAAATCAAGTGCGCACAACATAATCTTAGAACCTGAAACCCAGAAGAAATAGGTATAGCCAGGTTCTACTTGCAGAGGAAGAGCTGCGTATGTATCATTCTCTGCAGCAGCAGCGCCTCCATAAGTACCGTCTTCTTTGATGAACAGTCCTTCATAGGCGTAGATGTACGACGACATATCGGCGAAATCGACATCTTCCAATTCTGCCTCAGCTACCTTGGCTGCCCAAATGTTCTTATTCTTGCCATACTTAGCAACAACATACATAGTACCAGCAATGCTTGGAGTGATTTCAATGTGAGCAGAAGTTGCTCCGTCCTTTACAAGACCGGGAATAATTTTGTATGATCCATCTTCATTGAAAGCACCCATACCATTTGTTGTACCCTGAATGTAAGTTTTGGGATAAGTCTTACCATTGACAGCCTCGAAATTGTCATCAGCTGAGTAAGAGCTCTTGTTGGTCCAAGTACCGCCGCCATCAGTGATGACAATTTTTGCATTCTGAATGACATCAGCTGCAACAACCTTTGCTTCGCCCTGCTCACAGACTACAGTCGAGTTATCCTTGTCCATCCCCTCTGTAACAGTGAACCATGTACCCTGTGCCTTAGCACCAACTGCTGCAAAGACAGCAGCAACAATAAGTAAACTTTTTTTCATAATAATAATGTTTTTAATTTATAATAATACAATAATAGTATTGTAGTTTCTCTACTTTAAGTGCGATGGAGGGGTAATGCCTCCATCGCAATAATAGTCTTTAGTTCTTCAAAAGAACCAACGTGTAACGCTTGGCAGCGCTAGCAGTTGACCATTTGTATTTTGAGTTTAACGTTACATACATGGTAAGCGTATTTCCCTCAAGTACTCCTGCACTGTTTCGTGTGGCTTCACCTACTTTCGTCGAACTATTTCCGTTATTAAGGATATATCTGTTTTCTCCAGCCTTTGCAGCGTTGAAGTTTGCAGTTAAATCCATTTCTATCGACGCCGCTTTAATTGCTACTGCAACGGCTTGAACAGTTGATTCGTTGATTTTCTCTATTGAAGCAATAACATCAGATGCAACAACCTCGTTTTCTGAATCGTAGATGCTTCCTGTAAAGGTTCCGACTACTTGAGATGATGCATCGGTGTGGTCGGAAGAGAATCCGTAGTCATCGTCTTGGCATGAGGAAAATCCCCAGCAAAGAGCCATGCCTACCATCAAATATAATACTTTTCTCAGTTTCATAATTCTAAATGTCAATTAGTTGTTTTTGATAGACTTTTATTCGCTAACAGTTTCAGAGGTGAAACCAGGATTCTGGTCGGCATTTGTCATACCGGTGTTAATCTGAATCTCATTCGAAGGAATCGGACGAAGCCACTTGATATTACCATCATTGCCGCTCATGCTGGCGATAGTTGCACCACAGTAAGCAATGTTATATCTTACCAACTGCTTGGTACGGCGAAGATCCATCCAGCGGTACATCTCGCCAACGGTCTCCCTCATACGCTCATCAAGGATCACATCGATATTGTTGAGGGTGATATTGTAGCTATCAGTGCTACCCACCTTCACATAACCACCTACGTCGTTGAGTCCCCAGTCGTAACGCTGGTAGTCAGCGAAGCTGCTCAGCGAGCTTGCATTAGCACGTGCACGTACAGCGTTCAGATACTTCAGAGCATTGGCCTCGTCGCCAGCCATCAGATAGGCTTCTGCTGCCGTCAGGTAAATCTCACTGGCATTGAGCAGGACGATGTCGCGATAGTCGCCATTCGACTGACCAACGGTGCTAGTGGTGTTCTTGTCGTCGAACTTACGCACAGGAGGAAGATAGCCAATGGTCCTGATGGCATTGTCGAACGACTGAGTGGATTCTGTGACACCATTCTTTCCGTATGCCCAGTATTTCATGTTGTCCTTGACGATAATCACCTTGGTCGTGCTCTTATAGGTATCTGTCGTAGAGACGAACTTTGAGCTATTGTCATTCATATACGTAACAACGTCATTTTCATCAGCATACCAGGGGAAGAACTTCCATGAGATGGCGAGATTATCCTTCTCGCTAGCTGTCGTGTTGTAGAATCCCCAGTAACCCTCTTTGCTCCACTTATCGGCATTGCCCGTAGAGGCATAGATGGTTGTCATGAACGATGACTCAAAACGATCGTCACCCTTTTCGTAGGAATAGTACACACGTTCTGTCGGGCAAAGGTCATTCTTCAGGGCCTTGATACCAAGTGTGTTGGATCCCATATAACCACCGAAGTAGTGCTGCTGAGAGTGGCCGCCGGTAGCCTGGTCAGAAGAGGTGGCACGGTCATACTGGATAGCAAACAGCGTCTCAGGATTCTTTCCGCTCTCGTTTGTGTCGAAGTCCCATTTTGTCTCGAACGACTGCGTCAGAGGCACTGCAGCAGCAATCTGAGCTGCCATAGCGGCTGCCTTAGCAAAGTAGTCGGTGCCTGTAATGGAGTAGGTTCCTTTTGCTGCATCGCTCAGGGTTGTCTGGAGATCCCAGCCTGCTGCCAGATGTACCTTCGACAGAAGAGCTTTTGCAGCGAGAACAGTAGCATGACCATGGCCGTCAGAGCCGTCACTGGTCTGCTTCAGGGCAGTGCTGTTGATCAGCGACTCAAGATCGGCAATGACTCTCTCATATACCGTCTTCAGGTCCGTACGGGGATAGTTCGTAGAAGCCGACTCAATATAGTCCTCGATATAGGGAACACCGCCAAACTGCTGAGTCAGCACATAATAGCAGTAGTTGCGAACGAAGCGGGCTTCGTCCTTGTAAGAGTCGTCCTGTGCGTATTTCAACACGCAGTTTGCCTGGTTGATGGCTGCATAGCAGTTGGTATAGAGATTCTTGACCGTTGAGTTGTCAGAACCATATTGGTATGTAGCAATCACCGAAGGACTGTTGCCCTGTGATGTCGTGTACATATCTGTTCCTGTGCAGAACAGCGTGGGGTCTGCATAAATAGCGCGCATATTGAAATATGCCTGATTCAAGAGCTGGCTCCATCCACTTGCATTCGAGAACTGCTCATCTGATGTAACAGTGCTCTTGTTCTCGGAATCCAGGAAGTCGGAACAACTTGACAGCCCTGCTACTGTTGCCAGTCCGATGACGGACATTACTATATATTTTTTCATTGTCATCTTCTTATTATAGTTAGAACTTAACGCTTGCACCAATCTGATAGGTTACAGTACTTGGACCGTCCTTTGCCATGCTGGCACCAGCCCATTCAGGATCGAATCCCTTGTACTTTGTGAATACGAATGGGTTCGTGATATTAACATAGAGTCTCAGGCTCTGGCATCCGAATGACTTCAGACGATCCTTGGGGAATGTATAGCCCAGAGTGATGTTCTTAACCTTCCAATACCAAATCTTGTCAATGGCCATGAGGTTGTACACACCCTTGTTATACAACAGTCCCATTCCGTAGTTCGTGATACCGGCATTGGGGTAGGGGAAGCTACCATAGTGGGTGGTCTCCTGATAAACAGGATTGATGTATGTACCATCGGCATTCACACCGTCACAGGCAATCAGAGTACCAGCGGGAACATAGTAGTCCATGTTGATCTTGTTCCATCCACGATAGTTATAGTCGTAGGTGTCAGCCAATGTATTGGAATAGACCCAGAAGTTCTGCTTGGTGTATACGGAGAAGGAGAAGTCCCATTCTTTCCATGAGAGGGAAGAGCTGATGTTGGCTGTCCATGCGGGATCCTGGCTACCAAGTACCATCTTGTCGGCATCCTCAATGACACCGTTTCCGTCACGGTCTTCGAGGATAGGCATACCTTCACTCCATCCGTAAACGGCATGGTAGTAATCGCATGAACGTACCTGCTGACCGGGTGTGAAGCCATGTTCACGTGCTGCAGCGTTGTCGGGAACAGTCATGTTCTTGTTTGATACGACGCCTACCCACTTGTAAGAATAGATGTTGTTCACTGCCTCTCCGACGAAGAGCGAATTGGTGATTTCGCCTGTTCCTGTTTTTAGAATCTTGTCCTCACCGTTGATGGCAATAACCTTATTGGAGTTCGTGGCGAAGTTGAAGCTGGTCGTCCAGTTCCAGTCCTTTGTCTGAACATTAACTGTATTCAAGACAAACTCGATACCGCGGTTACGTACCTCACCGACATTGTCCATCAGTGAGCCACCGCCAGAGACGAGCGGAAGGTCTCGGCTATAGAGCAGGTCCGTGGAGTTCTTCTGGTAGATGTCGATGCTACCGTTGATCCTGTTACGGAGGAATCCAAAATCAAGACCGAGGTTCCACTCATGAGACTTCTCCCAAATCAATCCGGCATTGATGACACCGCTGGGATAGTAGCCGTTGGCAACAGTGGTACCGTATGCATAGATTGACGGGCCTTTCACGCTGACAGAGTTGTAAGCACCTGAAACGGTGTTGTTACCAGTCACACCATAGCTGAGACGGAGTTTCAAGTTATCAAGCCACGAGACGTTCTTCATGAAACTCTCTTCCGAGATACGCCATGCAGCAGCTGCTGAGGGGAACCAACCCCAACGATAACCGTCAAGGAACTTCGACGAGCCGTCAGTACGAACAGTACCAGTCAGCATATACTTTCCTTTGTAGGAATAGTTCAGTCGAAGGGCATAGGAAACCATTCTCGTTTCCCTATAAGATGTGCCAGTGTTTGAATCGTCAATCGTTCCTGCATAGAGGTTATACCACTGTGTGCCAGTCATCATGGCACCATCATCGGTGGTAGAACGGCCAATTTTACTGTAAGTATAATCATAGCTGTTTAAGCTATACAGACCCATTGCACTGAGAGAGTGGTCGCCGAATGTCTTGTTGAAGTCAATCTGGTTGTCCCATGTCCATTCTGTTGATGTGTATTCGGCATGAGAACCTGTTTCGGTTCTGCCGCAACTGCTGGAAGTGTATTCACCAGTCCTTCTATTAACATAATTCGGTGAGAATGTGGTCTTCAGGCTGAGCCATTCAACCGGCTTTATCTGGACATACACGTTACCAAGAAGACGATAGGTCTTAGAATTCTTGCTATCGTCATTCAGCATAATCAAAGAGTTGTACTCATCAGAGAACTGATAAGCAGAATTGGAGCCTAATGCCACATAGTTGGCAGGCTTCTCGTTGAGTTCTCCGTCTGCATTGTATGGACGGGCAAACGGTACCTGGCGGAATGCTTTCTTAATAGCTTCATCACTGGCATACTCATTGTCAGTATAAGCCAGATTGAGGCTGAAGCCTGCATTGACAATTTTGTTGAGCTTAGCGTCAACACTTCCTTTGAGGTTGTAACGGTTCTGAAGGTCGTTCTTGTACACACCCTCTTCACGGTTATAACCTACGCCGAAGTGATATTTTGTTTCCTGAACCTGACCATTGATGGCGACATAGTGGTTCTGCTTCTTACCATCCTGTGTTACCATGCTGGGCCAGTCGTACGTCTCTCCATTCTCAAGGATGCGCTTCATGACGGAATTGCCGTCGTTGTCAAAGATCATACACTGCGGGTACAGCGTTGATTCCATTCTGAAGATAGGTTGTGCTACGCTGGAAACACCATTGACTACCTGACCAGAGCCTAAGAAGTCAAGGAAACGCCACTGCATGAATTCCTCACCATTCATATAACTCGGCATACGGGCAATCTTTGAGACGCCATAATAACCATCGTAAGAAATGGTTGCCTTCTCCAAGTTCTTTTTTCCAAGAGTAGCGCCACTCTTAGTAGTAATCATGACTACACCAGCGGTGGCACGTGAACCGTAGATGGCTGTTGAAGAGGCGTCTTTCAGAATGTCCATTCGCTCAATATCCTGTGGATTCAAGAAACCGATGTCAGAGCAGATGACGCCATCGACAACGTAAAGCGGGCTGGAATCACCATTGATAGACGACTTACCACGAATCTGTATGTCGAAACTTGAACCGGCACGGCCGCTGCTCTGCGTGATACTTGCACCAGGAACGGCACCCTGTAATGCTTCCATGGCATTCGTCGTTCCCTTGGCTGCAAGGATTGCACCATCGGCAGAACTTACAGAACCAGTCAAGTCAGTCTTCTTCACGGTACCGTAACCAACTACCACAACATCTTGGAGCGTGGTCTGGTCGTCTTGAAGGATAATGTTGATACTTGTCTTACCGGCAACATTTACCTCTTGCGTCTTCATACCGATGTATGAGATGACAATAGGATGGTTTCCCGTAAGCTTGATAGTGAAATTACCGTCGAAGTCAGTGACACCACCGTTGCGCGTACCTTTTTCTATGACGCTGGCACCGATGACTTCATCACCGTTCGAGTCCTTCACGTTGACCTTTACGGTCTGCGCCTGAATCGAGCCCACCATTAACATGAGGGCAAGAACAAGTGCCGTTCTGATACTCTTGAATTGTACAGACATAAATTTAGTAGTTTAATTAATATTCTTATTATTTTGTTCGTTTCAGGTTTGTTATAGACCGCGTTTCCGCAATTCTGTGGCAAAGATACGAATTAATATTAAGACTTCGCCATATTTGAATGGAAAATTTTCGTAAACGTTTGCGCTATTTATGTTAAAAAATAAAAGCAGGCGAATCTTTGTTGGTTCGCCTGCTTATAAGAAAGTTCAGTGATGTTGTTACTTCACGAAGATGGTCTTTCCACCCTTGATGTAGAGACCGCGAGTGGCTTTCTCCACGCGGATGCCCTGCAGGGTGTAGATGGCATCATTGTCGGCAGTTGTTGCCTTAACGCTGTTGACAACGGAAGTGGCTGCTGTGCCTGCCACGGCTACGGCATTGCCGAATCCGCCACGTGCGTTAGCAGCACGAATGGTCAGAGCGTCGTTCTCAGCATCAATGGTGATGTCATAGCTGTCACCGGTAGTGATGCCTGCAAACTCACCGTTCTTCTCTATCATGTAGGCGATAGCACCGTTGTTTGCCGGTGTCCAAGTCACTTTGCCGTTAGCATAGGTAGCGGCAGGAGCGTCGAGTTGCTTAGCCTGCTGCTGTGCGGTAGCAGCCCAGTCCCCTAGGACATAACCGATGGTGTAGGTGGCTGCCTGATCAGCAGAAAGAATGGTCTCCAATGTGGTGTTCTGCTTCTTAAAGGTTACCTTGTTCGTGGCAGGAGTGATGTTTTGTCCGCTGGCATTCTTCGTAGCATATTCACCGGCAATGCTATAGTCGCAATTGAGACCTTCCAGTAGCCAACGAGTAGCAATCAGCCTGTTGGGGTCGAGCAGGGTAGTGTTCAAATAGATGCAGACAGGGTTGTCGCTCCATGCACGGCCAAGATTGTAAGTGTTTGCGTTGTTCTCAATAGTACAGTTGTTAAACACATAGAGTTCGGAGTTGGCCGTGACGGTAGCACTGCCACGAACTTCGTTAACCATCTTGCACTCATTGAAATAGACGCGACCGTTACCGCAGAGGTAATCGACGGTGCCATGCAGTTCGCCGCCCTCAAAGTAGAATACGCCGCCTACTTTGTGCGAGTAATAAGTATCTTGGTATGACAGCAGGTTGACGTTCTTGCAGATGGTCTTCGTTCCCTTGTCGTGCAGTGAAGCAGCACGGCCGTTATTGCCGCCATAGGAGTAATCGTTCTTTAACGAGATGTCCTGCATATAGAGACCTGTTCCAGTGTTCACCAGCAGATCAGCCACTCCCAGTCCTTCCTGTACAGGACGGGTAACAATAATAGTGTTCTTAGCGCTTTGTCCAATGAGCGATACATTAGTACCCGAAATTTCATTCAGTACTCTATTGCCAAGATCGTAAGTGCCGTTGGGAAGGAATATCTTAGCATTTTCAATTCCCTTGGCAACCTCGATGGCGTCCAGGAGACTGGAGGCATCACTCTTCTTCACGATAAGCCAATCGTCCTGTTTGTCGAAATTATCCTCTGCTGTGTTGAACACAGTGATACTATGAATATAGGTTGTTCCTGTTATCGTCAGTGTCAGAGTACCGGGCTCACCCTCATAGTTGAAAGATCCTGCCAAACCGTCGTTGTCGACCTTAGCTTTAATTGTCTGACCATTGCTGGCCTCGATGGTCGCAGCGCCATCGGAATAAGCACAAAGCGCGAGATTAACAGTAGCCTTGGAACCAACAAGTAATTCAATCATGTCGCCATTACCGAAAACCCATCCGTGTTGTTTGTCATGCCAGACACCATTGCCGATGCTATTGAAACCTTCGTGGTCTTCATCATAGAATATTGAAGAGGTTAAGTCATAAGTGAACTTACGGCTTTCACTTGGAACCTCAATCTCTGTTTCTATTGCATAGAGGTTTGTGTTACCAGTAATTATGCTATTGGAAGTATATTTTTCTCCAACATAGTCTTGTTTGAACCAGCCACGAGCCTTGTAGCCCTCCTTCGTTGCAGGTACATTGGCAATGTCGTATGCGAACTCGCCGATGATGCCGTCTTCCTCTACGGTCTGTGTCGTCAGCGTCTTTCCGTCAACAGAGATGTAGCTCAGGGTGTAGTCGGGTTTCTGCACGATGCTCAGTATGTAGTTCATTTGCGTGCTGCCAGCAGTCATCGGTATGGTGACGGTACATGCCGTCTCACTGCCTTGATACGTGACAGTGCCAATCTCACCATTGCCAGCCTCCAGTTCTGTCAGGGGGTTAGCTTCGCTGACCATGAATTCCTTCTTTGATAGCTTCAGCGTTGCTTCATACAGCTCGCCGAAAACATCCTCGACAGCAAACTCTGTGCCGTTAACCTTGAACGAAGTAAGTACGGGAACGTCCTTTTCTTCGCCAGAGAGTGTGCCCTCGATGACGATGTCGGCAAAGCCAACTTGCTTGCCAGGATCAAGGCTGTACAGATTGATAACCAGACCGCAGGCACCTTCACCAGGTGTTGCTCCAATAATTTCGTAGCTCAGGTTGCTGACGTTCGGATCTGCATTGTCACGGTTGGGCTGAATGCCACTGGCAAGCGATACGGTTGTACCATTGGTGTTCTGCCATGCAATATCCAGCTTGCCACCGTTAGTGCCGAAGCGTGTAGTCTTAAAGCTGGCCTTCGTCGGAGTGAAAGTAAAGCCGGGCTTTGGCGTGATGAGGAATTGGATGGCATTTACTTTATCAGCTTTACCGTCCTTGTTGGCGACGTCAAAGTAAGTCTGTCCGAGGCCTTTGTTGTCAATACCCTTGATACTCAGACCGCTGCCCACGCCGACCTTGCTCGACAGGAAGTAGTCGCTGCTGAAGGTCGCTTTCTGGCCATCAGTGCCGAGATTAAAGGGGAACGTTGCCGTAACGGCCTTGTTCTCGAGTGTCTCCTTGCCTTTAGGCGCATACTGCGTCACAGAGATAGAAATATAGTAATTATTGCCATTTGTCGAGGTTACGGCTACGTAGCCTGTCTCGGCATCGCTCTTCTTAGCCTTGTAGGTGTTGTTGTTCGTCAATTCCTCGGTGCTATTACCAATCGTGTAGTACGAGTAGCCGGAATAGCCATTGACAGTGACGAGGTCGCCGGCGTTCTTCACGGGAATCTTCATTACAACACCATTGGTCACCTGATAGCTGTTATCGTTGTTCTTGATGACACCGCCGTTGTACTCAATGGTCATCTCAATGCCATTCACATCCGAAGCCATCTTTGCTGCGGTATAGGCACCACCGTTAGCCTTCAAGGCGAGACCAGCGCAGTTGACTGCGAAGTTCCATGTGGCAGTCACGTCCTCAGCAACAGGCTCGTTGCCAGGCTCTGTTCCGGGTTCGACAGCTGACGGTTCGTTCTGTACCACCTTGACAGAATAGAGGTACATGCTCTCGGGAGCTTCAATCTCCACATAGCCAGCCTGGACGTCAGCAGCAGTAGCCGTATACTCGACGGTCTGGTCCGTGTATACTGTTCCGCCTACCTTGATGCTGACGAAATTGTAGGGGTGGGAAACAACAGTAACAACGTCGGTCGTAGAGCCCACGGGAACCTGGAGCTTAGTGCCTTTGTTGAACTGTGCGTTGTCGCCGTTGCTGGAAAGCTTGCCACTAGTGGCGTCAACGACCATCTGAATACCTTCAACGTCAGAGGCGACATTGTCTGTTCTTCCTTCGATGGCAACAGATGAGATAGTTGCTGGAATACCATCCTGCCACGACCAGTTGGCCGTAATAGGATAGGCAGTCTCGCCGCGTGTTGTCACGACAGCCACTAATAGCAGGCATACTGCACTGAGTCTAAGTAAATTTCTTTTCATGTTTTTATTGTCTTAAATGTTATGTTGTTTTAGTTATATAATATCAGTAGTTATCGCTGAATCTGTTTGCGACCGTTCTTGATGACCAGTCCGCGGTAGCCAGTACCGACACGTTGACCACTAAGGTTGTAAATATAGTCACTATTGGTGGTGCGTTCGTGGGTGGTGATAATGCCTGTAGCATCTCCACCGGCCGTGGTCACCTCGACATAGAAGATTCCGCTTTCTGCGCTGCCGCGTGTTATCTTGTGCTCACCCTCACCAACAACCACGGTATAGACAAGGACATCGGAACTGCCGGCAGGAGTGGTTGCCGAGGCCACGTCCAGCTCAGAGCCGTCGAGCTTGATGGTCCCAATAGTGCTGCCGTTTTTCCATGTTGACTGTACGATGGTAACAGTGGCTACACCGTCGGTAGTAAACTGCACCAGGGTGGCTCCTTCCATCTTCAGGCCGCTGGTGTATAGCAACCCGTCATAGGTGCCTTGGAATTTGGCGTTGAAATTGTGCTTGGCATCGTTCCATGTGAAGAAACCTGTAGGATTCTCGACGTTCGAACCGTTGAACATGATGGTATAGGTCTTTGACTCCTGTGAGGGGGTGTCACCGCCTCCTTCCTGTATGTTAATGGCTTCGACCGCCGTACCGTCCTCCTTCGTGTAGGCAGGATAGTACTCGCTAACGCTCGACTGTGCATCGGCATTGCCTGACAGCATGATGTCCTGAACGAGCGAGTTGGCGTAGACCTCGATGTTCGTGTAGTACTTCAGGGGGTCAAGCGTCGTCAGCAGAGCGTCTGCGCTGTTGTTGGGATTCAGGCCGTTGGCCCTCTCCCAAGCGTCGGGGATACCGTCCTTGTCGCTATCGAAGCCTGCCTCTCGGCTGCCTGTGCCGAAGTTCGCCTCGGTGTAGCCATTGACGTCGCTGACCAAGTCGATGCGTCCGGCTTTCTTCGTGACGGAACCGGAATATGTGGCTGTTCCGTTTTTAGTCTCCTTCATGTAACGCTCATCGACATTATCCTGAATCAGAGAAGCTCCCGCATAGCCAAGTACCTTTGTGAAGGCGACCTTTGCTGTATGTGTGGTGACATCGCCGGTAGCTGTAGGACTATCCAGTCTGATGCGGATGCAGTCCTTTCCGTTGCTATTCTTCTTGTAGGTCTCCTGCTCGCCGTTATAGTGGTTGGGGTCGAGGCTCCACTGCTCGCCGTCGATGGTGAATGTGCCGTCGTTTTCTTTTCCGGATGTTGTGCTCTTTTTGTCATAGATGACTTTACTCCATCCAAAGTCGGTCACACTGTTTCCTGATTGGTTGCTGAGCACGTTGCCGTCAATGAAGTAACGGCTTGTCATACCCCAGTATTTGGGGTAGCCTTCGGAGTTTCCAACAGCGCCTACTGTTACTTCTGTAACTTTTGACGTAGCGGCTGCCGGACCACTCTTATAATAGTTGTTCACAATGTTCACCTTGCCGCCGCCGGGACCTCCGTAACAGCCGTTGGCGTTGTAAATGACACAGTTGCGGAAGTCGACGTTCTCTGCCTGTACGGTATTGGCCCATTTGTATTCGCTGTAGAGCGTGTTATTCGTATATCCGTCCCAATCATAGCGTGCGCCGCAAAAACGTGGTGAACGGTTGCTGACGTGACAAATGAGGTTGTGGTGGAACGAAGCCAATTTGCCGCCCCAAATACCACCATAGCCATGAGCACCTTTGCCATGACCGGCATTATTCAGACTTTCGCCGATTGTACACCACTGCATGGTGAAGTTGTTGTTGTCGTAGAACGAAGCAACCTCATCAATGCTCCATGAGAACGAGCAGTGGTCAAAAATCATATTAGTATAATGCTGGGCTGTAATAGCATCTGCTCCGTCATTTACATTTTTCTCTTGTCCGCGACGGCTCCTGATAAAGCGTACTATCACATTGCCTTTGGGCTTTAATGTATAGTAGCGCAGAGTGATGCCGGGTGCAGGGGCTGTCTGGCCAAGGATGGTGGTGTTTGCACCGATGTTGACATCACTTTCCAGGGCAATGACGCCGCCGACGTCGAAGACAACTATCTTCTTGCTGTCGCCGCTAACGGCCTGACGAAACGATCCGGCACCGGAGTTGTTGAGATTCGTTACGTGAACCACTGTGCCGCCGCGGCCGCCGGTAGTGTGGCGTCCGTGGCCCTCAGCGCCGGGGAAGGCCGGGGCCTGGGCCGTCATCGTAAGGGTGACAATGAGTAATGTGAGTGTTGTAAATAGTTTTTTCATTGTAGTATAGTTTGTTTCTTTATTGCATTCGTTGCAGGCCCTCCCAGCGCACGTTCCATGTGCCGTCCTGCGGGAAACCCGGATTCAGAGGCTGTTGACAATCATCCCAACCGGCACACATCATGGCGACAGCTGTCAACAGGGCACCGTTACCGGGCAGGTAGATGCGCAGGCGGTCGGCAGTCTGGAAGTTATGGCCGTTCTTGAGATAGGTGTTCTTCTGCGTGTCGATGAGTAGTGCCTTAAGTGCTGTCTCCGGATGTCCGAGACGGGCGGCGGCCATCGCCGTCATACCGTAGTCCCAGCCCCAAGTCGTCGGCCAGTTCCAATTCTGCATCACCCAGTCGAGTGTCTTCTTTGCAGCATCAGTGTTGCTGCTGACTGAAGTTGCGGGGAGCATACCGAAGGGGCCGAGCACAGCAGGGTGGTCGTTGCGGCATTTCTCCTCAAAGGTCTCTGTCGAAACGACAGGCTTAGCACCAGAGGCAACAGCATCGAAGGGGTCGAAGCTCTTGAGGTTGTCGGTCTTGCCCTTAGGGAGTCCGGCGGTGTAGATACCGTCCTTGTTCATAGGCAGGGGCGACATATTACGGACAATCTTGTCCCACTCGGCATTGCGAGTCTTTCCCTGACGCTCGCGCCAGAGGTTGGCCACCGTGAGACCATACTGCCAGTAGGCTAGCTCGAAGGGGTGGTTGTACGAGAAGTCCTTCGACATCGACTCTTGCATGGCGGTAGCTCCCTGCAGGAAATACTTGCCGCTCTTCTTGTCGTAGCTCACGAAGTCGGCCATAAACTCAGCTGTTGCTTCTACCTGCTCACCATACTTATTTAGAGTTTCTGTTGTGAGGGTAGCACGATACATCTCCTCGGCCATATAGATATAATGTGGCTGTTGCCAGATGAGAAAGGAACCGGTGTTCGACGGGGCTTCGCCTGCCCATGGGTCGGTCATCTTCATCCAGCGGACACCCTTGAATCCCTGTCGCCCGGCAATCTTCTTGGCATTGCGGAATGCCAACAGGTTGTACCAGTCGAGAACTTGGGATACTACTTCCGGACGCTTCCAGAGGGCGAAGTCAACCATGTGCCACCAAGCCATCTCCAGATGCGGACGGCCAAACCACGAGTTATAGGTCAGTCCCGTCTCCTGAGGCGGCAGAGCGTTTGCACAGTTCACTTTCGTCAGGTATTGTGACAACACCACACGACGCTCCAGCTCCTTGGCACGCGAGTCGGTACACTGTGAGAAGTCGACAATGGCTCCCTGTTGCCACCAGCGATTCCAGGCACTGATAACGGCGCGCAGCTGCTGGTCAAAGACGAGACTCTCCTGTTTGGCAGCGGCATCGCCGCTGTACAGCTGACTGTACTCGGCTTTGAAGGCGAGTACGTCTGAAGAAGAGGTTAGGGTGAAGTAATGGCGGTCACATTCGGTGATGGTGGCGTCGCCGTTCCAGGAGAGAGAGAGGTAATAGCGGGTGGAGTCGAGCTGATGCTCGATGACTGCGCTATTGGCGTCAGCAGTCATGATGCGGCTACTATGGCGCTCTGGTTTCGTCCAGTCGGCTGCAGAGTCGGCGTGTTTGCCTGTGGGATAGGGGAGACGGATGCTGACACAGGCACGGCCATCCGTCAGCAACGGGGTCTTGATGCGGTAAATGACTGCATCGCGGTTTTGTATGCCAGCGGTAGTCACATCAACGGGTGAACCATCGACGGCGAAGTGTGACTTAATCTTTCCGTCGTAGAGCTGAAGTTCCTGACGGATGTCCGTCAAGTCTTTTAACTCCACCTTCTTCCCATCGGCATGGGTCATGTCGAGACCAATTACACCGAGGTTCAGACGATGGGGATTTACGCGGAAATATTGTGTCGCCTCAACATTGCGCTCAGTCACTCCCCCTTTGGGGGATCCAGAGGAGGTCTTATACTCCACAGCGTAGATCTCTGGATGGCCATGACCCAGATTGAACGATTTCTCGCTGTCGGAGGGCTTCAGGCCAGTGGTGTTTTCGAACTTATGCCATCCCCAGTCGGACATAGCTGTCAGAGGCACACCTGCCTCATATTCAAAAGGGAACGACTGGAGGCCGGTAACGTCGACCGTCGTTGCAAAAGAACCGTTGCCAATAGTGAGAGATGCCAGTGGGTCGGCCTCAGTGATGACGGGATTGTTGCGCGAGACGACAGCCTGACGGTTAATCTCTGCCATCGTGTTCTCTGTGTCGTAGCCCAGCATCTCCATCTCCAACGATGCCCAAATAAACGGGCCAAGACCCTTGGCATCGTTGTCACGGATAGGTTCGCTGAGATAGTAATCGTAGCTACCGTCACGCCGCTGATTCTCCTTAACGCTACCTTTGGGGTTCACCTTCCTCATGGCTGCTTCCACCTCGGGCGTGACGGCAGGGCCAAGGCCGGCGACGCTACAGCAGTTGGTCAGCGAGATGGTCTTATCGGCATTCACCTTGATAAAGTTGTTGATGATACCCTTGTAGGCGCGGATGCCGGCATCACGGTATTTGGCGCTGACATAACCCTTGCGGTAGGCTTTCAGCAGGGCGTAGGTGAACATCGCCGAACAGGTTGACTCCAGGTAGTTTCCTTTGCGGTCGGGAGAGTCCATCACCTGATACCACACGCCGCTCTTCTTGTCCTGCCACTTCAGAATGGCATCAAAGTCCTTGACGAGCAGGTCGATGACCTCTGAGCGGCGCTTGTAGTTCTCGGGTAAAGCATCGAGCACCTCAATGAGGGCCATTGTGTACCAGCCTTGGGCACGTCCCCAACAGTGCTGTGAGAGGCCCGTTTCCTTGTCGGCCCAGAAAGCCTTTCGTGTCTCGTCGTAAGCGTGACGGTTCAGTCCCGTCACTGGGTCGAGGGTGCGGTCATAGGTTATCTTCAACTGGTTGACGGCATCGTCGTAGATCTTTATATAGTTACCACGCTTAAGATCTGTGTTGTTGGCAGTAATAGCTGCAGTCAGACAGCGGAAAGGCAATCCCATAAAAATACCGTCAAGCCAAACCTGATAGGCATAGATGGCTTTGTGCCAGAAAACCTTGTCAGCAATAGTACGCGGCTGATCCATCAACTGGCGCATCATCGTCTTCATGGCCAGCAGGTTTTTGGCTTCCGGCCATTGCTGATACATACGGGTGACGAAGTGTCCAGTGCGGATGTTGTCGAGGTTATAGTCGAGGATGTTGTAACCGCGGATATCGCCCTTCTCATTAATCATTGTGTCGGTGTACTCCTGACAGTATTTTCGGATATCTTCGCCTCCATATTTAAGGTAGGTGTCTAACATACCCTCCAACTCGATACCCATGACGTAAGACCACTTGGGCTTTGTCGAAAAGTCGAGGAGATAGGACTTCGACGTACGCTTCATCTCCGAGTAGGTCATCCACTCGGAATAGTGCTTGTAGGGCTTCTGATTCAGACAGAGCGAGCCGTTGCAGAAATAGTTGTCGTAGCTGATGTCGCGCGTCTGACCGCTAATCTTGTTACCCTGAGCAACGTTATCGAATCGACAGTTCTTAATGTCCACATCGTAGACATTGCAGACGGTGTCAAGACCAATGACCAATACGCCGTACTTCGACTTCTGACAGGTGACGTTATTAACAGAAATATCGCGTACAATTGGGTTATAGCCGCGACAGCAGATCTCGTTGTGCTCGTAGTCGAGGTTGATCTTGACTACGGCCTCGGCGCACTGGCCGACCGTGATGTTACGCATGTTGATGTTCTCAATGATGCCGCCACGACAGGAGTTTGTCTTGATGCGTAGCACGCGTTCGAGATGAGGAGAGTCCATCACGCAGTCGTGGGCATACACATTCTGGCAGCCACCTGAGATTTCCGAGCCGACGACCACACCGCCGTGGCCGTTCTTCATCTCGCAGTTACGGATGATGATGTTCTTCGATGGCATGTTGCGCTCACGACCGTCACGGTTGCGTCCGCTCTTGATGGCGATGCAGTCGTCGCCGGTGTTGAAGAAACAATCCTCAATCAGCACGCGGTCGCAGCACTCGGGGTCGCAGCCGTCACCGTTAGGACCGTCGTTGATCATTTTTACACGTCGGACGGTAATATCGGTGGAGTGCAAGGGGTGGATAACCCAGAACGGGGAGCGCAGCAGCGTGATGTCTTCAAACAGGATGCGTTCACACTTGTTGAAACTGACAAGCTGAGGACGAAGACCGTCCTTGGGACCGAAGACACGCTCGGGTGAACGGCGGCCTTGTTCGTCGTACATAGGGATGCCGTCTTCACCGTTCTTCAACAGTCGTGGGCGGGCTTCAAACTTCTGGGCAATCATGCCCTCCTTCCAGCCGAATTTTGCAGTTCCGACCCACGGCCACCAAGTGTCATTAGAGCCATTGCCGTCAATGGTGCCTTTGCCAGTGATAGCTATATCGGTCTGCTTGAACGCATAGACACAAGGCGAGAGGTTGAAACACTCCAATCCCTCCCATGATGTCTCCACAATCGGATATAACTCAGGTTCAAAGGCAAATTGTAGCACAGCGCCCTCCTCAACGTGAAGGTTAACGTGACTCTTCAGGCTGATGGCACCAGTGAGAAAGGTCTGTCCAGAGGGAATGACGACGCGACCGCCACCGCTTTTCGAACATTTGTCGATAGCCTTTTGTATGGCTTTCTGGTTCTGCGCTGCGGTATTCGTCGGTTTAGCGCCATACTTCGTGACAAGATAGTCCTTGCCGATAATCTGTGGCGACTTGATGCTCTGCTCAATTTTCTTGTATTCGGCCTCATTCCAATCGCTGGCATTTGTCGTCAGGGGCAAGAGCGTGCCTAAGAGTATCAATAGAAAGAATTGCTTCATATGGATAATGTTTTAGTTCGTAGTTTCGTGTAGAGAAGGCGTAAAGCTTCGCCAACTCGTTGGCAAAGATACGTAAAAAAGCACGAAACTACGAACTAATTAAGTTTTTTTATAACGTAATCGTTTTCAGCGCGACAGGGCGTCAAACAATTGGTCAAGGGCTTTGTCTGCATTGCCTTCGGCCTCATCGAGCAAGGTCACGAACTTCGAGCCGATGATAGCTCCGGCAGCGTTGTCCTGTGCAGCCTTGAGCGTCTGGGCGTTTGAGATACCGAAGCCAATCATACGCGGGTTACGTAACTGCATCTGGTCAATACGACGGAAATACTCCTGCTTCTGTTCGTCGAACGACTTCTGGGCACCGGTGATAGCAGCGCTGCTGACCATGTAGATGAATCCGTCGGTGTGCTGGTCAATGAAGCGTATGCGCTCCTCCGAAGTCTCCGGGGTGATGAGCATGATGACACGAAGGTCGTATTTGTCGGCCACCGGCTTCACCACTTCCTGATAGTCCTTAAAGGGCAGGTCGGGAATAATCATGCCTGAGACACCGGCCTCAACGCACGACTGGCAGAACTGCTCGATGCCGTGATGCAGGATTGGATTCAGGTAACCCATGAGGATGAGCGGAATCTGCACGTCGTCCTTGATAGCACGTAGCTGCGCAAAGAGTTTGGTGAGCGTCATGCCGTTCTTCAGAGCCTTTGTGGCTGCCGTCTGAATAACAGGGCCATCGGCCAAAGGATCGCTGAAGGGAATACCGACTTCAATAAAGTCTATACCTCGCTTCTGGAGAGTGAGGATGACGTTGGCGGTGCTGTCAAAAGTAGGGGCGCCGGCGCAGAAATAGAGCGACAACAGCTTGCGGTCGCCACATTGTGAAAATACTTGGTTTATCTTGTTCATTGTCTTTTGGGTTTTAATGGATTTAACGGGACAACTGATTGAGGAATCGGCTTAGCGAGACGACATCCTTGAAGCCAGGCTCTGTCTCAAAACGCGAGTTGAGGTCGATACCGATGCACTGGGGATGATGGAACCCAAGGACGCGTTGCGCGTCACCGGGACCAATGCCGCCACTGAGCAGGAAGGGTTGGTCGCCTTTGTATGCGCTGAGTACCGACCAGTCGAACTGTTCACCGCTACCACCGACAGTCTTACACTTAGTGTCGAAAAGAAAGTAGTCAACGCAGTCCTCGTAGTCCTTGTATGTCGCAATATCGTCGCTGCTGCTGACGCTGATGGCTTTGATGAATTGCACGCCTGGACGGATGTCAGCCAGTGTATGACGCAGGTTCTGGATGAGCGTTGGTGTTTCGTGTCCGTGAAGTTGCACAAGATCGAGCTTGAAATTGACCACGCGGATGATGATGTCCTGAGCCATTGCGTCAACAAAGACTCCCACACGTTTACTTGGCGTGTTGAAAAACGAATTGGGATAATCGGTGCGGTCAGGGAGAGTTCCTGAGAGTGATGGAATCATCGACACATAGCGTGGTGACTTAGGCCAGAAGATAAGACCAATCCAGTCGACACCGAGAGACACTACCTGTCGGATGTTCTCCCCGTCGCGCAAGCCACAAACCTTGATAATCATCTTTCTTGTCGTTATATCGTTATTACGTTTTATCGGTATACCGTTCTTGCTCCGATTAAATTTTATTGATGAACTCACCCAATGCTTTGCCTGGGTCAGGTGTCTTCATGAAGGTCTCGCCGATGAGGAAGCCGCGGAAACCAGCCCGCCGCAACTCGCGGATAGTCTCTGGGCTGGAGATACCGCTTTCGCTCACTTTTACAGCGTCTTTGGGAAGCAGTTCTGCCAAACGGAACGAGTTTTCGACATCGGTAACAAATGAGCCGAGATTACGGTTATTGATACCATACATATCTGGTTGTAACTCGCAGTATTCCAATTCTTTCTCGCTATGCATTTCAAGTAGCACTTCGAGGCCTAACTCGTGAGCTTTCTGCATGAGAATCTGACAACGTTCCTTACTGAGACAAGCTGCAATGAGCAGTACGGCCGAAGCACCGCAGAGGCAGGCCTCGTAGAGCTGGAACTCGTCAATGACGAAGTTCTTGTAGAGTATAGGCAGCGTCACTCCCGATTGGCGGGCCTCCATAATAAAACTGTCGTGTCCGCCAAAAAACTGTTTGTCTGTGAGGATGCTCAGTGCGGCAGCACCATTCTGCTGGTAGCTCAGTGGGATGATGTCCGGACGGCCTTCCTCTTTGATCCAACCCTTTGACGGCGAACGGCGCTTAAACTCCGCGATAATACCGCTGTCGGAGTTAAGAAGGGCCTCGCGGAGCGACGGCTTCTTCCGTCGCATCCGCTCCAGCTCTTCCTGCTTGTGAGCAACTATTTCCTGCAAAATATCTTTTGCCATATTTAAATTCGTTTATTTTCGTTTGAGAATCAGCTGTTCAGCTCAACGAACTTCTTGAATGTGCGGAGGGCTGCACCGCTGTCAATACTTTCGCGGGCAATGGCAATGCACTCTTCGATACTCTTCTGTCCGTGCTCCATAACCTGAATGCCAAAGGCGGCATTGGCCAGCACGATGTTCTTCTGTGCGGGCAGAGCACGGTTCTCCAAAACGGAGTCGAAGATATCCTTTGCCTCTTCCTCAGTGGCACCGGCAACAAGCTCTTCGGGCTTAGCTGGCTGGAAGCCGAGATCAGAGGGTGAATAGATGCGCTCATAGTTGTTTGTGGTCACCTTGAAGTCTGCCGTCAGAGAGATCTCGTCATAGCCGTCAATGCTGTTGACGATACCATAGTCGATTCCCAGACGCTGGTAAACCTGATTGTAGAGACGCATCTGGTCGAGGTTGGCGACGCCAAGCAACTGACAGCTGGGTTGTGAAGGGTTGACCAGCGGGCCGAGGAGGTTGAAGATTGTGGGGAATTGCAGCGCCTTGCGGATGGGGCCGACGAACTTCATGGCACGGGCGAAGAGCTGTGCGTGGAGGTAGACGATACCAGCCTCGTCCATACAGCGATTCAGTTTTGCCAGATCATCGGTGAACTTCACACCATGCTGGGCAATGACATTAGAAGCCCCACTTGTAGAGGTTGCAGCATAGTTGCCGTGCTTGGCCACCTTGTAGCCAGCGCCAGCAATGACGAAACAGCTGGTCGTAGAGATGTTAAAGGTGTTTTTGCGGTCACCGCCTGTTCCGACGACGTCAATGTAACGCTCGCAGTCGAGGGGTACGGGTACGCCTGTCTCCAGAATACCGTCGCGGAAGCCGAGTAGTTCGTCGACGGTAACGCCGCGCATCTGCAGGGCAGTGAGCAGTGCTGTCACCTGTTCTGTAGGGTACTCACTCTGTGTGATACCAATCAGAATCTGTTTCATCTCCTCACGGGAGAGCACCTCATGATTGAGGAGTTTGATTAGAATCTCTTTCATAGGTTTATAAAGTTTTTAATGATTAATTTTCCGTCAGGAGTCAGCACACTCTCCGGGTGGAACTGTATGCCGTAGATGGGGTACTCGTGGTGGCGAAGAGCCATGACTTGCCCCTCAGAACTTTCAGCAGTAACCTCAAGACAAGCAGGGAATCCGTCTGTAGAGACCACCCATGAGTGGTAGCGGCCGATGGTAATCTCCGCAGGAAGACCAGCGAAGATAGGACTCTCGGCGGTGATGCGACAGGGTGTGGCTACACCGTGGAAGACCTCCGAGAGGTTTTCCAGTTTGGCACCAAAGACTTCGCCGATTGCCTGATGGCCGAGACAGACACCGAGGATAGGTTTGCGTCCAGCGTAGGTACGGATGACGTCGAGCAGCAGTCCTGCCTCCGAGGGGATTCCAGGTCCTGGGCTCAGTATGATTTTGTCAAAGCCCTCGAGGTCAGACAGTTCAAACTGATCATTTCGCAGCACGGTGACTGTGGCACCGAGCTCTTTCACGAGGTGACTCAGGTTATAGGTAAATGAGTCGTAGTTATCGATGATGACAATGTTCATAGTCGTAAAATCTGTTTAATCCGTGAATATGTGGTCTACATCTCTGCTGCCTTCTCGATGGCACGTCTCAGTGCACCGAGCTTATTGTTGACTTCCTGGAGCTCGTACTCGTCATTGCTCTTTGCCACGATGCCGCCACCAGCCTGGAACCAAAGCTCGCCGTTTCGTGCGACGAACGTGCGGATGGTGATGGCCTGGTTGAGGGAACCGTTTAGTCCGATGACGCCGATGCAGCCACCATAGGCACCGCGGTTGTGGGGTTCGTACTCCGATATGAGCTGCATAGCGCGAACCTTCGGCGCACCACTGAGGGTGCCGGCGGGGAAGGTGTCGATAAAAGCCTTGATAGGATCAGCGCCTTTGTCGAGTTCACCGCTGACACGAGAAACCAGATGGATGACGTGCGAGTAGTACTGAATGTCCTTATAGTAATCAACCTTGACATTGTGGCAGTTACGGCTCAGGTCGTTACGGGCCAGGTCTACCAACATCACGTGCTCAGCGTTCTCTTTGGGGTCGTTACGCAAGAACTCAGCTCCCCTGCGGTCAGCTTCTGCGTCGCCTGTGCGCTTGGTCGTTCCAGCGATGGGGTCTATATATGCCTTGTTCCCCTCGATACGGCAGTGCGTCTCAGGCGAAGAACCGAAGATACGGAAACCGCCGAAGTCGAAGTAGAACAGATAGGGCGAGGGATTGATGCTGCGCAGGGCGCGGTAGAGCCGGAAGTCATCGCCCTCGTATTTCTGTACGAAGCGGCGTGAGAGGACAATCTGGAAGACGTCACCACGCAGACAGTGCTGTATGCCGCGACGGATGTTTGCCTTGTGCTCCTCGTCGGTCAATGTACTCTTCACATCGCCGACAGGATGGAAGTCATAAGCCTTGATGGTCGTCTTGTTCATTGCACGAAGCGCGTTCTCGATATCCGAGTCGTCTCCCAGCGTCACGACCTTCAGTAAGTTCTGATGATGGTCGAACACGATAACTGTTTTATAGAGGATATACAGCACGTCGGGAGCATCGTTTTCTTCCTGTGTCTCGTCCTTGACGGCAATCTTCTCGAAATAGCGAACAGCATTGAACGAAGTATAACCGAAGAGTCCGCAGACATTGGCGTCATCACCCTCGACGTGAATGCGGTCGATGAGTGCGTGGATGGCTTCTGCTGAGCCGAATCCCTTGGTCAAAGGCTTCTTCATGTTACTACCATCGGGGAACGTCACCGTAGCGACACCGTGACCGATAGCGACACTGGCCATTGGATTGATGCCGATAAAAGAGCGCGAGCTGGCGGCATCGTGGTAGTCGGCACACTCCATCAGAGCACTCTGCGGATAGAGGTCGCGCAGACGCATATAGACGCCAACGGGTGTATAGAGGTCGGCCAGGATGGTCTTACTCTTTGTCGAAAAATTAAAAGTTTCCATATTCTCCTGCTAAATTTTTGTTCTTTAAGTAAGTCTCTACATCCTTGTCACCGCGTCCGCTCACCGTCAGCACTACCACATCGTCCTTCTTGAACGACATCTTTGACAGAGCGGCAATAGCGTGGGCACTCTCGATAGCGGGGATGATACCCTCCATACGCGTCAGCTCATAGCCTCCGCGGATGGCTTCGTCATCGTTGATACTCAGCACTTTCGTGCGTCCCTGCTTCGCCATATTACAATGCATAGGGCCGACACCAGGATAGTCAAGACCGGCACTGATGGTGAAAGCTTCCTGAATCTGTCCGTCCTCGTCCTGCATGACCAGCATTTTCGCACCGTGCAGGATGCCAACAGTACCACGATGGATAGTGGCAGCCGTATAATCAGTATTCCAACCGTGACCTCCGGCCTCTGCCAACACAATCTTTACACGCACATCGTCCATATAGTGATAGATGGTGCCTGCAGCGTTGCTGCCGCCGCCGATACAAGCGACAAGATAGTCGGGGTAATCGCGGCCAATCTTCTCCTCCAGCTGCCACTTAATCTCCTCGGAGATGATGCTCTGCATCCTGGCAACGAGGTCTGGATAGGGGTGAGGGCCCATCGTAGAACCTACGATGTAGAAGGTATCGGAAGGATGACAGCACCAGTCGCGGATAGCCTCAGAGCAGGCATCGCTCAGCGTCATGTTACCTGTACGTACAGGATGTACCTGAGCACCGAGCATCTTCATGCGTTCCACATTGGTGTGCTGACGCTCGACATCCGTTGCACCCATGAAGACCTCACACTGCATACCCATGAGAGCGCAGACAGTAGCTGTTGCCACACCGTGCTGTCCGGCGCCAGTCTCAGCAATGATACGTGTCTTTCCCATCTTTTTTGCCAACAGGATCTGACCTACGGTATTGTTGATCTTGTGTGCACCGGTGTGGTTCAGGTCCTCACGCTTCAGGTACAGCTGACAGCCGTATTTCTCGCTCATGCGCTTTGCATAGTACAGGGGGCTGGGGCGGCCGACATAGTCGCGCAGCAGCTGGTGGTACTCGTCCTTGAACTCCTGTGACTCGATGATAGGCAGATACTGCTCCTGCAGATTCTTTACCGTGGCGTAGAGGATTTCCGGGATGTATGCTCCTCCGAACTCTCCATAGAAGCCATTTTCGTCTACTTGGTAGGTACTCATATTTCTTGATGATTTTTGTGAATATTCTTATTGTATTTTGCTTGTAAATGACAAGAGGCCCGTCGTAAGAACGACAGGCCTCTGTATATCTTTTTGCTCCCTCCTTGGGTACATGGCTATCTTCTCACGATTGTGTTAATCTTGAGTTGCGCCACCACCAGAAGTTTGCTGTAAATGTCATTGTTTTCTTTGTTTTTGTTACTTTTCGGCTGCAAAGTTACTCTTTTTCTTCGTATCTGCAAATTTTTTCGTCTTTTTTTTTGCCAAATGACAGAAAAAGTGTAATTTCGCGTCCGCTAAACTGAATATTTATTCATTTATGACTTTAAAGGAACACTTACAGAATAATGACCGCTTTGCCGCAAACAGCGGTTGTGTATTGGAAGAGATTGGCGAGGGTTACGCCCGTGCGTCGCTTGTCGTAACCCCAGAACATCTTAATGCCGGCGGTGTCTGTCAGGGAGGTGTCTACTTCACGTTGGCTGATATCGCGCTGGCAGCAGTGATGAATTCTCACAACCAACTGACGTTTGGTGTACAGAGCAATGTCGTCTATTTGCATAGTGCTGTGGTCGGTGATACCCTGACGGCGGAAGCCTCTGAGGTGAAGAACCACCACAAACTGCCTTATGTCGATGTGCGCATCACGAATCAGGATGGTGAGTTGTGCTGCGTAGTGACTGGAATTGGCTATCGAAAAAAGGTTACGATGCCTGTCGAAGGTTTAATGTAAGCGCACACAATGTTAAAATTGTAAATTTTTCACGAAAAAACTTGCAAATTGTGGTGAAAAGTACTATATTTGCCGCCGATAAGACCATTTTATCTGCAATTGCAGATTCCCCCTTATCAATATATCAGTGGATGGCAGCGTCCTGCGCCATCCACAATTTTTTGTCAGTACTTAAAGGATTACTATTTCCGCACGGTGTCTATGCCAGCTTGACGAACCCGTCGGTGACAATGATTTCTTCCTCATTACTCATATAGTTGAGGGCCGCCTCAATCTGTTCGTAGGGCAGGGGAAGAGAGTGGAGCACGGTGATAGGGTGCAGCTTACGGTCAGCCAGTAGCTGGCGGATGTATTGTTTCCCTTCTTTTATCTTCGAGGTGTTGGTATGTGTGGCGTTATAAGCCATACAGACATCGCACTGTCCGCAGTCATGATTGTTCTCTTCTCCAAAGTATCGCAGCAGCTGGCGACTACGACATACGTTTGTTGACTTGACGTAGTCAAGCATTGCGTGTATGCGTTCCGTATAGCGCACCTTCAGGTCTTCATAGACTTCTGGCTTGATGATAAGCTGTATAGAGTCCTCACGCCGCTGCATATATTTGACGTAGGGCGTATGTCTTTGGGGAATAAAGTGTATGATGCGCTTCATTGCGAGACGCTTAAGGGTATTGTAGACAACGGCACGCGAGAGTCCCGTCTCGTTGCCAATAAACACCTCGTCAATGAACGCGTAGTCAACGAACAGTCCGCCATAGTTGCGAAGCAATGCTGTGATGACACGCTCCTCATCAGGGTCTGCGTATTGTAGCTGATAGAGTTCGTCTCGTCCCAGAATGAACATAACGCGTGCCTGGTTGTCTTGTTCCTCAATGTAGTCGATGTAGCCGGCACGATTCAGAATCTGTAGTGCCGAATGAACTTGAATAGGGAAGTGGCGGAACTTCTGACAGAAATCATCGATATTGAACTCAAAAGTAGCGTTGTAACCCGAGCCGACGCCTACTTGATAGTAGTAGGCGAGGTGGTCGTAAATCTGTCGGATAAAGTCCTTCTCCGGGAAGGTGTCGCTGATGCGCTTGGTAAGCTTCCGTTCATCGGCATCGTTATAGAGCAGCACGGCGTAGGCTTTCTTCCCGTCACGTCCCGCACGCCCAGCTTCCTGGAAATAGGCTTCTAGACTGTCCGGACAGTCTATGTGTATGACGACGCGGACATCGGCTTTGTCGATACCCATACCGAAAGCGTTGGTAGCAACCATCACGCGCACCTTGTCCTGTTGCCAGTCTTGCTGCCGACGGTCCTTGGTTTGATTATCGAGCCCCGCATGATAGAAAGTAGCACTGATGCCTACGGCGTTGAGGAAGTCGGCCGTCTCCTTCGTGCGCTTCCTGCTGCGAACATAGACGATAGCCGTCTCGCGTACATTATTTAATATATGTATGAGCTCCTGCGGTTTGTCTGCCGCCCTACGGACGACGTAGGCGAGGTTCTTTCTCTCGAAACTCATTCGGAAGACGCGCTTCTCACTGAATCCGAGACGATTCTGAATGTCGTCGACAACAGCAGGAGTCGCTGTTGCCGTCAGCGCCTGAACGGGAACATCGGGAAGGTCTCGTCGAATATCAGCAATTGTCAGATAGCTGGGTCTGAAATCATAACCCCACTGTGAGATGCAGTGTGCCTCGTCGACACAGATAAAGCTGACGTTCATGTGGCGAACTTTCGTGCGGAAGAGATCGCTCGTCAGTCTTTCGGGCGAGACATATAGGATTTTTACATAGCCGAAGACTGCATTCTCGAGGACGGTGAGGATGTCGTCATGCCTCATGCCCGTATAGATAGCGGCTGCCTTGATGCCCCTTTTCCGGAGGTTCTGCACCTGGTCCTTCATCAGGGCGATGAGGGGTGTGATGACGATACACGTTCCCTCACGAGCCAAAGCCGGTACCTGGAACGTGATGCTCTTCCCACCTCCCGTTGGCATAAGGCCCAATGTGTCGTGACCGGAGAGAATAGATTCTATAATCTCCCGTTGGACGCCACGAAAGTCGTCGTAGCCCCAGTATTTCTTCAATATATGAGAAATGAGAGAAGAGAAATGAGAAATGCCGTCGCTGTCATTTTTCATTTTTTCATTTGCATTTTTCATTTCTAAATCATCATTCCTCATTCCTCTGATGGTTGAATATCCTCAATCTGCAACTGCACCTCGCTGCGCTTGTAAATGTTCTCCTCGATGGTGAAGGCAATGTCGAACGAGCGCTTCGACTTGATGTAGCGCGCCGCCTGGCTCTGCCCGAAGGCGATGCCATTCATGACGTTCGATGATTTCGAGTCGACCAGTTCCAGCTTGATGTGCTCCTGCTGTCGTCCGACGACCTTCGATGTGCCGTAGTCGTAGACGTTACGCGTACAGAAGATGGGCTTGGGATTGCCCGGTCCGTGCGGTGCGAAGCGTTTCAGGTCGTTGTGCAGTTTCTTCGTGATGTCCTTGAAGTCCACCTCTTCCTCGATATCGATAGAAGCCTCTTTCTGCTCGGGCAGGATGTGGCTGTTGACATACTCCTGGAAACGGCGGCGGAACTCCGGGATGTTTTCTATGCGAAGGGTAAGTCCAACGGCATAGGTGTGTCCTCCGAAGTTCTCGAGGATGTCGCGACACGACTTCACAGCGTCGTAGATATCGTATCCGGCGACGCTGCGTGCCGAGCCCGTAGCGAACTCTCCAGAGCGGGTGAGCACCACCGTCGGACGGAAGTACATTTCCGTCATTCGCGAGGCGACGATGCCGACGACACCCTTCTTCCAGTTCTCGTCGTAGAGGACGATGCTGGCATGATGCTTCTGGCTCTCGAGTTTCGCGATGATCTGGTTGGCCTCCTCGGTCATCTGCTTGTCGACATCCTTTCGCTGTTCGTTGTACTCGTTGATGAGCATTGCCTCCGCCAGCGCTTTCTTGAAGTCGCGCTCCACCAGCAGGTCGACAGCCTCCGTACCGTTTTGCATACGTCCAGAGGCGTTGATGCGCGGTCCTATTTTGAAGACGATATCGCTCATCGTGAGCTCGCGTCCCGTGAGTCCGCAGACCTCAATGATGGACTTCAGTCCTACCGAGGGGTTCTGGTTCAGCTGCTTCAACCCGTGGAAGGCGAGGATGCGGTTCTCACCCGTGACGGGTACGATGTCGGCAGCGATGCTGACGGCACAGAACTCGAGCAGCGGGATGAGTCGTGAGAAGGGTATGCCGTTGTTCTTGGCGAAGGCCTGCATGTACTTGAATCCTACGCCACAGCCACAGAGGTGCTTGAAGGGGTAGGTGGAATCCTCGCGCTTGGGGTTGAGGATAGCGACGGCACCAGGCATTTCGTCATCAGGCACGTGGTGGTCACAGACGACGAAGTCGATGCCGAGATTCTTGGCATACGCTATCTCGTCGATGGCCTTGATGCCGCAGTCAAGTACGATGATAAGCTTCACCCCCTGTTCTGCTGCGTAATCGAGTGCTTTCTTGCTGATGCCGTATCCCTCTTCGTAGCGGTCGGGGATATAGTACTCGATGTTGCTGTAGAACTGCTGGAGGAACTTGTATACCAACGCCACAGCGGTACATCCGTCGACGTCGTAGTCGCCATATACCATGATGCGCTCCTTGCGCCCCATAGCGTCGTTCAGGCGGTCGACGGCCACGTCCATATCATTCATCAGGAACGGGTCTATGAGCTCGTTAAGCATAGGTCGGAAGAATCGCTTCGCCGCCGACTCCGTCTTGATGCCTCGCTGTATGAGCAGGTCGGCCAGGATGGGGCTCATGCCAATCTTCTCGGCCAGCTCCTTAGCAGCAGCAAGCCGTTCCGATGTGGGTGATTCGTAATTCCATTTGAAGTGCATCTTTCTTCATGCTTAGCGTTCGACTCAGATGCCCAGCTTCTTACGGATATCAGCGGGAATAGCCTTCTTGTTAACGAGGAAGTCCATCGTGTTGGCGGCGATGAAGGTTTTGGTCATGTACCAGATGCCCTTGAAGTCGCCGGTCTCACCCCACGAGTTTTTCACCATATAGTACTCCTTGCCTGCCTGGTCTTTGGCGACACCATAGATCAGCATACCGTGATCGTCAGTCAGTTCCCAGTTGTCGAAACGCTCCTGACGCATCTCCTGTGTGGCTACCACCTCAGGAACCTTGTAACCCAGCGAGTCGATGATACTGCGCTTCTTCTCTGCCGTCATTTTCAGCCACTTGGCCATGTCACTGCCAGCGAGGCTCTCCGTCTTCTTCGTGTCGACGGCGTAGGCCAGTCCCTGACGGGTGAATCCCGGCTCCGAGACATCACCGCCCCAGGCGATGGTGTAGCCCTGCTCAATAGCGTTGTCGATAATCTGCATCATCTCGTCCATCGGCAGGTTGTAGCTCAGCGGGAAGCGCCAGTTGTCCTGCACCTCTACAGCAAAAGCGGTATAGAAGGGATGGTGGGTATAGCTGGTGATGCTGACATAGTCGTTGAGGTCGATGCCCAGCGACTGTACGAACGTCTTCGGGGTGTACTCCTTACCCTCGTAGGTGAACTTCTCCGGGCACTTGCCGAGATAGGCGTCGAGGATGCCCTGCAGGCCAGCCTTCCACTGGTTGGATATTTTCTTAGCGTCGCTCTTGGCGATAGCAGCCACATAGGGCTCCAGCAGCGAGAAGAACTCATTGAAGTTGTTCAGTGAGTCGCCGTAGAGAGAGCCCGGGAAGGGCATGATGCCTTGCGGGACGATGCCGTGGGTCTTCATCGTGGCGAGCACGTCCTCAGAGGAACCGCCTTGTGCGAACTGGCAGTCACCGTGATAGCGCACCACCTGGATAGCACGTTCCATATAGGTCTTGTTGGCGATGAACGACTCGTCGAGGTCGTAGGTCTTTCCGGTAGCCTTCAGGATCTCAGCCTCGAAGAACGAGAGGGTGGAATAGTCCCAGCAGGTACCCGAGCGGTTCTGGTCCTTGATGCTGGTGATGGGGTTCTCCTTAATTACCGTGAACACCGGTTTGTTCTGGTCTTTCGCTGCCGCCTTCTTCTTGGCAGCCTGTGCGCCGAGGGCCATGATGGCGATGAGCGCGAGTGTAAGGGTCTTTTTCATTACGTTTTTATTTTTTGTTATTCATAAATTCTTCGAGTTCCTGCGGATGATAGGGTATCCGCTTGGTGCCCATGAAGCGGCAGCCGTCGGCAGTGATGAGTAGGTCGTCCTCGATGCGTATGCCTCCAAAGTCCTTGTAGGTCTCCAGACGGTCGAAGTCGAGGAACTCCTTGCAGTGTCCGCTGGCGCGCCACTCGTCGATGAGTGCGGGGATGAAGTAGATGCCCGGCTCGTCGGTGAGCACGAATCCCGGTTCCAGACGGCGTCCCATACGCAGACAGTTGGTTCCGAACTGCTCAAGGTTGGGACGTGTCTCCTCGTCGAAGCCGACGTAAATCTGTCCCAGTCCTTCCATATCGTGAACGTCCATACCCATCATGTGTCCCAGACCGTGAGGCAGGAACATGGCGTGGGCTCCGGCACGAACGGCCTCGTCAGTATTGCCCTTCATCAGTCCGAGCTCCTTCAGACGCTCCGTCATCAGCCGGCAGACGGCGAAGTGGACATCCATATATTTGACACCGGGCTTAGCCACCTGCAGGACGTAGTCGTGACACTCCTCAACGATGCGGTAGATCTCCAGCTGCCGCTGTGTGAAGCGTCCGTTGACGGGCATCGTACGGGTGTGATCGGAGCAGTAGTCGTCCAGTTCACAGCCGGCATCGCAGAGCACGAGGCGTCCGTCCTCGAGCTTGTTGTCCGAGGGTGCGCCGTGCATAATCTCACCATGCTGGGAGAATATCGTCGCAAAACTGTTACCCTGAGCCAGCGAACGTGCTATGCCGTCCACCTGTCCTGACACGAAACGCTCGGTGACGCCCGGCTTGATGAGCATCTGCGCTGTGGTGTGCATGACGTAGCCTATGTCACAGGCGGCATCGATAATGGCGAGCTCCTCGGCACTCTTCGTAGCACGCATCTTGATGACGGCCTTGATTAGCGGCAGCGAAGCGGCCTCCTTCTGCTTCGAGGGGTGTATACCCGTGAGGTCCATGATTTGGATCATCGTGTCGTGACGATAGGGGGGGAGGAAGTGGAGTTTCCTAGAGGAGAGAGGAGAGAGGAGAGAGGAGAGCTGGGAGAGCGGTGCTGTCTTCGTGATGCCCACCTCCGCAGCAAGCTCACTGACGGAAGGCGTGAAGCCCATCCAGACGATGTCCTCCACCTCGATGTCGTCGCCGAAGAGCCACTCCTCGTCGTTGTCGATGTCGATGACGCCGACCAGTCCGTCGCGGTGCTGTCCGAAGAAGTAGAGGAACGAGGAGTCCTGCCTGAACGGCGCATAGCCGTTGGCGGGGTAGTTACAGGGTGACTCGTTGTTTCCGAAGAGCACGATAACACCCTCTCCGACGGTTTTCTTCAGCTCGGCACGACGCCGTATATATGTCTCTTTTGCGAACATTTCCGTAGTTTTTTAGTTATTTTGTCTGCAAAGTTACACAATTATTATGAAAAAGTCTTACCTTTGCACGAAAAATATTCATAAAAGATGCAATTAGGTCGTAAAACGGGACTGGTACTCGAAGGCGGTGGTATGCGCGGCGTGTTCACGTCTGGTGTTCTCGACGCGTTCATGAAGCACGGCGTGGAGTTCCCGTATACGGTGGCAGTTTCTGCAGGCGCCTGCAACGGACTGAGCTATCTGAGCCGACAGCCGCGACGTGCCCGTTATTCGAATATCGACCTGTTGAAGAAGTACGGCTATATCTCGCTGAGGACACTTATCACACAGGGTTCCATCTTCGATCCTGTGCTGCTCTACGAACGTTTTCCCAACGAGATTCTGCCTTACGACTACCAAGCGGCCTTTGACAATCCGATGGTGTTCGAGATGGTCTGTACGAACTGTCTGACGGGGCGTGCCGAGTACCTCTCCGAACGGCGTGATCCTAAACGTCTGTTGGCTATCTGCCGTGCTACGTCATCGCTACCCTATGTTGCTCATATCACTGAGGTTGACGGTGTGCCGATGCTCGATGGCGGCATTGTCGACAGCATTCCTGTGGCGCGTGCTGTCAGTCAGGGTTTTACGCCTAATGTAGTGGTGCTGACGCGCAACCGCGGTTTCCGTTCTACGGAACGCGAATTCAAGGTTCCCCGACTGTTCTACAAAGACTATCCCCGTCTGCGTGTGGTGCTGAGCCATCATGTCGAGGCGTATAACGAGCAACTCGAGCTGATTGAGCGAATGGAGGACTGGGGTGAGATTGTCTGCATCCGTCCTGAGCGTCCAATGGAGGTCGACCGTATGTGTCGCGACGCAAAAAAACTGGAAGCGCTCTATGAGGAGGGCTTCCAGCTGGGTGAGCGTTTTGCTCTTAATATTGTCCGATAATTTCCTACTCCGCGGTGAGTCTCAGTACGCGGCTCGACCAGTTGGTTTTCTTGCCCCAGTCGAGGTCGTGGGTCGTGGGAATCTCGAGCCCGTGGTTCATGAGGTAGGCACCGCTGTAGCTCTTGCCCTCACAGTACATCGGTCGCTGGTCTATGCGGTTCAACTCTTGGACCTTATACTGCCGCTGGGCGTCAAGACCGGCCATACGGATTCGCGGCAGGTGCTCGTTCTGGAACTGCTCCGTCTTCCACCAGTAGAAGACGGCCTCGTCCTTCTTCTCGTTGACGTACATCATCGATGCTACACCGCGCTTGTCGAAAGGTGACAGCAGGCGGTAGATGTCGCCAAACTGCACGACGGGCCGTATCTCTTTGTACTCCTTGATGGCCTGCCGGCAGAGGGCCTTCTCCTCGTCGGTCATGTTCTTCGGCTGGATTTCCATACCCAGTCGTCCGGCCATAGCCACATCGATGCGCATCTTCAGCGAGGTCGTGCGGTAGACGGTGTGGTTGGGTGCTGCGGAGATATGCGACGCCATAGCGATAGCAGGGAAGAAGTAGCTCGTACCCCATTGCATATAGATGCGCTGTAGGGCGTCGGTATTGTCGCTGACCCAGAACTCGTCGAACCAGGGCAGCACGCCCCAGTTGGCTCGTCCGCCGCCGCTGGCGCAGGCCTGAATGGTGAGGTCTGGATATTTCGTACGGACGCGCTTCAGCACCTTCTGCAGCCCGCGGTGGTACTCTATGTAGAGGTGGCTCTGATCGGCCATCGAGAGGTACTGCGAACCGTGATTCATGATGGACATGTTCGCATCCCACTTGATGTAGTCTATCTCCGGATAGTTGGTCATCAGACCGTCGACAACGCCGAAGACGAAGTCCTGCACCTTCGGGTTCGAGAGGTCGAGGATGAGCTGTGTGCCTCCGCGCCCTAAGACAGCATCGCGGCGAGGCGCCTTGATGATCCAGTCGGGGTGCTTCTCGTAGAGTTCAGAGACGCTGTTTGTCATTTCAGGCTCAATCCAGATGCCGAACTTCACACCGCGCTTTTTCGCGTCGCGCAGCAGTCCCTCTATGCCGTCGGGCAGCTTCTGGCGGTCTACCACCCAGTCGCCGAGGGCGCAGTTGTCGGTCTTTCGCGGGTATTTCTCGCCAAACCATCCGTCGTCCATCACGAAGAGTTCACCGCCCATGTCGGCGATGTCCTTCATCATCTGGTCCATTCCCTCCTGGTTGATGTCGAAGTAGACGCCCTCCCACGAATTCAGCAGTATCTTACGCTCGCGGTTGCCATGAGCCAGCTGGTACTTGCGTCCCCAGCGGTGGAAGTTGCGCGAGGCGCCGCTGAGTCCCTCCTGCGAAAAGGTCAGTGCCACGTGGGGTGTCTTGAACGTCTCACCACGCTTCAGGTGGTACTCGGAATTGTCAGGATTTATACCAGCGAAGAAGTAGTGGAAGTCGGTGTCGTCGGTCTCTACCTTCAGTTCGTAGTTGCCTGAGTAGCAGAGGGCCGCGCCGATGATGCTTCCTGTCAACTCCTGTGGCCGTCCGTCGAGCGAGAACATCATTTCCGCGTGGTCAGTGTGCGAGTTGCGGGCACCGTCCTTGTTCTTCACAATCTTCTGTCCCGCCGTCAGCGGTTCGGTGACGAGCTGGCATTCGTTGGCCCACGAGCCGTAGAGGTGGCTCACCCAGACATCGCCGCGACGGATGGGGAGCAGCAGCGAGGCAAACTGCGTCAGCGTCACCGTCTGCTTCTCGCCGTTGGTGATCTCCGTCCAGGCCTCGATCATGTCGACGTCCTTGTAGGCCATGAACTTCAGGTCGACAGTGACGGGATAGGCCTTGTCCTTCAGGTGAATGACGGTCACCTCGTTGCCGTCGTTCTTAAGGCGTTCCACACCCGTTGCCTCGAGCTCTGTCGACATGTTGCCGTCAGCGTGACGCACGGCCAGTGCGGCCTCGGCGGGTGCGTTCTGGCCGTAGGCGGGGTATACGTCCCGTCGTCCGTTGACGGGCTGACGAAGGTTTGCGAGGTCACTGCTCTGCAGACGTGCACCGAAATACTGGTATTGCGGTTTCTGTCCCTTCTCAACGCTGAGCACCATCGTCATGTTGCGTGTCTGCACCACCACCTGCTCGGCGAGTGCCGTCGTGACGGTGGCGCAGAACAATGCACAAAGGATGACTCTTCTCATTGCAGCAGCGTGTGATTAGTGTCTGTTGCGCTTGAAGAACTTCTTGCCGAAGCCTCTCATATTGGGCACTATACTCTCAAACTGCTCCTCGAGGGCGGCACGTGTCCCAATCGTGTTGTAGTTGTAGGTGATGATGCTACCGCTGCTGTTCTTTGACTCGGTCTTGATGGAGCCGTTCGAGTTCTGTGTGAAAGCGTAGGTCCTTGTCTCGGTGTCCTCATCGCCGTCCTCGTCATAATCTACCAGCACATAGCCGCTGGGGAGTTCCTTGGGTCCTACGCCAAAGAGTCCGAGAGCGCCTAAGACACCGACGAGCTCTTCTGCGTCAAGAATCTCCTTGGACAGGTAGTAGGGCATCTGGCGGAAGGTGTTCTCCTTGTTGCCGTAGCTGATGGTATACGTGCCGTGGTAGCTCTCGTTGTATTTCTTGCCGTTCTCCTTGAATGTTGTCTTTGACTCCAGAACGCATCTGGTGAGGTTGCCATTGTTCCAGACGACCTTGGCCGAACCAGTGCCCGTCCACGTCTCTGATTCGTCGCGGTTGTAGCTCTCGTAGCTGCCCGATCCGGAGATGGTGCCGCCTGTCAGCTGATTACCGCTGTAGTTGAGGTTAAAGGTGATTTCGCCTTCCTCCTTGCCATACTTGTCGTCGTATATTTCCTTCTCATAAATCTTCGTGACCAGTCCCTTTCCGTTTACGGTGATGGCGAAGGTGCCGTACTCGTCCGTGTGCTTGAACGTTGAGCCAGTGAAGTCGTAGCTGTTGATGCTTGTCAGCTTGCCTTTCTCGTCGTAGCCGAAGGTGTAACTGACGCCGCCGGTGAGCGAGCGAATCTGCAGGGTGGTGCCATGTGAGTCAGTCAGTGTTGGCGAAGGCATTGCACCGCCGTCGCTGCCGTCCTCATCGTCATCGTTACAAGCCGTCAGGCAGAAAGTCATCGCTGTTGCCATCAGCGCGAGGGCTGTGATTGTCAGAATTTTTTTCATAGTTCCAAGTTTGTTAATTGGTTAATAAATTATGAAATTATTGGTATTCTCGTTCTTGTTTCATTTCTCCTCCAGCAGGTCGGGACGCAGCCGGCGCGTACGCTCCAGCGCCTGTTCCAGCTCCCAGTTGCGGATCTTTGCCTCATTGCCGCTGAGCAGCACCTCGGGCACTTTCCAGCCCTTGTAGTCGGCCGGTCGGGTGTAGATGGGCGCTGCGAGAAGGTCGTCCTGGAAGCAGTCGGAGAGAGCGCTCTGCTCGTCGCCAATGACACCAGGGACCACACGAACCACAGCGTCGGCAATCATCGCTGCCACCAGTTCGCCGCCTGTCAGTACGAAGTCGCCAATAGAGATCTCGCGAGTGATAAGGTGGTCGCGGACGCGCTGGTCGATGCCCTTATAGTGGCCCGCCAGGATGATGAGGTTTCCCTTCAGCGACAGCTCGTTGGCGATGTGCTGGTCAAAGCGTTCTCCGTCGGGCGATGTAAAGATTACCTCATCGTAGTCGCGCTCGGCCTTCAGTGCCGTGATGCAACGGTCTATGGGTTCGCACTGCATGACCATTCCCGCGGAACCGCCGTAGGGGTAGTCGTCCACGCGGCGCCACTTGTCGAGTGTGTAGTCGCGCAGGTTGTGCAGGTGTATCTCAGCCAGGCCTTTTTTCTCGGCCCGTGCAAGGATGGACTCGTGGACGAAGCCCTCCAGCATCTCAGGTAAAACGGTGATAATATCTATTCTCATATCTGACTACAAAGGTAATAAAAAATCTTCAGACGACAAAATGTTTTGGCGATTTTTTCTGCAAATTAAGTGGCTCTTATTGAAGAATAGTCGCCACTTATGACGAGACAGCCGCCTCCTATTCTAATATATGTGAAGCTGCTGGCGCTCCTCAAACGTCATGCGAGCATAGCGCTTCCAACCCGTAGCGCCGTCGCTGCAGCCGTCAAGGTAGTGCAGGTCGTGCATGTGCTCATAGGCCTCCATCTCGAACGGATTCAGACTGTAGGCGGCACCAGGGTACTGCTTGCGCTGGCGCCAGCCCTGCCACCAGAAGCGCAGGTACAGGCGGTAGAAGCGCCACCACGAGTCGCCCGTCGACTGCGCCTGCCTGAGGTGTATCATCTCGTGGTTCTTCAGCACCGTCAGCCGTCCGTTCATGGCGTCGGCATCGATGACGTTGCTCGTCAGGATGGTGCCGAAGAACGTCACTGCCTCGTAGCCGCGACGCATCCAGAACCCGCCGGGTAGAGCTGGCATGTCGTGCAGCTTACTGGGGCGGCGCGCCTTCCATACCAGCCGCAAGAGTCCAAAGAGTCGGATGCTGTTCTTCATCATAACTTGTGCAAAGATAATAATAATCTTGCGTTCCACCAAATTTTCCGCGAAGAAGTGGCGCTTCAATCGTAATAAGCAGACGTAAAATTAGTGTGAAAAATACCGCCAGAAGATTTGCAGGAATGATTTTTTTTTGTAACTTTGCAGCATTATAACAAACCAAAAATGTAATACCTACTAATATGAAACAAATTCTACTTACCTGTCTTCTGACCGTCCTGACGCTGACCCTCTCGGCACAGACACAGCAGGACATGACCAATTACATCAGCAACCCAAGCTTCGAGAATGGTACCGACGGATGGACACTCTCCGGGGTCAAGCGCCAGGACAACACGGCCTTCACAAAGAAGTCTGGCAAATATTACATTGAAAAGTGGGTCGGCTCAGCCGATCAGGCCGGAAACGCCTCCGCCCGCCAGAAGCTAACTGGGCTGCCTATGGGTAAATACAAGCTTACTGTTGCCGCACAGAACCTGGCACAGAGCAACGAGTCGAAGCAGTGCAAGGGCGCCAACATCATTGCCGGTAGCCAGAAGACGCCGGTGTACGGTCCCAACGACTATTCCTTGGAGTTCTCCTGCGCATCAGGTACAGTAGAGATAGGCTACGTGGCCGAGAATGCCGAGGGCAACTGGCTGGCGTTCGACAACTTCCGCCTCTACAAGACTGGCGATGTGTCGGCGGAAGAGGCGAAGGCAGAGCTGCTGCCGGTGATTGATGAGGCAAACACGCTCTACGGCGACGCCTCAGGCAAGGGTGCTGCCGACCTGAAGGCCGCCATCGATGCCGCCCAGGCCGTCTACGATAATGCCTCGCCGGAAATTGCTAACATCGAGCAGGCCATCAGCCAGCTTAATACTGCCATCGACACTTACCGCGAGCTGAACGTCAGCGAGGATATGCCGCTCGACAAGACGAAGTACATCACCAACCCCAGCTTCGAGGACGGTGCGACGGGATGGACCGTCGAGGCTCTGTCGAGCCAGGGAAATACATCGTTCCCAAAGAAGGAGGGCGCATACTACATGGAGAAGTGGGTAGGCTCCGGTTCCGCCGTCGGCAATGCCTCGGCCCGCCAGACACTGAAGAACCTGCCCAACGGCATCTACAAGCTGACCGTCAGCGCACAGAACTACTCAGAGTCGTCGGCCTCGAAGAAGAACACGGGTGCATACATCTTTGCCGGCGACAAGAAGGAGACCGTCTATACGCCCAGCGACTACTCGGTGAAATTCACCAGTGTCAGCGGCGAGATGGAGATAGGCTTCGTGGCCGAGGACGCCACAGGCAACTGGCTGGCCGTCGACAACTTCCGCCTCTTCCTGATTGGCGAGGCTGACGTTACGGGCGAGATACAGCGTCTGATTGCGGCCGCCGAGAACATCGAGATTCCTGAGGAGATAGCCTCGACATACAAGCTGTCCCAACAGTTCACGGATGCACTCGCAGCAGCTAAGGCTCTGACGGAGACATCGACACAGGCGGAGATTGGTGCAGCCTACAATGCCCTGCAGACAGCTCTCGCCGCCGAAAAGCCATTGATTGACCAGGCTCTCTTCGTCTACCGCGTAAACAACCCCACGGAAGGAACGGGAACAGCCCCCAAGGTGACGGAAACCAACCACTTTGTGGCAACGGGAGCCACCGAGGCACTGATGCGTGCCGCGATGATCGGCAGTAACATCTTGGAGCGCGGCGTCTGCTGGAGTACGGAGCGCAATCCGACGGTGCTTGACAACCGCACGACGAAGTTCTTCTCGCTGAAAGGCTACGTCTTCCACGTCAAAGGACTGAAACCATCGACCACTTACTACCTACGTCCGTACGTGATGAACAAGACCTACCAGGTGGCCTACGGCGACGAGGTGAAGATCGTGACGCACCCCAAAGGCAACTGCGTGGGAACGTGGAATGACGGCGCTCCCGATGCTGCAGCCAACGAACGTTGCAGAACGGCCATCAAGCAGACCATCGACTACTTCAACGAATGGACGGGCATCATGGGATTCACGCTGTCAGGAAACTACGGTGCTGACACTCCGACGGCCGACTGCTCGTATGGCGGATGGATGCGCATAGGCCCCAATGCTGGCAACCAGGCTATCGGAACCGTTCTCCACGAGACAGGTCATGGAGTGGGGGTAGGACAACATATCAGGTGGACCGGCTGCTCGGAAACCCGCGAGCATAATACGTGGGGCGCTTGGCTCGGACGTGAGGCGAACGACGTGCTGCGCTTCCTGGAGAACTGTGACAACGACTGTGTGTTCTTTACGGGCGACGGCGTCCACGGATGGGGCTCGCTCCGAGGCAGCTACGACAATGTACCCAACGCCTCGATTTCCTTTGACTGGCTTGTCAATGGTGCCGACAAGGATAAGAATCAGGAGATTCAGTACATTGGCGGCATGTGTATCCTATACGGTCTGTTCATCGACGGTCTCGACCCGACATCGAGTTACTACAGTTATACTCAGCACAATGGCATCTCGGGCTATACTTACAACTTCGACGACACGAAGAAGTACTACCTGATGAACAAAAACGCCGACTGCGGACTTGGCAAGGGCGTGATGTATCAAAGGTCAAGCAGCATCGTGGCTTGGAAGGAAAACCTTAACGCTGTTAGCGACTCCGCCGCCTGGTATATGGAGTACGACGCCAAGAACTGCTACTACCTGTTCCGCAACGCTGCCACAGGACGCTATCTGAGTCATCCGTCGGGAATCTCCCTTAAGTCGACATCGAGTCCCACAAGTAGCGAGTGGTTCCAGCTGATGCCCGACCGTACGGATGTCACCATCGGTACTGGCTCGACAAAGAAGAAGACGCACGGCTACTGGGTGACATGGGGTGGCGACGGCGACTTTAAGGCTATGGGGGCTCGCGCGATGACGGGCACTTTGGGCTACGCACCGCTATTGGCCGTCGACTTCGACTTCACCAACAGCGCCACAGCCCAGCAGTGGATTATCATCAGCGAGGACGAGCTGGAGGAATACCAGCAGGCAGCAGGCGCCACCGCCATCCATGAGATAGCTGCTAGTGCAGAGAATGCCGAACAGAAGACCTTCGACCTGCAGGGACGACGCATCACGAACCCAAAGAAGGGACTCTACATCGTCAACGGACAAAAGGTCATAGTGAAGTAAGATGTCAGAAAAAAGATGTCTGATGTAAGAAATAAAAACAAATAATGGACGAGACACAACGCATAGAGCAGCTGCGGAGGGAGCTGCACGAACATAACCACAGATACTACGTCGAGAACCAGCCTACCATCAGCGACTACGACTTCGACCAGCTGATGCACGAGCTGCAGGATCTTGAGGCGCGTCACCCCGAGCTCTACGACCCCAACTCGCCGACACAGCGCGTGGGCAGCGACCTGCAGACAGAGTTCCGGCAGGTGACACATAAGTACCCGATGCTCTCGCTGGCCAATACCTACTCCGAGGAAGATGTCCGCCAGTGGTACGAGAGCGTACAGAAAGGACTTGCCGGCGAACCCTTCGAGGTGTGCTGTGAGATGAAGTACGACGGTCTCTCCATCTCGCTGACCTATGTCGACGGGAAACTGACACAGGCCGTCACTCGCGGCGACGGCGTTCATGGCGACGATGTGACGCAGAACGTGCGTACTATCAGGGCTGTACCCTTGGTCGTTCGGGGGTATGAGGGCACGGGGGAACGGGGGAACGAGGATAGCCCTGAGACAGCAAAAGGAAGAATTGAGGCAGAAGGTAATCTCGCACTCCCGTACCCCCGCACCCCCGCTCCCCCGAGAGAATTCGAGATAAGAGGCGAGATCCTCATGCCCTGGGCCTCGTTCGAACGGCTCAATGCTGAGCGTGAGGCTGCCGAAGAACCCCTCTTTGCCAATCCCCGCAATGCGGCCAGCGGCACGCTGAAGAGTCTCGACTCACGCGTCGTAGCCAGCCGACAGCTGGACGCCTACCTCTACTATCTGCTCGGCGAGGAGCTGCCTGCCGACGGACACTTCGAGAACCTCGAGTGCGCACGCCAGTGGGGCTTCAAGATCAGCGAGGGCATGAAGAAAGTGAAGACCGTTGAGGAGATTCTCGACTTCATCAACTACTGGGACAAGGAGCGCAAGAACCTCCCCGTAGCCACCGACGGCATCGTGCTGAAGGTGAACTCCCTAAGACAGCAGCGTGCTCTAGGCTTCACGGCGAAGTCACCACGATGGGCCATCGCCTATAAGTTCAAGGCCGAGCGTGCCTGTACGGAACTGCTCGAGGTGACCTATCAGGTAGGACGGACAGGCGCCGTTACTCCCGTCGCCAACATGGCTCCCGTACAGCTGGCAGGCACTACCGTCCGTCGCGCTACGCTGAACAACGAGGACTTCATCAAGAGTTTCGACCTGCACATCGGCGACCACGTCTATGTGGAGAAGGGTGGGGAGATTATCCCGAAGATCGTCGGCGTAGACATCGACCAGCGGCCCCTCATCGCGATGCCCGTCCAGTTCATCCGTCGCTGTCCTGAGTGCGGCACACCGCTGGTCCGTTATGAGGGCGAAGCCGCCTGGTACTGCCCCAATGATGCCGGCTGTCCGCCGCAGATCAAAGGCCGCATCGAGCACTTCGTGGCCCGCAAGGCGATGAACATCATCGGACTGGGCCCGGAGATCATCGAGGACTATTACCGTCGTAAGCTGATACACAACATTGCCGACCTCTATACGATTGACGTCCAGCAGATCAATGGCGACGGCTCACGTAACAAGTCCGCACAGAACATCGTCAACAGCATCCAGAAGTCCCGCGAGGTGCCCTTCGAGCGCGTAGTCTTTGCCCTCGGCATCCGCTTCGTCGGCGAGACCTCGGCTCGTCTGCTGGCACGCCACTTCAAGACGATGGACGGCCTGATGTCGGCAGGTCTCGAGGAGTTGCAGGAGGTGGAGGGCATCGGAGAGATGATGGCGAAGAGCATCATCAACTATTTCCACAACGATGTGAACCGCGAGATTGTGGAACGCCTGCGCGGCTACGGTCTGCAGTTTGAGCTGTCTCAAGAACAGACGGCGGCACAAAGCGACAAGCTCGCCGGACAGTCGATAGTCATCAGCGGTGTCTTCCAGCACCATTCTCGCGACGAGTATAAGCTACTCATCGAACAGAACGGCGGCAAGAACGTGGGAAGCATCAGCGGCAAGACATCGTTCATCCTCGCTGGCGACAACATGGGCCCGTCGAAACTCCAGAAAGCCGAAAAACTTGGTATCAGGATCGTCTCAGAAGACGAATTCCTTGCGATGATTGGGTGAGAAAAAGAAAAATATTTAAAAATATTTTGCTAATTCATTGATTTTTTGTAATTTTGCAGCCGATTTGCATAAATTGTTTGCGCTCGACCGCCAAAAAGCGAGCTTTAGGCGGCTCTCGCTTACGCACAATTTTCTGAAAAAGTAGTAGATGAAGAATGACAAAATGAAGCAACAGTACCGTGTCAACGAACAGATACGAGTACGTGAAGTCCGCATCGTGGGCGACGATGGATCGACCGTTATGCCTACCCGCGACGCCCTCAATATGGCCAGAGAGCAAGGCGTTGACCTCGTCGAGATCTCGCCGAATGCTAACCCGCCAGTATGTCGCATCATCGATTACTCGAAGTTCCTCTACCAGCAGAAGAAACGTGCGAAGGAGATGAAAGCCAAGCAAGTGAAAGTGGAGGTGAAGGAAATCAGATTCGGACCTCAGACCGACGAGCACGACTACCAGTTCAAGCTCAAGCACGCTAAGGAGTTCCTGGAGGAAGGTAATAAGGTACGCGCGTACGTATTCTTCCGCGGTCGCTCCATCCTGTTCAAAGAGCAGGGCGAGGTGCTCCTCCTGAGGTTTGCCAACGACCTCGAGGAATACGGAAAGGTAGAATCGATGCCGTCGCTCGAAGGAAAGAAGATGTTCCTCTATCTCGCACCCAAGAAGGCTGGCGTCGCCAAGAAGAGCCAGCAGGCACGCGACCGCGAGGCATCTGTCCAGGAAGAGAAAGAGGCTGCACGTCAGCAGCAGGCCGCTAAGGAGGTCGAAGCCGAGACACCCGCTAACGGCGGACTCTTTGCTAACGCCAAGATTAGTGCCGATGCGCTGAAGAAACTTACTGAGGAGACTGACGAAGCATAACAACGAAATAACGAATAACGTTATAACGTCAAAACGACTAAAATAAAAGAAACAGGTGGCGCGCCCGGTATATGCGTAGCTGCCGATTATTAATAACAATTTAAACAAAACAAAAAATGCCAAAAGTAAAGACAAATTCCGGCGCCAAGAAGAGATTCTCGTTCACCGGTACAGGTAAGGTCAAGAGACACCACGCTTACCACAGTCACATCCTGACGAAGAAAACAAAGAAGCAGAAGCGTAATCTTTGTGGTTCAACACTCGTTGACCAGACAAACATGAAGCAGGTACGCGACCTGTTGTGTCTCCGTTAATCCACCTATTGTCGAACATTAAAGAAGTAAGAAAACTATGCCAAGATCAGTAAATCACGTCGCATCAAGAGCAAAGCGCAAGAGTATTTTGAAGCTCACCCGTGGCTACTTTGGAGCTCGT